>Ga0316601_100000150_pt1 | contig 26899 bp, 25 predicted proteins | sample OWC_soil_day5_no_FD_207663 | JGI IMG/M metagenome (GOLD analysis project Ga0316601, IMG submission 207663) | Wetland soil microbial communities from Old Woman Creek delta, Ohio, United States - OWC_soil_day5_noCT | ecosystem: Environmental > Terrestrial > Soil > Wetlands | place: USA: Ohio... | reverse complement strand
AACAGTAAATGAATATTTACAAACAATAAAGAGTGATGATGCTATTATTGAGATATCATTCTTTGGAGGAACCTTCACTGCTATAAAAATAGAGAAACAGATAGAACTTTTAACTGTTGCTAAGAAATTTAAAGATGATAATAAAATAAAATTTATTAGATTGTCTACAAGACCAGATTATATTGATGATAACATATTAAATAATCTTAAAAAATACTCTGTAGATATTATAGAACTTGGAGTGCAATCATTAGATGAAGAGGTATTGTTGAAGTCTGGGAGAGGGCATACAGCTGAAGATGTAGAATATGCTTCAAAACTTATAAAGCAATATGGGTTTACCTTAGGGCATCAAATTATGATAGGGCTCCCAGGAGATAATATAAATAAAGATATAGAGACAGCTAAAAGAGTGATTGCTCTTAAACCGGATATTTGTCGAATTTATCCTGCTCTTGTAATTAAAGATACGCCTATGGAACGGATGTATATACAACAAAAATTCAAACCTTATTCCTTAAGTGAAGCGGTAAATGTAAGTAAGATTATTTATATTATGATGCTTGCAAATGGAATAAATGTGATTAGAATAGGATTACAGCCCACTGAAGAGATTTCGGAAGGTAATGAACTAGTTTCAGGGCCATTTCATCCTGCATTTAGAGAATTAGTAGAAAGTAGCCTATATAATGATCTGTTATATGATGTGATTATGAGTAGTTTTAAAAGTGACATTGCACTTGACGAGGTTTTAGTAAAAATAAGTCCAAAAGATATTTCTAAACTTTATGCTAATGGAAAAAGCTTTTTTAACGACATGAAAAAACAAATACCTACAACTGCAATACAGGTGGTTCAAGATATTACTATTGAACGTGGGAGTATTAGTGTATGTATAGGAGAAAAATGTATTATTATGACCATATATGAATATGCGTCCACAGAGTATAAAAAAGGATATTAATTTATTATATAGAATATAGTCTCTATAGTATTTGTAATAACGAATGCAGTAGGGGGTAATATATAATGGAAGTATTAAAAGTATCAGCAAGTTCACAGCCAAAATCAGTAGCAGGAGCGTTAGCTGCAGTATTAAGGGAAAATTCAGTTGCGGAATTACAAGCTGTAGGGGCGGGGGCCGTTAATCAAGCTGTAAAAGCTATTGCCATTACTAGAGGATTTGTTGCACCAAATGGTATTGACTTAGTAGTAGTTCCTGCTTTTGTGGAAATATCCATAGATGGAGAAGAAAGAACAGCTATAAAATTCATAGTTGAGCCAAGATAAGTAAACCGTGCATGCACGGTTTTTTAAATTCATTTATAATTGAGTCTAACAATTGATATTTTCATGTAAATGTTATAAACTAGATAATAGAACAAAGTTCAAAAATAGACGTATAATTTTCAACATTTAACGTATCTAATGAAGTATATATTACGTGAAGTTAATTTGTAGTAATATATATCTTTCTTTTTTATATTAAGGGAAATTATAACAGTCAAAATATGAGGTGAAGTATGAATAAGAAAAAGAGAGAAAAATATAAAATGATATTACTTTATACAATAATTATAATTTTTACTTTAAGTTTTGTATTACCAATGTTATTTAGGTAAAATAGGAGAGTGTTTCCATGTTCTTAAAATCTATTGAAATAAGAGGATTTAAATCCTTTGCAGATAAAACAGAATTAACCTTTAAGAAGGGCGTTACAGCAGTAGTAGGACCTAATGGTAGTGGCAAAAGCAATATCTCTGATGCTGTTAGATGGGTTTTAGGAGAACAAAGCGTAAGAAATCTAAGAGGCGATAAAATGGAGGATGTTATATTCGCAGGCACACAGTTTAGGAAACCAGTGGGACTAGCACAGGTTTCCTTGACTTTGGATAACAGTGACTCTGAACTGGATATTGATTATTCTCATGTCACAATATCGAGAAGATTATATCGTTCAGGAGAAAGTGAATATTTAATAAACAATACCTCTTGTAGATTAAAAGACGTTCAACAACTATTTATGGATACGGGTATAGGAAAAGAGGGATACTCTATAATAGGTCAAGGTAAAATTGATGCTATTTTAAGTGGTAAACCTGAAGAAAGAAGAAAATTACTTGAAGAGGCTGCAGGAATTGTTAAGTTTAAGACTAGAAAAGAAGAAGCAGAAAAGAGACTGGACAGTACCGAACAGAATTTAATTAGAATAAAAGATATTTTAAGTACTTATGAAGAAAGATTAGAGCCCTTAATGCACGAAAGTGAAAAGGCAAAGAGTTTTCTAAAATTTTCTGAAGAATTAAAGACGAAAGAAGTTAGCATAATTATTGATTCTATAACTAAAGTTGAAGAAAAAATTAAAAATTCAAATGAGGAATGTGCTAAATTAAAGGTCGAAGTTATAAAAATAACAGAAGAAAAAAACCAATTCAAGAAAGATGTTGAATACTGGAACAGTGAATTTGAGAAATTTGAAAATAAAAATGCAGAAGAAAAGCAATTGTATTATAACAATAAGTTGATTTATCAAAATAGTGTTTCTGAAATAAATATTCTAAATGAAAGAGTAGAGAATTTAACAAAACTCATTGATAAAACATCAAATGAGAGCGAAGGTATTCATAGAAAACTATTAGATTTTAAACGTAATAGGGATGAATTAGAGAATACTTTAAATAATATAAATAACAATCAAATAGAAATAGAAGAAAAAATTGAATCTGAAGAAATTAAAATTAAAAGCATTCAAGAAAATATTGCAATTGAAAGTGCTGAAGCTAAAAGTCTTAAAGAAGAAGAACAAAATAACATTGACCAAATTACTACAATTACCAATAATTTATTAATTTTAAATAATAATATAGATAGCTCTAAAAGAAGAATAGATACTCTGGAAAATAATATTGAAAACTTTGGTAATTCAATAAAAATTAATGCAACTACAAAAATAATGCTAGAAAGTCAAATGGAAGAATTTAGAGAGAAAATAGTCCATTATGAAAGTAAGCTTAAGGAAAATAAGAGTGAAATTAATAAACTCCAAAATCTTCTAACCTTTGATGAAAGAACTATGAAAGATTGTAATTTTAAAATTAATAAAGCTGAAGCTAATTTTAATGTGCTCACAACTCTAGAGAAAAAACATGAAGGTTATAATAAGTCAGTAAAAAGTTTAATGCAACACGTTAATGAAGGTAAAGTAGGGAACATTCGTGAATGTTTTGTACTTGGAGAAATTATAAAGGTTGAAAAGAGCTTAGAAACCGCTATAGAAATTGCTTTGGGTGGTACTATATCACACATAATAACTAAAGATGAAACCGTAGCGAAAACATTAATTGGTTATTTGAAGACACATAACCTTGGAAGAGCAACCTTTTTGCCTTTAAACATTATTAAGGGTAAAAAACTTGTAATTGATAATGAAACTAAGAATAATCCTGGCTTTGTTGGAATTGCAAACGAATTAATAGGCTATGATGAGAAGTTTAGTGAAGTTATGGCATTTATTTTAGGTAAGACAATTATATGCAAAGATATGGATTCAGCTTTGCAAATTTCTAAAAGTAATAATTTTAGATATAAAATTGTTACACTATCAGGAGAGGTAGTAAATGTCGGTGGATCATTAACGGGTGGAAGTGTATATTCAAAGACTTCAAGCATAATTGGGAGAAAAAGAGAAATACAAGAACTAGCTAAGGATTTAGAAACATTAAAAAATCAATCGCTTATTTACTTGGATAAAATAAAACAAAGTAAATCCCAAATTGTAAGATTAGACGAAGAAAACTTAAACTTAAAAGATGAGATTCATTTTGAAAATATTGAAGTAACGAAAATGGAAGCCAAGATAAATGCAATAGAGGATGAAACCATTAGACTGAGAAATAATATCATGGCTTTAGACACTGAAAAATTGTCAGAAGAGAGTAAACTTAAATTAGACAATAAGGAAATAGAAGAAAAGAATATATCTATTACTAAATTTACACGTGAAAAAGACGAGATACAGCAAAAGCTTAATGAAGTTGAATTGAAGTTAAAAGATAAGTTGGAAGAAATTGAGAATGTAAAAGAATCAATTATGGATGCAAAGATAAAAAAAGCCCAAGTTGACGAAGTAATACATAATAAACGTTCTGAAATTCAAAGACTAAATGAAGAAATCCTAGTGTATAATGAAAAAATAATCATATTTTCTAGAGAAATAGAAGAAGCGATGGAAAATAAGAATACAAGTGCATGTTCCATTCAAAGTGCCAAGGAAAAAGTAAATGAAATAATGGCTATATTAGAAAAGATGGAAAAAAACTTTGAAGATAATGAAATTGAGAGAATTAAAATTAAAGAGAAAATTAAAATAAATGTGGAACAGCTAGATAATGTGTCACTAATGCTAGAAAAAAGTGAGAAAGATTTGCATAAGTGTGAACTAACTCTTGCGAAGATAGACATGGAAAAGGATGCTCATTACGAAAAATTGAATGAAGAATTTGAACTAACATATGCAGAAGCGCTACAATTTAAAAATGAAATTGAAGACATTGATAAGCTCAAAAAGGAAATAATAACATTAAAAGGAGCTATATCGATGCTTGGAAAAGTAAATGTAGGTGCTATTGAAGAGTATAAAGAAGTCAAAGCTAAATTTACTTTTATGGATGGCCAAAAGGAAGATTTAGTATTAGCTAAAAATGAATTATTAACTGTTATATCGGAAATGACTGAAAAGATGAAAGTGATATTTGCAGAGAATTTCGCTATATTAAGACAAAACTTCAATGAAACCTTCATGGAATTATTTAAGGGCGGAAGTGCTGATTTAATGCTTACTGAAGGTGATGAACTTACAGCAAAAATTGATATTAATGTGCAACCACCAGGAAAAAAACTACAAAACATAAGTCTAATGTCTGGGGGAGAAAAAGTTTTATCTGCGATTGCATTATTATTTGCTATATTAAAGATGAAACCAACACCATTTTGTATTTTGGATGAAATTGAAGCAGCGCTGGACGATGCCAATGTAGTTAGATATGCAGAATTCTTAAAAAAATTCTCTAATAATGTTCAATTTATTATAATAACCCACAGAAAAGGAACTATGGAGGCTGGTGATGTACTATACGGCGTTACCATGGAGGAAAAGGGAGTATCAAAAATAGTGTCTGTAGATTTTAATAAGGAAAATGTTATATAATAATTATTACTTGTTTCATAAGCACATGAGTAGTAAATAAATATAAAATTTTTGCCATCAAAACCAACAAGGAGGAATAGAAATGTTTGGAGGATTTTTTGATAAATTAAAAGATGGGCTATCAAAAACTAGAAATAGTATTACAGAAAAAGTTAGTGAAGTATTAAATCTAGCAGTTACGATTGATGATGAATTATATGAGGAACTAGAAGAAATATTAATTACATCAGATATAGGTGTAGAGACTTCTGTTTATGTCATTGAGAAACTTAAAATAAAGGTAAAAGAAGATAAAATAAAAGATCCGGCAGAAATTAGACCTTGTTTAAAAGAAGTCATAATTGATATATTAGGTGAAGAAGAAAATTCAATAAAGCCTACAGATTTACCTAAGGTGCTTTTGATAATTGGTGTTAATGGAGTTGGAAAAACTACTTCCATTGGTAAAATCGCTGCAACGCTCAAGGCTGAGAAGTATAAAGTTCTTATGGCTGCAGCTGATACATTCAGAGCAGCAGCAATTGACCAGTTAGAGGTTTGGAGCAATAGAGCAAATGTAGACTTAATCAAGCATCAAGAGGGATCGGATCCAGCTGCAGTAGTTTTTGATGCTGTTCAAGCAGCTAAAGCAAGAAAAGTTGATGTGTTAATTTGTGATACGGCAGGTAGACTTCATAATAAAAAAAATCTTATGGATGAACTCGGAAAAATAAATAGGGTAATTCAACGTGAGTATAGTGAAGCTCATATGGAAACTTTACTAGTGCTTGATGCTACAACGGGGCAAAATGGTGTACAACAAGCTAAACAATTCATGGCTATTTGCCCTATAGATGGAATAATACTAACTAAATTAGATGGAACTGCTAAGGGTGGTGTTGTAATATCTATAAAAAAACAACTTGATATACCTGTTAAATATATAGGTGTTGGTGAGGGTATAGATGATTTACAAGAATTTAATTCGAGAGATTTCGTAGAAGCTTTATTTTAAAAACGTAAGTTAAAATAAAAATATTAATCTGTTAAGTAAAACTACTTGACACTGTATTTAAACTCTGATATTATATGATTTGTGAGTCGGGTGATGAAATGGAAAAAAGATTTGAAATTTCACTATTATTAGATTTTTATGGTGAATTGCTTACTGAAAAGCAGAGAGACATAATGGATTTGTATTTTAATAATGATTTGTCTTTATCAGAAATATCGGAAATAAATAATACAAGTAGGCAAGCTATTCATGATACTATTAAAAAATGCGAAAAAGTGCTTTTAGTATATGAAGAAAAATTAAATTTATTAAATAAAAACCATAAACTGAAAGAAACTTTAAAGAACATTGTATCAGAATTAGATGACTTACAGATTAATATAAAAGATGAAAAAATGAATCAGCTTATATATGATATAAAAACCCAGATTATTGAAAACATTTAGGAGGTTTATTATGGCTTTTGAAGGATTATCTTCTAAGTTACAGGATACCATAAAAAAATTAAAAGGTAAGGGTAAGCTTTCCGAAAAAGATATTAAAGATGCTATGCGAGAAGTAAAACTTGCGTTGTTAGAAGCTGATGTTAATTATAAAGTAGTTAAGGATTTTGTAAAAAATGTTAGTGAAAAGTGTTTAGGCAATGGAGTAATGGAAAGCTTGACACCTGGGCAACAGGTTATTAAAATTGTTAATGATGAATTAACTGATTTAATGGGTAATTCAGAAAGCAAATTAGAGTTTTCTACAAAAGGACTAACAGTTATTATGTTAGTAGGTCTTCAAGGTGCTGGTAAAACCACAATGGGTGGAAAACTTGCTCTTTCACTGAAAAGGAAAAATAAAAAACCACTACTAGTTGCTTGTGATATATATAGACCAGCTGCAATTAAACAGTTGCAGGTAGTAGGAAAACAAATAGATGTTCCAGTATTTACTATGGGTGACAAGGTGAATCCAGTAGATATAGCAAAAGCATCATTGGCCTTTGCTAAGGAAAATGGTAATAATGTAGTTATAATTGATACAGCAGGAAGACTTCATATAGATGAAAATCTAATGGATGAACTTCAAAATATAAAATCAAGTGTAGATCCAACTGAAATAATGCTTACGGTAGACTCCATGACAGGTCAGGATGCAGTTAATGTAGCAGAAAGTTTTAATTCACAGTTAGATATAACTGGTGTGATTTTGACTAAATTAGATGGAGATACAAGAGGTGGTGCTGCACTATCTATCAAAGCAATTACTGGCAAACCTATAAAGTTTGTTGGTCTTGGTGAGAAGATGAATGATCTGGAAGTTTTTTATCCAGATAGAATGGCATCAAGAATACTTGGTATGGGTGATGTGCTTTCATTAATAGAAAAAGCACAGCAGGCTATAGATGAAAATGAAGCAAAAGAACTTGGCAGTAGAATGCTTTCTCAAGAATTCAACCTAGATGATTTTTTAGCATCCATGCAACAAATGAAAAAACTTGGACCATTGAATAAATTAATTGAAATGATGCCAGGTGTTAATAAAAAAGAATTGCAGGGTGTTGATTTGTCACAAAGTGAAAAAGAAATGGGAAAAGTTGAAGCTATCATAAGATCAATGACCACAGCAGAAAGAAAACATCCTAATTTAGTTAGTGGCTCGTCTTCTAGAAAAAAGAGGATTGCTAATGGGTCAGGCACTGGCGTACAGCAAGTAAATAAACTATTAAAAGATTTTGAAATGATGAAGAAATTCATGAAGCAAGCAAAAGGATTCCAAAAACCTGGTAAAAAAGGTTTGTTTGGTAAATTGCCTTTTTAATAAAACTACTTGGGTAATGACTTAATTTAGCTTTGAAGGAGGTGATATACATGGCAGTTAAAATCAGATTAAAAAGAATGGGTGCTAAAAAAGCTCCATTTTATAGAGTGGTAGTTGCAGATTCAAGAGCTCCTAGAGATGGAAGATTTATCGAAGAGATAGGATACTACAACCCAACAACAGAACCAGCTACTGTTAAAATCGATGCTGAAAAAGCAGCTAATTGGATAAAGAATGGTGCACAACCATCTGATACAGTTAAAAGATTACTTAACAAAATAGCAGTCAACTAGAAAAGTTTGTAAGTAATGAATGGAGGAGTTTTCCATGAAACAGTTACTTGAAGTATTGGCAAAGTCTTTAGTTGATAAACCAGAAATGGTAGTAGTAAACGAAGTAGCACATGAGCATACGGTAGTTCTTGAATTATCTGTGGCACATGAGGATATGGGAAAAGTTATAGGAAAACAAGGTAGAATAGCTAAAGCTATTAGAACTGTTGTAAAGGCAGCTGCTGTTAAAGAAAATAAAAAAGTAGTTGTTGAAATAAAGTAAGAGTTAGGTTCTACCTAACTCTTATTTTAATTAAATATTTAATTTTGTCTATAATATAAATAAGATAAATAATATTGCAGCATAGAAGATGATAATCAGCTGCGCAGTTGATGATTTAATTTGCAGTTATTCAAATAAGCAATTATGAAAGGAGGATTTTAAATGAAAAATTTTATGAGTGTTGGTCAGATTGGTAAAACTCATGGGTTAAAGGGCGAAGTAAAAGTTTTTCCATTAACAGATACTCTTGAAAGATTTAAGAAATTAAAAAGTGTGTATATTGATGGTGAAATTAGAAAAGTTGAAGGTTGTAAACTTCAAGCTGATAAAGTAATATTGAAAATTGAAGGTATAGACACCATAGAGCAAGCAGAATTATATAGAAATAAGTACTTGATGGTGAGTCGCGAAGATGCTATTAAATTGCCAGAAGGTAGTTATTATGTGGCTGATCTAATTGATTGTAATGTTTATGAAGAAGGTGGAGAAGAACTTGGAAAAGTATATGATGTTCTTCATACGCCAGGAAATGATGTGTATTGGGTTAAGGGAAATAAAGAAGTGCTTATTCCAGTGCTTAAACATATTATAGTTAGTATAGATGTTAATAAGCGTGAAATAGTAATTAAGCCAGTGAGTGAATGGCAAGAATGAAGATAGATATTTTAACTCTATTTCCCGAAATGTTTGATATTTTTAATTATAGTATCATTGGAAAAGCCATAGAGAAAAATATACTGGATATTTCATCTCACAATATTAGGGATTATGCTTTAAATAAGCACAAGAAAGTAGATGACTACCCTTATGGTGGTGGAGCAGGTATGGTAATGCAAGCGCAGCCCTTAGTTCACTGCATTAAGGATGTTAAATTACATAATGGTGGAAAGGTAATATTTTTGGGTCCAAGAGGTAATACTTTTACTCAAGAGATTGCAAAACAGCTATGTGAGGAAAAAGAACTGATATTTATATGTGGTCATTATGAAGGTATTGATGAGAGAACCTATGACTATATAGATATGGAGCTTTCTTTAGGTGATTATGTCTTGACAGGTGGAGAAATGGCATGTATTCCTATAGTGGATAGCATCTGTAGGTTAATACCAGGGGTATTATCTTGCGCGGAAAGCTTTACAGAAGAATCTTTTTATGATGGAGTACTAGAATATCCTCATTATACAAGACCGGAATGTTTTGAGGGTAAAAACGTTCCGGAGGTATTGACCTCGGGACATCATGAAAACATTCGAAAGTGGAGAAGATTACAGTCACTATTAATAACTAAAGAAAAAAGACCAGATCTATTTGAAAAACTTACACTTACAAAGGAAGACAAGAAACTATTAAGTAAGGAAGCTGAAAAAAAATAACATAAAGATCAAAGATTTATTTAAAGTTAAGAAATATATTATATATAAGGATAAAAGATATTTTTATGTTGATATATATATTTTTTTATGATAGAATGTAGATTGTGCTAGTACGGGCGGTCCTCTGTCATAATATAATGAGTATGAACGTCATAATAAAATTTTAGGAGGGAATGCACATGTTAGAAATTATAAAAGCAATAGAAGCAGAACAAATCAGAACTGACTTACCAGAATTCAATGTAGGTGATACTGTTAAAGTTCACATCAGAATCAAAGAGGGTGCTAAGGAGAGAATCCAAGTATTCGAAGGAACCGTTCTTAAGAGACAAAATGGTGGTTTAAGAGAAACTTTCACAGTAAGAAGAGTAGCATCTGGTGTTGGTGTTGAAAAAACATTCCCAGTAAACGCTCCAGTAATTGAAAAAATTGAAGTTGTAAGAATGGGTAAAGTTAGAAGAGCTAAACTATTCTACTTAAGAGATAGAGTTGGTAAGGCTGCAAAAGTTAAAGAAAGAATGAGATAAAATTGGGGCTGCAAAGTCCCTTTTTACATTTAATAATAATTCATAAGGAAAGCTACTTTAGCGAATTTTAAGTAGGTGCATATATTGATAAGAAAAATTTTTGAAGTAGTAAAATCCATAGCAATTTTACTTGTAATTGTTATGTTTATCATAAATTTCATATTCCAAATAGTAACAGTAAATGGTGAATCTATGGCTCCTACGTTACATAACAATGATAAATTAATACTTGGAAAAGTATCATATAGAATAACAGCGATTAAGAGAAATGATATTGTAGTAATAAAGTATCCAGCTGATATAAGAGAAAGAATAATAAAAAGAGTTATAGCAGTAGCTGGAGATAAAGTTAAAATTAACGATAATATATTGTACATAAATGGTAAAGCTATTAATGAATATTATAGAAATGAAGATTTTATGAAAGACTATGATGAAGTTCTGGTGCCACCAGATTCAATTTTTGTTCTTGGTGATAATAGAAATTTCAGTAAAGATAGTCGTAGTATTGATATTGGATTTGTAAAACTCAATCTTTTAGAAGGGAAAGCCGTTATAAGGCTTTATCCATTCAATAGAATAGGAAGGATTAGATAAGTATGAGCATGAGTATAAATTGGTTTCCAGGTCATATGGCTAAAACAAGAAGGCAAATTCAAGAGAGTTTAAAACTTGTTGATGCTGTAATAGAAATTAGAGATGCAAGAATAGTTAAATCAAGTGCCAATCCACAAATTGATGAGATTTGTAAAGATAAGCCTAGAATCATTTTATTAAACAAAAGTGATTTAGCTGAAGATAAAGTAACTAAAGAATGGATAAAAAAGCTTACAACAGATACTATAAAACTATTGGCTGTAAATAGTATTACAGGTGAAGGGTTAAAAAATATAAAGCCTACTCTTGATGAACTATTAAAAGCTAAACATGAAAGACAGAGAAATAAAGGGTTAGTTAATATAGTTACGAGAGTTATGGTAGTTGGTATACCTAATGTTGGTAAATCTTCTTTTATAAATAAATTAGCGAAAAACAATATTGCTAAAACGGGGGATAGACCGGGTGTTACTAAAAGTAAGCAATGGATAAGAACTAGTTTAGGCATTGAGCTAATGGATACTCCAGGTGTGTTATGGCCTAAATTTGAAGATGAAGCAGTTGGACTTAATTTGGCATTTACAGGAGCCATAAAAGATGAAATTATGGATATAGAGGAATTAGCCCTTAGATTAGTAGAAAGACTTCAGAACAATAATCCACAAAGATTAATGGAGAGATATAAACTTCCAGAAATTATGGAGAATCCTATAGACAACATGGATAATATAGGAAGAAAAAGAGGAGCTGTAATTTCTGGTGGGAATATTGACTATAATAGAATAGCGGTTATGCTTCTAGATGAGTTTAGAGGTGGAAAATTAGGATCTATATCTCTAGAAAGAGTAGATGAAGTTTAAATTTTAACGACATTTCAGAAGGAAAGTCTCCTTCTGAAGTCGTTAATATTGCAGCACCGAAGGTGATGATTTAAGTAAGGTATCTTAAGAAATAATTAGAAAGTACTTTAGTTGTTTTTAAGGTGTCTAATTAAAGTAATTTAGTGAAGTATTAAGGAGCAAATACCATGGAGTTTAATTGTAATTTTTCAAATATGAATTATAGAGAAATATGTGAATATATTTTAGACGTAGAAAAAAATGAAAACGATATGCCAAATTGTGATAAAGAAAGTATATTAAACCTACTCTTAAAAGATAATAGGAAAACTGTTCAAAAATTAGGTAGTAGAATGTCTAAAATGTTTGAACAAAAAGAAAAGGAAATTAACAGAGTAAAAAAAATGTACGAATTTGATAGAAGTTTTGGAAACTATAAATATGTTGCTGGAGTTGATGAAGTTGGTCGAGGACCTTTAGCAGGGCCAATAGTCGCAGCAGCAGTAATATTAGATTTAAATATTACTGAAGATAAAGATTTAATACTAAGAGTTAACGATTCTAAAAAATTATCTGCAGCTGTAAGAAAAGAACTATCTCATATAATTAAGGAAAAAGCCTTGGCCTACAAAATTATTGCTATAGACAATAAACAGATTGATGAAAAGGGAATTGGCTGGTGTAATAATCAAGTATTTATAGACTCATGTGAGGGACTTAATATTAAACCGAATTTAGTTTTATCAGATGGATATAAAATAAAAAACTTTTCCAATTTAAATGAGTTTGTAATAAAAGGAGATACAAAAAGTATAAGCATAGCTTGTGCTTCTATAATTGCGAAGGTATATAGAGATGAACTGATGTTACATTATCATAACGAATACCCTGATTATGGCTTTGATAGAAATGTTGGTTACGGTACAGAAGAACATGTAATTGCCATAAAAAAACATGGGGCTACTCAAATACACAGAAAAAGTTTTTTGAAAAATATTTTAGAAGCAAATATTAATAATTAACATAAAATTTACAAATGCATTTTATTTTTAAATAGAGTGTATCTGTAAATTTTATTTTTTTATAAAAAACTATAACTGAAACGCATCCTCTATATGGTTAATTAAAAAATCATTGTTGTCAACATTTAATATGACTTCAATTACGTCAAATCTAAAATTAGAGTTCATAATATTTTTCATAGAAATATATACTTGAGCTGTCTTATAAATTTTATGTTGCTTAGAATAAATAACTGACTCAGCTGGTATTCCAAAATTAGTTCCATATCTAGTTTTCACTTCGATAAAGCAAATGTAACCTTTATTTGCCGCTATTAGGTCTATTTCACCACATTTACATCTGAAATTTTTATCTAAAATCTTATATCCTAAACTTTTTAAATGATTTTCTGATATATCTTCACCGTGTGCTCCAATATATTTATTAAAAGCCTTCATGCAAAAACATCCTTCCTAAAATTCCTAAAATTTACATGCATACTAATATTAAATTAAATAAAAATAAAAATCAATAAAAATGTTTGGAAATAGATGAAATATATATTATTTTGTTTACATAGCTACAGTTATGATTACAAAACAAAAGGCAACTAAAAATTTAATTTAATAATAAAGTTTACTGTAAGTTATTTTGTCAATAATTATGTAATAAGAAATAATAAGGTTAAAGGTGATAATATGGCAATACAAATTATGTCTGCTGCATTTACAGGAATTAAAGGAGTTATAGTTACCGTTGAAATTGATATTACTAGAGGGCTACCTGCTTTAAACATTGTTGGACTTGCAGATATTTCAGTTAAAGAATCAAAAGAGCGAGTACGTTCAGCAATACTAAACTCAGGATTTGATTTTCCAGTAAATAGAATAACTATAAATTTAGCACCAGCGGATTTGAAAAAAGAAGGTTCTCTATTTGATTTACCAATAGCTATAGGTATCCTGTTGGCAACAAAACAAATAACCGTGAAGGATATTAATGATTATCTTTTTATTGGGGAATTATCTTTATCTGGTCAATTGAAGAAAGTAAGAGGCTCATTACCGGTTGTTATGGAAGGAATAGAAAATAGGATTGAAAAGTTTATAGTTCCTAGTAACAATGCAAAGGAATGTAGCCTTGTTAAATCTGCAAAGATATTTCCTTTAGATAATTTAAATCAAGTAGTAAATTTTTTGAAGTATAAGGACTTAATGCCTTATCAGCAAAGCGATGATGTAGAGATATTAATTAATGAAGAATTGGATTATGAAGATGTTATGGGACAAGAGAGTTCAAAACGTGCTATTGAAGTAGCAGCGGCAGGAGGTCACAATTTGCTTATGTATGGGCCACCGGGCTCTGGAAAATCAATGATGGCTAAAAGAATTCCTACTATTTTACCTTCTTTAAGTCAAGAGGAATCACTAGAAGTTACTAAGATTTATAGTGTTTCTGGAAAGCTTGGTGATAATGGAGGAATTATTCTGCAAAGACCTTTTAGGAGCCCACATCATACTATATCAAGGATTGCTTTGGTTGGTGGTGGAAATAAAATAATACCTGGAGAAATCTCTTTAGCTCATAAGGGAGTATTGTTTTTAGATGAAATATTAGAATTTAAGAAAAATGTAATAGAAATATTAAGGCAGCCTTTGGAGGAGAGAAAAATTAATATTTCAAGAATTAATGGGACGGTAGAATATCCATCAAATTTTATGTTTGTAAGTGCTTTAAATCCATGTCCCTGTGGATACTATGGATCTTATGAGAAGCAATGTAGTTGTAGTGAGTATGAACGAAAAAGATATCTGAGTAAATTATCAGGTCCATTATTAGATCGGGTTGATATATTTACAGCAGTAAATTTTCTACCTTATAATAAAATTGCTAATGGAAAAAATAGTGAAACCTCTAACGATATTAAAAGAAGAGTAGAAGTAGCAAGGGAGATTCAAGAAAAAAGATTTAGCACAGAAGAAATTCACTGTAATGCAGAGATGGGTCAAAAATTAATTAAAAAATACTGCCATTTAGGAAATGCTGCTAGTAAGATTATGGAATTAATGTACGAAAAATTTAAGCTAAGTACAAGAGCTTATTCTAGGATACTTAAGGTAGCCAGGACTATTGCGGATCTAGATGGAAGTGAAAATATCTTAGATAAACATATCATTGAAGCTATGCAATATAGAAAATTTATAGATGAGAAGATAGTTTAACCACCGAAGGTGATAATTTAATCAGTAATAGTAAGAAGTGGAAATTTAAAATAGTGGAGGTATAGTAAAAAGTATGAATGACTATGATATATGGTTTTCTTTAGTTAAATTGTCCCCTAAAACTAAACTGAGATTAATAAATGATTTCCATAATACAGAGAAAATATGGTATTATGGTGTACATAATAAAAAAACAGAATATTTTAGAAATATTTTAATCGACGTGTTAACCAGCGCTTGGAATGAAAATGAAATTGCTAATGTAAAAAGAAACTTAGAAGTTAATGAAATAAAAACAGTTGCTTATTACGAAGATGAATATCCTACGAAATTAAAGAATTATGATGATGCACCATTTACATTATTTTATAAAGGAAACATATTGCCATTAAATGAGGGGTATAATATTTCTATAGTGGGATCAAGAAAGTATTCAAATTACGGCAAGGATGTTACTAAAATTATATGCTCAGATTTATGTGCTAATAATATTAATATTATTAGTGGAATGGCTAAAGGCATAGATACTTTTGCCCATGAAAGTTGCTTGGATAATGAAGGCTATACTTGTGCAGTTTTAGGCGCAGGATTAGATATAGTATACCCTAAAGAAAACCTTAAAATTTTCAATAAAATAGTAGAGCGTGGCGCTGTTATTTCAGAATTTTTACCTGGCACGCCACCATATGCACATAATTTCCCTCTAAGGAATAGAATAATAAGCGCTCTCAGTGATATTATTATTGTAATAGAGGCTGGCGAAAAAAGCGGATCATTAATTACTGCAAATTTAGCGCTTGAACAAGGTAAGGATGTTATGGCTGTTCCAGGCTCTATATTTTCATATGAAAGTAAAGGAGCAAATAAATTAATTAAAGATGGAGCCTTCCCCTTAACTTGTACTAATGATATATTTAATTTAATAGGAATAGAAATGAAAAATGAAAAAAAACCTACTGTAAGGTCTTTTAACAGCAAGATACATAAAGGTATATATAGTATTATAAATGATAGTCCACTACATATAAATGATATTATTAGAATAACTAACATTGACATAAAACAATTATATGAGGTATTATTTGAAATGCAGATTAAAAATGAAATATTATGTTTATCAGGAAACTATTATGTAAGAGTAAATGACAAAATATAAGTAAAAATATATTAACTATATTAGAATACATTGATGGAGGGGATAAGATGGGACAAAAACTTGTTATAGTTGAGTCACCTGCAAAAGCTAAAACTATAAAAAAGTATTTAGGCAGCAATTATGTAGTTGAAGCATCCATGGGGCACGTTAGAGATTTGCCAAAAAGCCAATTAGGGGTTGATATAGAAAATAATTACCAACCCAAATATATAACTATCCGTGGTAAGGGTGAACTCCTTGAAAAACTAAGAAAAGAAGCAAAAAAAAGTGATAAAATTTATTTGGCAACTGACCCTGATAGAGAAGGTGAAGCTATATCCTGGCATTTAGCAAAAGCCTTGAAACTAGATGAAAAAGATAAGTGCAGGATAGAATTTAATGAGATAACCAAAGCAGCTGTTAAAAACGCTATAAAATCTCCGAGAGTAATAAATGAAAACATTGTGGATGCTCAACAAGCAAGGCGTATACTTGATAGGTTAGTTGGGTATGAAATTAGTCCTATACTTTGGAGAAAAGTTAAATGGGGGCTTAGTGCTGGAAGAGTTCAATCAGTTACACTTAAAATAATCTGCGATAGACAAAAAGAAATAGAAAAATTCATTCCTAAAGAATATTGGACGATAGAATGTGAGTTGTACAAAGAAGGCGAGCCTCAGAAGTTAAATGTTAAATTAGCTTCTAAGGGTAAAGAAAAAATTGAAATAAATTCTAAAGAAGAAAGTGATAATATCATTAATTCGCTTAATGAAAAAGAATTTATTGTAAGCAAAATAAAGAAATCATCTAAGAGTAAAAATCCGCTGCCCCCGTTCATAACTAGTACGCTTCAGCAGGATGCTTATAGAAAACTTAATTTTGGAACTAAAAGAACTATGTCTATTGCACAACAATTATATGAAGGTATGGAAGTTGAGGGACACGGAACAGTAGGATTAATTACATATATGAGGACTGATTCTACTAGAATATCTGAAGAAGCTCAAAAAAATGCAAAAGACTTTATTCAGAGTAAATATGGAGAACAATACTATCCTAGCACTCCTAGAATATTTAAAGGTAAAAAAAATATACAAGATGCGCATGAAGCTATTAGACCTTCTTATATTGAAATAACACCAGAAATAGCAAAGAAGAGCCTTAAAGATCCACAGTATAAACTATATACCTTAATCTGGAATAGATTTATGGCAAGTCAAATGGAAGCATGTTTACTTGATACCATATCTATAGATATAGTAAATGGAGACTATGTACTTAAGGCATCGGGTTCTAAGGTAGCTTTTGATGGATTTAGAAAAATTTATGATGAAGAACTAGATGAAGAAGAGAATACTTTAAAACTTCCAGAATTGCAAGACGGAGATATTTTATGTCGTGAAAAAACTGAAGGAAAACAGCATTTTACTCAGCCACCTGCAAAATTTTCTGAGGCATCTCTGGTAAAAACATTAGAAGAAAATGGCATAGGAAGACCAAGTACTTATGCACCAATTATTACAACTCTCCTTAGCAGAAAATATGTAGAAAAAGATAAGAAAACTTTAGAAGTGACAGAACTAGGAAATATAGTAAACGATATTATGAGTGAATACTTCAAACAGATAGTGGATATTGAATTTACAGCACAATTGGAAAATAATTTAGATTGTATAGAAGGAGGACAAGAAAAGTGGGAAAATATAGTTAATAACTTTTTTACGCCTTTGAAGGATGACATTGAAATTGCGGAGAAAGAAATAGCTAAAATCACCATTGAAGATGAAGTTACAGATATAAAATGTGATAAATGTGGCAAGTACATGGTAATAAAACATGGACGATTTGGTGATTTCTTGGCATGTCCTGGCTATCCAGAGTGCAAAAATACGAAGGCAATTACTCAAGAACTAGAAGTGCCTTGCCCAAAATGTGGTGGAAAAATTTTAGAGCGAAGAAGTAAAAAGGGCACTAAATTTTTCGGATGCAGTAATTACCCACAATGTGATTTTGTAAGTTGGTTTGAGCCAACTGAAATAAAATGCTCTGAGTGTGGTGCATATATGTTAAAACGGTATAGTAAAACTAAAGGTGATTATATGGAATGTTCTAATGCTGAATGTAAACATAAGGAATACAAAGTGGAGGAAAATAGTGAAGAAAAGTAAAATTAAAGTATAATTTATATAATTATTTAAACAATTCACTAAAACTTCATAAATATTATGTCGAAATTTATGAAAATACTGTTGATATAGCATGAATGTTGTGATACTATTAATTAGAGAAGGAACGATTCTAAAAATTTGAAATATTTTGAATTTTGCCTATTCTGAAGCGGGTTACTTTAGGAATTGGGTTAAATGATATAGGTTGTAGTTTATAACGTAAATGAGGAGGAATATTGTGTCACTATTAGCTAAAACAAGAATGTTAAATAAGATATTGCAAAAATCAGGAACAGAGCCAGTAGTTTTTCATGACATTTGTAATTTATTAAGTGATGTATTACAGTGTAGTGTATATATTATCAGCAGAAAAGGGAAAATATTGGGTTATGATTTAGCAAGCGGGTATGAATGTGATATTGTAAAAGATGAAATAATAAAAAACATGAGGTTTCCAGAAGATTACAATAATGGTTTGATGAATATTGGCGAAACGAAAGCTAATCTTAAGAATAAAAATATTTGTGTATTTCAAGATAGTAAGGAATGCACAATAGAAAATAAAATAACAACTATGGTGCCAATAAACGGGAATAGAGAAAGATTAGGTACTCTTTTACTTGCAAGATTTGATAAGGATTTTACAGATGATGATTTAGTTTTAGTTGAATATAGTGCAACTATAGTTGGACTTGAAATTCTAAGATCCAAAAATGATTTGATAGAAGAAGAAGCAAGAAAGAAAGCTGTAGTGCAACTTGCTATTGGAACTTTATCCTATTCAGAACTTGAAGCTGTAGAACATATTTTTAATGAATTAGACGGTACAGAAGGATTACTAGTAGCATCTAAAATAGCGGACAAAGTTGGAATAACAAGATCTGTTATAGTTAATGCACTTAGAAAATTTGAAAGTGCGGGAGTAATAGAATCAAGATCCCTTGGAATGAAGGGTACTCATATAAAAATATTAAATGAGAAACTAATTGATGAACTTAAAAAAATAAAATAATTTAAGGCAGAGCAAAATTGCTCTGCCTTAAATTATTTTTAATTAATAAAGTATAAATATGTATGAAATGAGAACATTAATAAATGCATATGTTTTTATTAAATTAAAAGATACTTTTAATCCTATAAAAAGTTTTAATTTTATTTAAAATTTTTATTGAATACATTGTAACCTTGTGATATACTACTTAGGTGAGAAAATACACACATTACTTAATTATGGAAGGGTCCCAATGAGTGGTCTTCAATAAGATGATGGTAATGGAGGTAAAAACCAAGGAGGTTATTATTAATGGCAGTTATTTCAATGAAACAATTATTAGAAGCAGGTGTTCATTTCGGACATCAAACTAGAAGATGGAACCCTAAAATGGCTCCGTACATATTTACAGAAAGAAACGGAATATACATTATCGATTTACAAAAAACAGTTAGAAAAATCGATGAAGCATATGACTTTATCAAATCTGTATCTGAAGAAGGTAAAGACGTTTTATTTGTAGGAACAAAGAAACAAGCTCAAGAAGCTATTAAAGACGAAGCTATAAGATCAGGAATGCATTTTGTAAACAATAGATGGTTAGGCGGAATGCTAACAAACTTTAAAACAATCAAAACAAGAATAGCAAGATTAGAAGAATTATATAAAATGGAAGAAGATGGAGTATTTGAAGTTCTTCCTAAAAAAGAAGTTAGTAAACTTAAAAATGAAAGAGAAAAACTAGAAAAGAATTTAGGCGGAATCAGAAACATGGATGCTAACAAAATTGGAGCTCTATTTGTTGTAGATCCAAGAAAAGAAAAGAATGCAATTTCTGAAGCTAAAATTCTTGGGATTCCTGTAATCGCAATAGTTGACACAAACTGTGATCCAGATGAAGTTGATTATGTAATTCCAGGTAATGATGATGCTATAAGAGCAGTTAAATTAATAACTGAAAGATTAGCTGATGCTATTATAGAAGCAAGACAAGGTGAACAATTAGCTGAATAATAGTAACTATATTTATCTAATAAGATAATTATTGATATGACAGTTGAGGGGTAGGTGGAAGTTAATTCTTTCATTTACCTTTTAAATTAGATAGGAATAGGAGGAAATAATAATGATTAGTGCAAGCATGGTTAAAGAGTTAAGAGAAAGAACTGGGGCTGGAATGATGGATTGTAAAAGAGCTCTAAGTGAAACAGATGGTGATATGGAAAAAGCCATTGAACTTTTAAGAGAAAAAGGATTGGCTGCGGCAGCAAAAAAAGCTGGAAGAATAGCTGCAGAAGGATTAGTATGCACATATATTTCAGAAGATATGAAGGTTGGATCAGTTGTAGAAGTTAACTGTGAAACAGACTTCGTTGCTGCTAATGAAGAATTTGTTGCTTTAGCAAAAAATATAGCAAAGCAAGTAGCACAAACTACATCAACTACTGTTGATGAATTAGTTAGTGAAAAATACATAGCTGATGAAGCGATAACTATTACTGAAGCTGTTACAGCTTTAATAGCAAAATTAGGTGAGAACATGTCTGTAAGAAGATTTGAAAAGTTCTCTATTGAAAATGGTGTAGTTCAAAGCTATATCCACGGTGGTGGAAGAATAGGTGTTTTAGTAGAACTTGCTTGTGAAAAACAAGATGATGTGTTAGTTCAAATTGCTAAAGATGTTGCAATGCAAATTGCAGCTGCTAACCCTTTATTCTTAGATAACACATGTGTTGATAATGAAACTCTAGAAAAAGAAAAAGAAATATACAGAGTTCAAGCTTTAAACGAAGGAAAACCAGAAAAAATCGTTGAAAAAATGGTTATGGGTAGAGTAAATAAATACTATAAAGAAGTTTGTTTAGTTGAACAAATTTGGGTTAAAAACTCTGACTATACTATTACAAAATATCTTCAAGAAGAATCTAAAAAACTTGGTGCTGACATAAAAGTAACAAGATTTGTAAGATTTGAAAGAGGAGAAGGTATAGAAAAGAAGGAAGAAAACTTTGCTGAAGAAGTTCAAAGACAAGTGCAGGGTAAATAATAATTAAAGGGAACACTGCGTGTTCTCTTTTTTAAAATAGATAATACGTTAAATATGGAGGTGTAATGTTTATGGAGGTTGCTAAATATAAAAGAATTATGTTAAAGATTTCTGGAGAAGCTTTAGCAGGTGAAAAAGGGTTTGGAATAGACTTTGAAATTACAAATGAGATAGCACTTCAAATAAAAGAATTGGTTAAATTGGGTGTTGAAATTGGAATAGTTGTTGGAGGCGGAAATATATGGCGTGGTAGAAGTGGTGAAGGCATGGACAGGACTACTGCAGATTATATGGGAATGATGGCAACTTGTATTAATGCATTAGCACTCCAAGATTCTTTGGAGAATGTAGGTGTAAATACTAGAGTACAAACTGCCATTGAAATGAAGGAAGTAGCAGAACCATTTATAAGAAGAAGAGCTATGAGACATTTGGAAAAAGGCAGAGTTGTTATATTTGCAGCTGGTACGGGTAATCCATATTTTTCAACAGATACAACAGCAGCACTTCGAGCAGCAGAAATAGAAGCAGAAGTAATTCTACTTGCTAAAAAGGTTGATGGAGTTTATGATAAGGATCCTCATAAATATGATGATGCAAGGAAGTTTGATAAGCTAAGTTATATTAATGTGCTTGAAAAAGGACTTCAAGTTATGGATTCTACTGCTACATCATTATGTATGGACAACAATATACCTATATTAGTTTTTGGCCTTGATAAACCAGAAAATATAAAAAGGGCAATTTTAGGAGAAGAAATTGGTACTTTAGTATCTGCTTGTACTAAAGAATCATAATAATATGGAGGGAATTCTATGATTAAAGAAATTATTAGTATTGCTGATGGAAAAATGAAGAAGTCTATTGATGTTTTAAAACATGAGTTTGCAAGTATGAAAGCAGGAAGAGCAAATCCTACAATGTTAGATAGAATCCATGTTGAATGTTACGGAAGTCTTATGCCATTAAGTCAGCTAGCAAACATTTCAGCGCCAGAACCTAGAGTGTTGCTTATTCAACCATGGGATAAATCTTCTGTGAAAGATATAGAAAAAGCTATATTGAAATCTGATTTAGGATTAAATCCATCTAATGATGGTATAGCAATTAGATTGATTATTCCTGAACTTACTGAAGAAACAAGAAAAAATTTAATTAAAAATGTTAAAAAAGTAGGAGAAGATACTAAAGTAGCTATAAGATCTATACGACGTGATGCAAATGATAAAATAAAGGCTTTGAAAAAAAATAATGAAATTACTGAAGATGAAGCTAAAAAGTCAGAAGATATCATGCAAAAGGAAACAGATAAATTTATTAAAGAAGTGGATAAAATGATAGATACTAAAGAGAAAGAAATAATGGTGGTTTAGTATATAATTTTAAATAGAACCTGCAGTTATGCAGGTTCTATTTAAAATTATACTATTACTAATAAAAAAGGAGAGAATTTTATTGAAAAAATTATTCGCTTTTTTAAAGAAAGATAGAAATAGAGATATTAATTTTGATTTGGATATGTCAAAAATACCTAAGCATATCGCAATTATAATGGACGGTAATGGTAGATGGGCAAAGGAACGTAATTTGCCGAGAGCTCTTGGACATAGAGCTGGAGTGGAAACTATAAGAAGGATTGTAAAAGAATGCAACAAATTGGGAGTTAAATATTTAACATTGTACGCATTCTCAACTGAAAATTGGAATAGGCCTTTAGAAGAAGTAGACGCTCTAATGAAATTATTAGTAGAGTATTTAAAAAATGAGTTCGAGGAATTAAATGCAAATGACGTTGTTATTAATTCTATTGGTAACATATCAAAATTACCACAGATATGTAGAGTAGAATTAGACAATGCGTATGAAAAAACAAAAAATAATAAGGGATTAGTTTTAAATTTAGCTTTAAATTATGGTGGAAGAAACGAAATAGTAGAGGCGGTAAAAGAAATTTCTTTAGATTTAATGAATAAAAAAATATCTGAAGATGAAATAACCGAGGATTTATTTTCAAAATATATGTATACGAGAGAAATGCCAGACCCAGACCTCATAATAAGGCCTAGTGGGGAGTTAAGATTAAGTAATTTTTTATTGTGGCAGAGTGCATACTCAGAATTTTGGTTTTCCGATATTAATTGGCCGGATTTTCATGAAAAGCAGTTGAGATCTGCAATAGCGGATTATCAAAGAAGGGATAGAAGATTTGGAAAAGTAAAATAGGGGAGGAAGTTATGGATAATAGATATATAGGAGCACTTATTCTAGCTCCATTAGTAATATTTTTATTTTTAGGTGGAGAGTATTTAAAATATTTAGTAATGGTACTTTCAATTTTTGGTATGTATGAGTTTTATAAAGTTTCTAGAAAAAAGCACTATAAGCCAATTGGACTTATAGGATATATTTTATGTATAGCCTATTACTTAAATATGGGCAATGATTTTGCAGCAAGCTTTAATATATATATTTTAATAGCAATAATTTTCTTACTATTATGTATTCCAGTGGTTTATACAAATTACAATTTTGTGGATATTGCTTTAACTATATTTGGATTTTTGTATGTAGCAGTATTTTTTAGTTTTATTGTGTTTATAAATAATAAAACCTATGGTCAATATTTAGTATGGATTATATTTATTTGTTCATGGGTTTGTGATACATCAGCTTATTATTCTGGACGTTTTTTTGGTAAAGGTGGCAAACATAAGTTATGTCCTAAAGTTAGTCCTAAGAAAACCATTGAGGGTGCAATAGGTGGATTACTGGGAAGTGCTATAGGATGCACAATTTATGGTTATGTTATTTCCAAATATGGAGTGTCTATAGAGTTATATCATTACTTTATAATTGGTGTTCTTGGTGGCGTTTTTGGACAATTCGGAGATTTAATTGCATCATCTATAAAAAGATTTGTAGGGGTTAAAGATTATAGTAATCTTATACCAGGTCACGGTGGAATTTTAGATCGATTTGATAGTATTTTATTTGTATCTGTGGTAGCATTTTATTATATTACATTTATATTAGCAATATAAATTCATATGTTTTTAAAGGCACATGAAATTAATATTATGGCATCGCAAGTGATGATTTAATTTCTAACCTTTAGCAATTAAGAGAATCATATATTGATCAGAATGCAAAGGAACAAGTCGTTGTGATTTTGCATTAATGACAATATATGATTTTATTTTTACGTAAGTACTTTGATAAAATATCTGCACTATATTCTATGATAATATCTCCACTAATTAATGAATATAATATTTTATGACATTAATTTTGGGTTGTTATAATATCATAAATGCTAGATTTATGGAAAAGGAGTATAATAAACCATAGATGCAATAATTATCTATAGGATAAGGAATATTGCTACTTGCTTTATTTTAGTAGTTAAATATGTTATATTAAATGCTATAGAAGATTTAATCACTAAAGAAAATATGGAAATTATAAAATCATAAAACTAATATAAAAGATAAAGCATGGCTTTACAGGAATGGAGAAATTTACATGAAAAAAGTTACTATTTTAGGGGTTACTGGGTCTATAGGAACTCAAACATTAGATGTTATTCGAAAGGATATTGACAATTTTGCTATTGTAGGGATTTCTGCTAATACTAATTGTGAAAAAATCATACCAATCATAGAGGAATTCAAACCTAAATATGTTGCAATGATGAATGAGGAAGCGTCACTAATACTTAGAGAATATTGCAAGGAAAAAAAATATTCAACAGAAATTTTGCAAGGATTAGAAGGCTTAAATTATATAAGCACTTTACCAGAAGTTGACATTGTAGTAACTTCCGTTGTAGGTATGATAGGCTTAGTTCCAACTATAAAAGCTATTAATGCAGGAAAAGATATTGCTTTGGCTAATAAAGAAACTTTGGTGGCAGCTGGGAGCCTGGTTATGGAAGCTGCTAGAAAAAACCATGTAAATATTTTGCCAGTTGATTCAGAACACGGTGCAATTTTTCAATGCCTACAGGGTAATAAGTTAGAAAATGTTAATAAAATTATACTAACTGCATCAGGAGGCCCATTTAGAGGTAAAAACAAACAACAATTAATGGAAATAACACCGGATGAGGCACTTAAACATCCTAAATGGAATATGGGCAAAAAAATATCTATTGATTCTTCAACACTAATGAATAAAGGGTTAGAGGTTATCGAGGCACATTGGTTATTTGGCGTAGCGTATAAAGACATACAAGTAGTAGTTCATCCTCAAAGTATAATACATTCTATGGTAGAGTACATAGATGGAAGTGTAATAGCACAACTAAGTTCTACTGACATGAGACTTCCTATTCAGTATGCTATAAACTACCCTGCAAGAAACAATACTATTATTGATAAATTAGATTTTTATAATATGGGTAATTTGACTTTTGAAAAACCAGATATGGATACATTTAAATGTCTTAAATTAGCATATAAAGCAGGTAAATTGAGTGGAAATATGCCTGCTATAATGAATGCTGCTAATGAAGTAGCTGTTGAATTATTTTTAGATTATAAAATTAAGTATCTTGAAATAGAAGATATTATTGAAAAATGCATGAGTAAATTTGAACACAACATTAATCCAAACCTAGAAGAAATTTTAGAAATTGACTTAAAGGTAAGAGAATATGTAAGAAATAATTATGATAAAAAATAGGGAGGAAAATAGTTATGAGCAGTATTATAGCAAACATACCATATATTATCATGGCTTTATTAGCATTTAGTCTTTTGGTGATAATTCATGAATTAGGTCATTTTACCCTGGCTAAATTAAATGGAGTAAAGGTACATGAATTTTCACTTGGAATGGGGCCTAAACTTTTTGGAATTAAAGGAAAAGAAACAGAGTATTTGATTAAAGCATTTCCAATTGGTGGGTATGTTAAAATGGAAGGGGAAAATGAAGGAAGTGATGATCCAAGAGCTTTCAACAATAAAACCCCATGGCAAAAGCTAAGCATAGTTTCTGCTGGTGCAATTATGAATTTAATCTTAGCAGTGGTTTTATTTGCTATTGTAGGAGCGGCAGAAGGATATATATTACCTATAATAGGGGAAGTAAGTCCTAATAGTCCAGCCATGAAGGCTGGAATACAAGCTGGAGATAAAATTACTAAGGTTAATAAGGTTAATATAGATAGATGGGATGAATTTTTAAATCAGATTTATACTTCCAAAGGGGAAAGTATGAGCATGACAATAGTTAGAAATTCTCAGGTGAAAGAAATTTCACTAAAGCCTGTTAAAGATGTGAAAGAAAATAGGTATTTGGTGGGAATACGCGTTTCTGGTGAGGAAAAGAAATTGAACTTTGGCGAAGCTGTAATTTATGGATTTAAGCAAACAATTAGTACAGCAAAACAAACTTTTGGATTTTTTGGGAGTCTATTTAAAGGGCAAGTTTCTGC
>Ga0316601_100000149_pt1 | contig 26980 bp, 22 predicted proteins | sample OWC_soil_day5_no_FD_207663 | JGI IMG/M metagenome (GOLD analysis project Ga0316601, IMG submission 207663) | Wetland soil microbial communities from Old Woman Creek delta, Ohio, United States - OWC_soil_day5_noCT | ecosystem: Environmental > Terrestrial > Soil > Wetlands | place: USA: Ohio... | reverse complement strand
CGAGCACGTCTCCGCGCCCCGAGATGTAGGCCACGGCCTCGATCTGGATCGGGTGCAGCGCGAACAGCGCGGTCGGGATCAGGGCGAGCGGACCACCGAGCCAGCGCCGCGCAAGTGCGTGCGCGAGCAGGATCGCGATCGCGCCGAGCACGAGGTTGACCGCGTGCAGCGGGGCAGGGGAGCGCCCCCACAGCTGGACGTCGATCCACAGGCTCGCGAACAGGAGCGGACGATAGCTGTCGTACGCGAGCTCGATCGTCGACAGCTCGGTCAGGGCCGGATCGGTGCGCGCGGTCTGCGTCTGCAGCAGCCCGTCGAGCAGCGGTCGATCGAACGCCGTGTTGTGCTGGATCTCGCGGACATCGTCCCAGACGAACTCGTAGGTCAGGGCGCGGCCGAGGAGCAGGAGGTACGCCGCCAGGATCGCCGCGAGCACCGCCAGCTGGGTCCGGCGCGACCACACCATCAAGGCGTTCCGGGTGCCGGCGCTGCGCTCTCGTCGGTCAGCGGCTCGAGGTGCTCGAAGCTCTCGGCGGAGATCAGATCGCGCCCGCCGGTCGCGAGGTCCGCGAGAGCGAAGCCCGGCCGGAGCCCGGGACCGATCAGGATGTACATCGTCGGTGGGACCGCGGGGCGCTCGGCCTGCCATCTGCGCTCGAAGCGTTTGCGTTGCGCGAGGAGCTCGGCTGCGAGCTCGCCACCCGTGTCGGCCTGGAGCGTGGCGAGCCGGTCGAGGATCTCGCGACGCGCTCGCAGGTCCGTCGTGACCAGGAACAGCTCCTGGAGGTTCTCGATCGCGCGCTGGTGCTGGCCGAGCTTGGTGCGCATGTGGACGGCGAGCATGCCCATCTCCGCCGGAGCCCCCGGCTTGCGGGACGCCGACTCGAGCAGCAGCGCGCCCTTCTCGTCCCACAGCCGGCGCTGCACCGGATCGGTGGTCTCCAGGTCGCCGATGTAGATCTGGCCGGCGAGCTTGGGGAACCGGTAGTACGTCGGGAACAGCCGGCCGCCACGCTCGAGCAGCGCGATCGCGCGGAGCTGGAGATCGAGCTCGGGCTTGCGGCGGGCGTCGGTCATCGCGATGGCGCCGAGCTCGTAGGCGCGGCGGAACATCGGATCGAGCGCGACGATCGCGTCGGCGAGGGCGGCGGTCGCGCGCGGCTCGCTCTGCGGGTCCGGGAAGTAGCCCATCAGCCGCACGAACGCGAGGTCCGCAGCGGCCTCGCGGTACCCGAGCGAGATGATCGGCGCGGCCACCGGGCTCGGCGCGTAGGGCCGATCGACCGCGGCGGTGGGGCGATCGGCATTCGCTGCGAGGCGCGCGATCCGCGCCCCGACGAGACCGGTGGCGGCGATGGCGATGACCACGGCGATCCGCACGTGGCAAGAGTAGCGCTGAAACGAAAACGCCGCCCTCGTGGGCGGCGTCTCTCGTTCGACCGACGGCTCCGACTAGTCGGAGTTCGGCGCGGGCTCGGTGATGACCGCCGAGGCATTACCCGACGGTGCAGCCAGCGTGAGCGAGTAGGTGATCATCGTCGTGTCGCAGTCGAGGTCGCCGACCGCCGTGGCGATGCCGCTGGTGGTCGCCGCGCTGACGTAGTCGTACTGGAACAGGTTGGGCTCGTCGATCTGGAAGTCGAGGGCGGCCCACACCGTGTCCGAGGCCCAGGTGTTGTCGAGCACGCCCTTGCAGTTGGTCATCGTGGTCGGCTTGTTGACCGCGTCACCCTGCACGAACGAGGCAGTGGTGTTGTAGTAGACCTTGGAGTTCTTCGCGAGCTTGTTCAGCTGGAGCGAAGCCTCGGTCTTCTTGGACTTCTTCATGTAGTCCATGAAGGCCGGAATCGCGACGGCCGCGAGGATGCCGATGATCGCGACGACGATCATGAGCTCGATGAGTGTGAAACCACGCTGCTTTAACTTCTTGATCATGCTGAGAACCCCCTGTTGGTGGAAACATACGTCAGCAACGGACGTGCCACGAGTTTTCGGCGGTAACTCCCTGTTGTCCCGTGGCCGGTGCGGACCGAAGTGCCGCAGAACGTCACCTCCCGGGTCAATTCTCGCGCGCCCCGATGTAGTTGCATGTCAGCTGGCGTCGCCGCCGGGCTCGTCGGGGGCGTCCTCGCCTTTGTCGATGCCGAGCTTCTCGAGCCGGTAGCGAAGCGAGCGAAAGCTGATGCCGAGCAGGGTGGCCGCGCGCTTGCGGATCCCGCCGGTGCGCTCGAGCGCCCGCAGCACCCACGCCCGCTCGAAGTCGGTCAGCAGGCGATCCAGATCGACGCCCTCGGCGGGCATCTCCGCCGGCATCTCGACGGCGCGTGCGCTGCGAACGTCCGGCAGATCGCTCACGCCGAGGATCGAGCTCGACGACAGGGCGAGTGCGCGTTCGATCATGTTCTCGAGCTCGCGCACGTTGCCGGGGAAGTCGTGGGCCTCGAGCTTGCGCATGGCGTCGGCGGTGAGCTGCACGCTGCGGCCATGCTCCGCGCCGTACTGACGGAGGAAGTGCTCGGCCAGGAGCGGGATGTCCTCGCGGCGGTGGCGGAGCGGCGGGATCCAGATCTGGATCACGTTGAGCCGGTAGAACAGATCGGCGCGGAACGCACCCCGCGCGACCTCGGCCTCGAGATCTCGGTTCGTCGCGGCGACGACCCGGACGTCGACCTCCTGCTCCTCGGTCGCACCGACCGGCTTGAACTTGCGCTCCTGGAGGACGCGGAGCAGCTTGACCTGGAGGTTGGGCGACAGCTCGCCGATCTCGTCGAGGAACAGGGTCCCGCCGCTGGCCTCCTGGAACAGACCGCGCTGATCGGCGACCGCGCCGGTGAACGCGCCCTTCTTGTGCCCGAACAGCTCGGACTCCATCAGCTCCTCGGGGATCGCACCGCAGTTGACGGCGACGAACGGCATCGCCGCGCGGCTCCCCTCGGTGTGCAGCGCGCGCGCGACGAGCTCCTTGCCGGTCCCGCTCTCGCCGGTGATGAGGACGCTGGTCCGCGCGGAGTGGATCTTCGTGATCAGCTCGAACAGCTTCTGCATCGCGCGGCTCTTGCCGAGCAGGCTCGCGAGGCGGAACCGTCCCGCCACCTGGTCGCGGAGCGCGAGGTTCGCCTCGACCAGGGTGCGCTTCTCGAGCGCGCGCTCGATCACGGCATTGATCTCGTCGACCTGGAACGGCTTGGTCAGGTAGTCGTAGGCACCCTGCTTCATCGCCGCGAGCGCGGTCTCCTTCGTCGCGAACGCGGTGACGAGGATCACCTCGGGCCTGATCGTCGACGGCTCCTTGCGGCTGACGATCGCCTTGAGCACGCCGAGCCCGTCGAGCTCCCCGGGCATGCGGAGATCCGTGATCACGACATCGATCGGGGTCGCGCGGACGAGCGCGACGGCTTCGGCGCCAGTCGTCGCCACCGTGACCTCGTGACCCGCGCGGCGGAGACAGATCGCCAGGAACTCGCGCATCGACTGCTCGTCGTCGACGACAAGGATCTTCCCCACGGCTCCACTATGGCACAAGGGCGGCTATCATCATCCGGCTCTGCCCAGGTCTCGGATCGCACACCTAGCGCTGGACCGTGGAGGTCTGATCACCCTGACGATCCTGGTGGTCTATCTCTGGATCGCACCGCCGCACATCGTGTTCGGCGACAACGCCGAGCTCTCGGCGCTCGGCGCGCTCGGCGGCGCCGCCCATCCGTCGGGCTACCCGCTGTACGTGCTGTGGTTGCGTGCGTGGTCGTGGCTCCCGGCCGCGAGTCCGGCGCATGCGGCCGCGATGGCGACCGCGATCCTCGCCGCTCTGCAGGCGCTCGTGCTCCACGCCGCCTGCCGGAGCTGGGGCGCGCGGCCGCTCGCCGCGACGCTCGCCGTCGGGATGTTCGCCGCGGGGCCCCTCGCGCTACGGATCCACAGCGAGGCGGAGGTGTTCGCGCTCAACGGGCTCGCGTGCGCGGCCGTCCTGTGGCTCGCCGCGGGTGCGGGTCCGCTCCGCGGTCTCGCGCGGGTCGCCGCCCTCGGCCTGGTCGCCGGGCTCGGGCTGTCGAACCACCTGACCTGCGTCCTGGTGGCGCCGATCGGCGTCCTCGGCGTCGTCCGTGGGTCGCGCGAGGCCGCGCGCTCGATCCCCACGGGCCTCGGCGTCGCGCTCACAGGTCTCGGCGTCGGACTGCTTCCATACGTCTACCTGCTCGTGACGCCAGGGAGCTGGGTGTCGTGGGGCACGATCGACGATCTCGGTGGCCTCGTCAGGCACTTCCTCCGCGCGGACTACGGCCCGATCGGACAGCTGTCGCCCCGTGGCGTGCACGTGCCCGTCGACGAGAGCGTCCTCTCGCTCGCGCGGAGCATCGGCCGGACGTACCTGTGGCTCGTGCCCGTCGTCGGGATCGGCGCGCTCGGCTACTTCGCGGTCGTCCGCGATCGCGTGGAGTCGCGCGTCGCCTGGTCGCTCCTCGCGGTGAGCTGGTTGCTCGCGGGGCCGATCCTGGTGAGCCGCTTCAACATCAGGCCCACCGGCGTCAGCTTGCACGTCGTGCAGCGCTTCTACCTGCTGTCGCTGCTCGTCCTCGCCGTTCCGATCGCGGTCGGCATCGATCGCCTGGTCGGCGATCGGTTCGATCGGATCCCGCCGCGCCTCCGCGGCTCGCGCGTGGTTCGCGCGCTGCTGACCACCGGTGGGTTCCTGGCGCTGGTCGCGGTGTCCCTGCCGGAGCTCGCGCGCGGGCACTCTCCGGCGATCGAGCAGGGCCTCGTCAACATGCTGCGCACGCTGCCTCCGAACGCGATCTTGATCGGCGCGACCGACGAGCTCCACTTCGGCATGGGCTATCTCCAGGGCGCACTCGGCGAGCGCCCGGACGTCGCGGTCATCGCGCCACCGCAGCTCGGCCTCGCGTTCTATCGCGACCGCGTGCGCGAGCGCGCCGGCATCTCCATCGAACGACCGGAGGGAGACGACAAGCTCAGTGTCCAGGTCGCCGAGCGTGCGCTCGCGACCGGTCGCCCGGTGTTCATCGATCCGTATCAGGCGAACATCGCGACCACGTTCCCGACGTACCCCTACGGCCTCGTGTTCCGCGTGCTCCCGCGCGGCACGCGGCCGCCTCCGATCGAGGAGGTGTTCGCGATCAACCAGGCGCTCTACGCGCGCTACCGGTTCGGCTACGCGTTCCCCGGCCCCGACGATCAGCTCGCGACCCAGTTTCACACGCACTACGCGCGGACGTGGACGATCCTCGCGGAGGCGCTGGGGCGCGCCGGACGACGTGACGACGAGGCCGTGGCGCGGCAATTCGCAGAGGCGCTCGCACCGCGATGAGTCGCCTGACCCGGTTCCTGCTCCACGGTGGCGCGCTCACGCTCGCGGTGCTCGTGATCTACCTCGCGCTCGCCCCGAGCCACATCGTCGACGGCGACAACGCCGAGTTCGCCGCGGTGGGGGCGATCGGCGGGCGGCCGCATCCCTCGGGCTATCCCGCGTACGTCCTGTACCTGCGCCTGATGTCGTGGTTGCCGGGGGCGAGCCCGGCGCACACGGCCGCGATCGCCACCGTGCTGCTGTCGGCCGCGCTCGTGTTCGTCCTGCACGCGGCGTGTCGAGCGTGGGGGGCACGTCCCGTCGCGGCGACGCTCGCCGTCGCGCTCTACGCCGCGAGCCCGGTCGTGCTGCGGATGCACACCGAGGCCGAGGTGTTCGGCCCCAACGCGCTGGTCGTCGCGACGGTGCTGTGGCTCGCGGCGGTGCGTGGCCCGCTGCGTGGGATCTGGCGCGTCGCCGTGCTCGCCCTGGTCGCCGGGCTCGGGCTCGGCAACCACCTCACCTGCGTGATGGTCGCGCCGATCGGACTCCTCGGCGCGGTCCGCGGGATCCGCGAGACCTCGACGAGCAAGGTGGTCGCGGCGCTCGCGGGGATCGTCGGCCTCGCCGTCGGGCTCTCGACCTACGCGTACCTCCTCGTTGCGGATGGCCCGATCTCGTTCGGGCAGGTCGACGGGCTCGGTGACATCTACGACTTCTTCACGCGCGCTGACTACGGGGGGCCAGGGGCGTTCTTGCCCGGCGCGAACCCGGTGTCGCCGTGGACCAGCGAGGGTGCGCTGGTCGCGACGCTCGGCCGCGCGTGGTTGTGGCTGCCCGGAGCGCTCGGCCTCGGGATGCTCGGCGTCGGGATCGCGCGACCGCAGGCGACCGGCGAGACCCGCTGGGGGTGGGCGCTGCTCCTGGTGTGCTGGCTCGTGGCGGGACCGGTCCTCGCGTTCCGGTTCAACATCGAACCCACCGGCCTCGGGCTCTACGTGTGTCAGCGGTTTCATCTGTTGCCGCTGCTGCTCCTCACGATCCCGGTCGCGCTCGCGTTCGATCAGCTCGGCGAGCGCCTCGCACCGAGGATCCGGAGCGAGCGGCTGCGCAGCGCGGCGTTCGGGACCGGCCTCGGCGTGATCGTGTTCCTCGCGCTCACCGCGACCTCGCTGCCCTGGTTGCGGGGCGTCCACTCCCCCGCGATGGAGATGGGCGTCCGCAACATGCTGCGATCGATGCCGCCGGACGCGGTGATCGTCGTCAACTCCGAGGACCTGTGTTTCGGCGCGGACTATCTCCAGCACGCGACGGGTGAGCGGCTCGACGTCGAGGTCGCGTGCTGGCTCGTGACGTCGCGGCAGTGGTACCGCGAGCGCCTCCGCAAGCGGGGCGTGCCGGTCCCGGGTGCCTACTCCCTCCAGCTCACGCGCGCGCAGGCGGAGGCGATCTTCGCGACCGGACGGCCGCTGTTCGTCGACCGCTCCCACATGTCGATCATCACGCAGCTGCCGAACTATCCCTACGGGACGGTGGTCCGCATCCTGCCGCGCGGCGAGACGCCACCGCCGCTGCACGAGGTCATCGCGCTCAACCGCACGCTGTTCGCGGCGTTCGATCTCGACTACCCGCGGCCGGGGTGGAACGACGACTACGCGGCGACCGCACACAAGCGCTACGCGATCACGTGGCAGATCTTGACCTCTGCCCTCGAGAAGGTCGGCGACAAGGAGGCGGCGGCCGAGACGCTCGAGCTCGCGAAGCAGCTCGCACCGGTGCGCGAGTGAGTGTCCCCGCCCGGTCCCGCGCCGCCACGTGGCTCCTCGATCGAGGAGGCCTGCTCGCGGTGGTCGCGCTCGTCGTCTACGCGTGGGTCGCGTCGCCGTACATCGTCGGCAACGACAACGCGGAGTTCTCGACGCTCGGGGCGGTCGGTGGCATCGCGCATCCGTCGGGCTATCCGGGCTACGTGCTGTGGCTGCGCGCGATGTCGTGGATCCCGGGCGAGAGCGCCGCGCACACGGCCGCGCTCGCGACGGTCGTGCTCGCGGTGATCCAGCTGCTCGTGCCCCACGCCGCGTGTCGCGCGTGGGGCGCCCGACCGATCGTGGCGACCCTCGCGGTCGCGGTCTACGCCGCGGCGCCGCTCGTGGTCCGCTACTCGACGGAGGCGGAGGCGTTCGCGGGCAACCAGTTCGTGGTCGCGCTCGTGCTGTGGCTCGCCGCGGAGCGTGGCCCGCTGCGCGGCAACCGGCGCGCGTTCGTCCTCGGGCTGGTCGCCGGGCTGGGCATGACGAATCACCTGACGTGCACGCTGATCGCGCCGGTCGGGATCGTCGGCGTCGTCCGCGCGGCGCGCGAGCACCCGGGGCGTCGCGCGCTCCCCATCGTCGCCGCGGGCGCGGGCTGGCTCGTCGGCATGCTGCCGTACCTGTACCTGTTCGTCGCGCCCGAGAATCTGCTGGCGTGGCCCAACCCGACGACCACGAGTGAGCTCCTCGACATCATGCTCCGGCGCACCTACGGCGGCGCGTTCGGGTTCAGCGGCACGGGAGATCCGGTGCCGGTCGCGGCCCAGCTCGCCGAGCTCGCGGCGATGCTCGCGCGGTCGTGGCTGTGGCTCCTCGTCCCCGTCGGGCTCGCCGCGCTCGCGTCCCGGATCGCGCGGCCAACCCACGAGCCGCGGGCCGGATGGATCGCGCTCGCGGCGAGCTGGCTCCTGGCGGGGCCGCTCCTCGCGACCCGGTTCGATGTCGCGACCGAGGAGTTCGGGCTCCACATCGTGCATCGCTTCCACCTGCTGCCGATCCTGTTGCTCGTCATCCCCGTCGCGGTGGGGCTCACCTGGATCTCCGACCGGGTCGCCGCGGCGAGCGACGGCAAGCTGCCGCGGGCGGCGGTGTTCCAGATCGCCGTGCACCTCGGCTTCCTCGCGCTCCTGGCGGTCTCGCTCCCCGACGTCGGTCGCTATCGGACGGCGGCGATGGAGTACATGGCCAGGAACACCCTGCGCTCGATGCCGCCGAACGCGGTGATCATGGCGGCCGCGGTCGACGAGCTCGATGTCGGCATCCGGTACCTGCAGCTGACGCGCGGCGAGCGTCCGGACGTGCTGTTCTTCCGCTGGCGAGACGCGGTCGTGCCCTGGTACCGGAAGAAGTTCGAGCCGCATGGCCTCGTGCTCGCCCCCGGGACCGCGTACTCCGCGACGGCGGTGATCGATCGCTTCCACGCGGACGGCCGCCCGGTGTTCGTATACTGGGGCGAGTCCGAGCTGCGGCAGACCTACCCGAGCTACACGTTCGGGGTCCTCGTGCGCCTGTTGCCGCGGGGGGGCACGCCGCCGCCGATCGCCGAGGTCTTCATGCTGAACCGGGAGATGTTCGAACACTTCGATCTGAGCTACCCGCTGCCCGGGAAGTCCGACCAGTTCGCGACCTGGGTGCATCGCAAGTACGTCGGGACCTGGGCACGCCTCGCCGAGGCGCTCCAGGCCGCGGGGCTGCGCGCCGAGGCCGCCACCGCGATCGAGCTCGCGCGGGCGCTCAACCCGGTTCCCTAGCGCAGGAACGGATCGCGGGCCTTGCACACGACGTCGGGTGCACAGGTCCACTTCGGGAACCGATCGAGCGCGGTCTTGGTCCGCGGCCAGCCCGCCGAGCGATGCGCGTCGATCAAGGTCTGGACCTCGGCGAGTCGTGCGGCCAGCTCGTCGGACAGCGGGGTGGGCTTCGACTCGTCGGGGTCGGCCGCCAGGTCATAGCTGAACGCCTGCCCGGTCTCGGGGACGTAGACGACCTTCGTGTCGTTGCGGACGAAGCCTCGACACGCGTTGTCGTAGAAGCAGGCGAACGGCAGGACGCGATCGCGCGGAGCCTCACGGAGGATGCTGCGGGCGTGCGTCGCACGGGAGGCCGCCGCGGACATCGGGACGCCGAGCATCTCGAGGAGCGTGGGCGCGAGATCGAGCAGCGTGGTCGCCGCGTCGACCTTGCGTGGGGGGACGCCCGGACCGGCGATCACGAACGGGACCCGCAGGCCCTCCTCGAAGAAGTTGGACCCGTGCTGCTTGATCCCCTTGTCGCCGAAGCCCTCGCCGTGGTCTCCGACGACGATCACGATGGTGCGGTCGGTGAGGCCCCGCTGGTGCAGGACACCGAGCACGTCGCCGATCATGCGATCGGCCGCCTCGATCTGGCGATCGTAGCGCTCGCGCTCGGACTCGTGCGGCGCGCCTGCGATCTTCAAGCGCGCGGCGTGCGAGGTCGAGAGGTCGTACGGGTGATGCGTCGCCGAGGTGAGCAGGGTGGCGAAGAACGGCTGGTCGGGAGCCTGGTCGATCCACGCGGCGAGCGGCTTGACCAGGATCTCGTCGTCCGACGCGAGGTACCCGAGGATCTCGGAGGTGATGTGCTCCGACGACAGGAACTCGCGGAACCCGAGCCCGCCGACCAGCCGCGGCCGATCCTCGAACCGTCCGATCGCGCTCTGGAAGAACCCGGTGCGCCAGCCGGCGGTGTCGAGGATCGAGGGCACGCACTGGACGTCGAGCGTCCCGGTGTTCTCGAACACGGTCGTCTCGAGGAGCGGGAGCCGGCCACACAGCATCGACCACACCGACTTCGTGGTCTGCGGGATCACCGTGCGCGCGTGGGTCAGGTCGAGGCCGCGGGCTGCGAGCGCCACCAGGTTCGGGGTCCGCGCGGGCGCGGTCGGCCCCGCGAGCGAGGTGTCGTCCCGTCGCGTCGACTCGAGGACGATCAGCACGACGTTGCGTCGCGGGCCCGTGCGGAGCGTGGCCAGCGCATCGGCGTCGACGAGGTCGCGCGGCAGGTAGCCGTTGAACGTCCCCGGCGGGCCCTTCCACCGGTAGGTGCCGGTCGTCATCCCCCAGTACGTGCGCAGGACCGCGTTCGCGTGCAGCCGCTCGAGGGCGTACTGGCGAGGTGACGGGACGACGAGCAGGAGCACGAGCCCGACGAGGGCGCACAGCCCGAGGGCGCGCGCTCGGCCCTGGCCGTCGACCCACGGCCCGATCGGCTTCGCGGCGCGACGCAGCGCGAGGATCGCGATCGCGGGCGGTGCGACGGCGACCGCGGCGATCAGGAGCGTCCCGAGCGGGCCCACGATCACGGTCGCACCGACGATGCCCTGGACATCGCCGAAGCGCATCAATCCGAGCATCAGCACCGGCCACGTCAGCTGCTCTCCCGCGATGGTCAGGTAGCTGGCATTGATGATCGCGACGGCCGTCACGATCAGCGCGAGCGGCAGCGTGGCGAACAGCATGCGCCGGCGCACGTGCTCGCCGAGCGCGAGCAGGGCAGCGAGCCCGAGGAAGAAGGCGATGTCCTTCGCGCACGCGCCGAGCCAGCGTGCGGGCCAGAAGCCGATGCCGTGAAGTCCGCGGACGACCGGCAGCTTGGCCGCCATGGTCGCGACGGCCGACAGGAGCAGCAGGTAGCTCGTCGGGGTGGCGAGCACGTGCACCCACGACCAGCGGCCGGGTACCAGGGCGCCCCACCGGAGGCGACGCTCGCTCATCGCCCGCATCGTAGCCGATGTAGACTGGCGCCATGAAACGGAAGCGGGTCCTCGTCACGGGCGGTGCCGGATTCCTCGGATCCCACCTCTGCGAGCGCTTGCTCGGCCTCGGTCACACCGTGATCTGCGTCGACAACCTGTTCACGGGGCGGCACGGCAACATCGAGCCGCTGCTGGCGAGCCCACGCTTCGAGTTCATGCGGCACGACGTCAACGAGAAGTACGTCGTCGAGGTCGATCAGGTCTACCACCTCGCGTGTCCGGCCTCGCCGATCCACTACCAGCGCAACCCGGTGCGCACGATCCGCACCTGCGTCGAGGGCACGCTCAATACGCTGGAGCTCGCTCGCGAGGTCGGCGCGCGGATCCTGCTCGCGTCGACGTCCGAGGTCTACGGCGATCCGGCGGTGCATCCGCAGACCGAGGACTATCACGGCGACGTCAATCCGATCGGGCCGCGCGCCTGCTACGACGAGGGGAAGCGCTGCGCCGAGGCGCTGGCGGTGAGCTACGCGCGCCAGTACGACGTCCAGGTCCGGATCGCGCGGATCTTCAACACGTACGGACCTCGCATGCAGGAGGACGACGGGCGCGTGATCTCGAACTTCATCGTGCAGGCGCTGCGCAACGATCCGATCACGATCTACGGCACCGGCGGGCAGACCCGCTCGTTCTGCTATGTCGACGACCTGATCGACGCGTTGATCAAGTTCATGGAGGTCGAGACCGACGCGTCCCCGGTCAACCTCGGCAACCCGCGCGAGACGACGATCGGCGAGATGGCGCGGATGATCCGCGAGATGTGCGGCTCGACTGCCGACATCGTGATGCACCCGCTCCCCGAGGACGATCCGACGCGGCGGTGCCCGGATATCACGCGCGCGACCCGGCTCCTCGGCTGGACGCCGGCGGTGCCGCTCGCCCTGGGCCTCGAACGCACGATCGCCGACTTCCGGTCGCGCGACGATGACTAGCTGGCTCCGCCAGCCGCGGACGATCAAGCTCGCGCTGATCGTCCTCGCGATCGCCTACGCCGTCGCGCACGTGATCGCGGCGCTGTTCACCGAGGCGGCGAACTGGGACGAGTTCGTGCTGCTGTCGCGGGCGGAGCGCGCGGTCCGGACCGGCGTGCTCGACGGGGGAGGGCGCCCCGGGCTCGGCGTCGCGCTCCTCGTCCCGTTCGTGGACGGCTGCACGTCCACGATGGCGGTCGTGACCACGCTCCGGATCGTGTGGTGCGGTTTCACGTTCGGGCTGCTCGCGGGCCTGTTCGTGTTCCTGCGCAGCGCGACCCGGCGAGAGCCGCACGCCTGGCACGTCGCGGCCCTCGGCGTGGCGCTGATCGCCTGCGTCCCGCTGTTCCTGCGCTGGTCGCTCCAGGTGCGGACGGATCAGCCGGCGATCGCCGCCGCGCTGTGGGCCGGGGTCGCTCTGCTCGCGTCGCGCCGGCGCCCGGCACTGGGGCTGCTCGCCGGGGTGCTCGTCGGGACCGGGTATCTGTTCAGCCAGAAGGCCGTGTACGTGACGGCCCTGATCGCGGTCGTCGCCGCGGGCGAGCACTACATCGATCGCGAGCTGGTCTGGCGCCGCGAGCTGAAGCGCGCCCTCGGCGTGCTCGTCGGCGCGGCCCTCGCACTCGGTGCGTACAAGCTGATCATCCCCCTCGTGTTCGCGCCGTCGCCGAGGGGTGGGGCTCTCGAAGGGGGCCTCGATCTGTTTCGCTGGTATCGGTTCGTGCTGCGCTTCCGGCTCTACGGCAGCATCGTCTCGTCGGTCGTCCCGCACCTCGTCCTGCTCGGGCTGATCCTCGCCGCCGCGGTGCGCGCCGGGCGGCGCGACACGCCGCAACGCCGCCCGCTCCAGATCGGGCTGCTGGTCGCCGTCCTCGGGGTCGCGGTCGCGCGGTTTCACACCGCCTCGTTCCCGTACTTCTGGATCACGATCGGCGTGTTCCCTGCGGTCGCGATCGCGCTCGGGTGGGCCGGGATCCGCGAGCTGTTGCCGCGGGCGCACGTGCCCGTCGCGATCGGTGCCTGGGTGATGGTCCTCGTGCTCGGCGCGACGTTCCGGGGCGAGACGCTGCAGGATACGCAGCAGATCCAGCGAGACACGTTCGCGTTCATCGATCAGCACCTCGACGCCTCGATGCGCGGCTTCCACGCGGATGGCGGACTGGTCTGCCGCCAGGATCCGGATCCGCTCCGCGTCTACCTCGGCCAGACGATCACGTTCGTGCTGGGCGGAGCCGACGGACAGCGCAACACCGCGAAGCTGATCGAGGACTTCCGGTCGCGCCCGGTCGCGTTCATCATCCAGACCCATCGCCTGACCTCGTTCCCGCGCGCGATCCGGGAGTTCTGGGCGAACCACTACGTGCTCTACGCCCATGCGGTGATGCTCCCCGGGCGGACGATCGCGGGGCTCGCCGCGAGCACGCGCGAGGTCGACATCATCGTCCCGGGCGCGTACCGCTGGCTGCCCGGCATGGCGTCGCCCGCCGCGCGGCTCGCGATCGCCGGCACGCAGCTACGCCCCGGCGACACGATCACCCTGGCGCGCGGCGCACACACCGCGGAGCTCCTCGATCCCGTCGCAGCGGGCATGCTCGTGCTCGCCGTCGCGGCGCCGCCCGGATCGACGGCCTCGCCGTTCTACGACGCGGGCTTGATCCTCGAGCTCGCCGGCGCGCGCCGCGAGTGGTGGTGACTATCGTGCACCGCGCCGGAACAGCACGGCCGGCACGGTCTTCGCGAGGATCGTGAGATCGAGCCGCAGCGACCAGTTGTCGACGTACTGCTGGTCGAGCTTCATCCACTCCTCGAAGTCGATGTTGTTGCGACCGCTGACCTGCCAGATCCCGGTGATCCCGGGCTTCATCGACAGCCGGCGGCGATGCCAGCCACGGATCCCCTGCTGCTCCTTGATCGGCAACGGGCGCGGCCCGACCAGGCTCATCTGGCCGAGGAACACGTTCACGAGCTGCGGGAGCTCGTCGATGCTGGTCTTGCGCAAGAAGCTCCCGAGCCGCGTGACGCGGGGATCGCGCGTCACCTTGAACACCGGCCCCGTCATCTCGTTGGCGGACGCGAGCGCCGCCTGCTTCGCCTCGGCGTCCTGGACCATCGTCCGGAACTTGATCATGCGGAACAGGCGGCCGTGCAGACCCGCGCGTGTCTGCGTGAAGAACACCGGGCGGCCCATGGTCACGAGGATCGCGAGCGAGACGAGCACGAGGAGCGGCGACAGCACGACGAGCCCGAGCGTCGCGGCGAACCAGTCGAACGCGTGCTTGAGGGCGACCCGCTCGGGAGGTTTCGGTGCGGGATCGAAGGAGATGAACGGTCGCCCGTAGAGATCGAGGACGCGCGGCGGTGCGAGCGCTCGCTGCAGGAGCTCGACGGCGAACTCCGCGGGGACCCCGACGACCTCGCACGCGGCGAGCGCGGGCCCGACGTCGACGGGGCGGTTGTACGGCGGGAAGAACAGGACGTGGTCGAGCTGCTCGTCGTGGAGGACGCGCTCGAGCTCCGCGAGGTCACCGAGCCGATGGACCCCGGCCACCTCGCCTGTCCCGAGCTGACCGACGATCACCGGCGGACGATCCTCCTCGGCGGTCGTGCGCAGGAAGTCGAGGACCTCGTCGGAGGACTCGCCGACGATCAGCAGGCGAGCGCGGGTCTGCCCGACCCGGTGCTGGTAGCGCTGCCAGTAGCCGAGCGCGCTGCGGACCGCGTACGACAGCAGGAACGAGCACCCGAGGAACAGGACGACGAGGCTGCGGTTGATCGTCGCCTGAGCGAAGAACCCCGCCGTCGACAGGGCGAGGAAGCCGACCAGGTGGAGCTTGAGGACGTCGAGGACGAGGGAGAGGCGCGTCCACACGCGTTCGAACGTCCGATGCAGCCCGAACAGCGCGACCAGGGTGAGCCACAGCGGCACGCACAGGTAGACCAGGAGCGCGTACTCCTCGAACCGCGGCGGCTCCTTGAGCACCGCGACGTGACCACGCAGCGCCGCGTGGAGCCCGGCTGCCATCGCCATCGCGACGACGACGAGCACGGCGTCGAGCGCCAAGATGAGCACCCGGATCGGCCGGTTGCGCGACGACGCCATGGCCCAGCGTAACACCACGGCCCCGAGATCCAGCCATCTCGACGTGATACGAGAGCAGGGTGTCGCTGTTTCGCATGCTCGCCGACAACCGCGATCCGCGGTCGGTCGCGGCGCGCCTGCGCCGGCGCCGCTCGCAGCTGTTGCGTGAGCTCCTGGCCACGGTGCCGCGGCCGGCGCGCCTGCTCGACATCGGGGGGACCCAGACGTGGTGGGACACGATCGGTGCCGAGGGACTGCGCGACATCACGATCGTCCTGCTCAACCCGACGGCGCAGCAGGTCACGCAGCCCGGGTTCGAGGCCGTCGTGGGGGACGGGCGCGCGCTCGCGATGCCGGATCGCTCGTTCGATGTCGTGTTCTCGAACTCGGTGATCGAGCACGTCGGTGATCTCGCGGACCAGCAGCGGATGGCCGCCGAGATCCAGCGCGTCGGGCGGCGCTACTACGTGCAGACGCCGAACCGCTGGTTCCCGATCGAACCCCACTTCGTGTTCCCCGGCTTCCAGTTCCTGCCGCTCGCGGTCCGCACCGAGCTCCTGATGCGGTTCCGCCTCGGGTGGTTCCCGAAGATCGCGACGCGCGAGGAGGCACGCCGGGTCGCGAGCTCGATCCGCCTCCTGACCGAGCCCGAGCTCCGGGTGCTGTTCCCCGGCGGGACGCTCCACCGCGAGTCGTTCGCAGGGCTGACCAAGTCGCTGATCGTCGTCGGCGGGTTCGGCGGCTGAGCCCTGGCAGGGTAAGATCGTGGCTCAGGAGCCTCGTTCGATGTCATCCCCCACAAGTCCGCTGCAGCGCTACGCGCGGCGGATCTACGCGCAGAACGAGGACGACGGCATCCTCGAAGGCATCTTCCAGGAGCTCGGGATCGACCGCGGCTACTGCGTCGATGTCGGCGCCCACGACGGTCTGTACCTGAGCAACACGGCAAATCTGATCAAGCACCACGGCTGGGGTGGACTCCTGATCGAGTGCAACCCGACGCGGTACGCCAAGCTGGTCGAGAACATGCAGGGCGTGGCCGAGGTCGTATGCTCGGACACGCCGGTGGCGTTGTCGGGCGACAACACGCTCGATGCGTTGCTCGACCGTGCGGGGGCGCCGGCTCGCTTCGAGCTCCTCTCGATCGATGTCGACGGGATCGACTATCACCTCTGGGACTCGCTGGATCGTCACACGCCGCTGGTCGTGATCGTCGAGTACAACCCGTCGATCCCCAATCACGTGCGCTACGTGCAACCTCGGGATCCCGGCATCAATCACGGCAACTCCCTGCTGTCCCTGATCGAGCTCGGGCGCGCGAGAGGCTATCAGCCGGTCTACGTGACCGAGACGAACCTGATCGTCGTCAGCGACGCCGTGGTCGGGCGGCTGGGCATCACGGACACCACGATCGACCAGCTCCACGATGACCGTCCGCTGACGACCTCGCTGTTCCAGGGCTTCGACGGGACCCTGTTCCTCGACGGTCCGAAGGAGCTGTTCTGGCAGCATGTGCCGATCGACATCGAGAAGCTCCAGGTCCTCCCGAAGTTCCTGCGCCGGTTTGCCCCGTCGCTGCCGGCGCGCTTGAAGGTCGTGCGCGCGCTGTGGATCGCCTGGTACCTGGCGCGCCGTCGCGAGCACTGGCCGCTGCTCAAGGACAAGGTGATCCGCGGCTTCACGAACACGCCGCAGCCACCGCGCAAGTTCTGAGGCGGCAGGCCGGCACCTGATAGGCCTTGTGCGAATCAGGAACCTTCACGATGATCGTGTCCACGTGGACCAGTCCAACCCGAAGAACTACGTCGAGTCCGAGCAGGAGTACTTCGCCCGGATCGAGGCCTACTTCTCGACGTCGTCGGGCACGTACACCGAGAAGATGCAGGCGTTTCCGCGCTTCGTGCACCGGCAGGCGCTGAGCTACTTCCTGGCGCGCAACGAGATCTACAAGGAGGTCGTCGCGGTGCACGGCTCGGTGGTCGACTTCGGCATCCACCGCGGCGCCTCGTTCTTCTCCTGGCAGCAGCTTGCTGCGCTCTACGAGCCGTACAACCACTCGAGGAAGATCATCGGCTTCGATTCGTTCGAGGGCTTCTCGGCGCTGGATCCCGACATCGACGGGGCGGAGGGGCGTGAGCTCGCGCTCAAGCGCACCGGTGGGATGACGTTCCGCGGCGGTGAGGACGAGCTCCAGCGTGGCGTGGAGCTGTGCGATCTCAACCGACCGCTCGGGCACGTCCGGAATGCTCACGTCGTGGCCGGGGAGCTCCCCGGCGCGTTCGCCACGTACCTCGAGCAGCATCCCGAAACGATCGTCGCGCTCGCCAACTTCGGACTCGGACTCTATCGACCGACGGTCGAGCTCCTGTCGCTGCTCCGCCCCCGCCTGCACAACGGGAGCCTCCTGGTGTTCGAGGAGCTGAATCAGGCGACGTGGCCCGGCGAGACGAAGGCGCTCATCGAGGTGTTCGGGCTGCAGGAGGTCAACGTGCGGCGGTTCCCATTCTGCCCTCACCTCAGCTACATGCGCGTCGGAGGCGATGGCGCGTGACCCGCGTCGCCGTCATCGGCGCATCGATCGGAGGGCTGATCGCGGCCGCCGAGCTCCGACGACGGGAGATCGCGGTCACGATCGTGGAGCGCGGCAAGACGGTCGGTGGTCTCTACGGCAAGGTCGACACCCCGTTCGGTCCGCAGGAGCTGGGCATGCACGTGCTGTACGTCGACGACGCGCAGTATCAGCACCTGTGCTCGATCTTCGGTGCCGGCGCCTTCGAGGTCTGGACAGGTGCCTCGGTCGACATCGGCGCGACCTACAACTTCGGTCGAGCCTGCTACGACAGCGTCTATCCCGATGTTCGATCCCTCCCGGCCGCGTCCGCGATCCTCGACGAGATCGTGCGCGACGGCGGCAAGGACGGGGAGGCGCCGAACGCCCTCGCCGAGGTGATCCGCCGGTTCGGCGAGCAAGCGGGCCGCACGATCGTAGCCCCGATCCTGGGCAAGCTCTGGCGGGTGGCACCGGACCAGCTCACCCGGGAGGCCATCCACTGTTTCTTCGATCTCCGTCGCATCATCGCGTGTGACAAGGCGCGCGCGGATGTCCTGAAGCAGGACCCGCGGCTGGATGCCGTCCTCGGCAATCCGCTGCAGAGCCAGCCACGCGGTGCCGTGTACGGTGGGCGCATGGCGGTTCGATTCAAGCAGGGCGCCACCGACCTGGCGCCACGGGTCGACGACTGGCTGCGCCGGGACGGGATCGAGATCCAGTTCGAGCGTCACGTCGCGATCTCCGACCATCACCTCCTCCTCGAGGGGCAGCCAGTCGATCGGTCGTTCGAAGGCTGCATCGTCGCCACCCCGGTCGCGAGCCTGGCGCCGGAGGTCAACACCACGCTGGACCAGCTCGAGCTCAGCATCTACTACTTCAAGCTCGCCGAGCGCCTCGTCGATCGCGTGCCCGCGTACTACGTGCTGTGTCAGCAGGCGGACCTGGAGGCCGCGAGGATCGTGAACTACAGCGCGTACCACCACGACCGGGATCCCACGGATCCCGAGGTGGTCGCGGTGGAGGTCGTCCACCCGGTCGGGGCTCCGCCTGCCGAGGCGACGATCGCGCGCGAGCTCACCCTCGTCGTTCCTGCGGCCACGATCGACGCGACGTACCGGCTGCCGAGGAGCCTCCGGGTGCCGTGTCCCACCCTGAACAACGGGCGACGCCTGGATGCCCTCGTCCAGGGGATGGATGCTACGTACCCGAGCTCCTCGCTGTTCTTCACGGGCATGAGGACGGACAAGGGCATCTTCTTCTCCCATCACACGATCGGACTCGGCCATGACGCAGCGATGGAGTGCGCGAGAAGACTGTCTTGAGCTCCGGGAGATGCCCTTCTACTGGAGACTGAGCGAGTCCGGGGCGGAGGTCCCGGGCATCCCGGCGCGGTTGCCGTTCAGGGTCACCCGGAACGAGGAGCTCGACTTCCTCGAGTACCAACCCACCGACGCCGAGTGGGAGGCGATCACGCTCGCGTACCGACAGAACGAGAACATCGGGTTCGTGAACCCGGAGTCCGGGCAGATCGAGACGTACGGCTCGAGCGTGAATCGGTTCTTCCGTGACGTGATCGCGGACGTCGCGCCCACGAGGATCTACGAGGTCGGCTGCGGCGCCGGGTTCAGCATCCAGTTCCTGCGCGACCACGGCTTCCGCGTGACCGGCATCGATCCCTCGGACTACTCCCGCCAGTGGAGCGAGCGGCTGGGCTTCCCGCTGGTGAACGAGTTCTTCACGGGCGACCTCCTCTCCGGCGAGGCGGATCTGATCTTCTGCAACGATGTCTTCGAGCACGTGAGGGGCGTCGAGCAGTTCTCGCGCGACGTGTGGACCTCGCTCCGCCCGGGCGGAACCTTCTGCTTCTCGACGACGAACTCCACCCAGTCGATCGCGATCGGAGACGTGTCGATGTTCGAGCATCAACACGTCAACATGTTCACGACGCGGTCGATCCGGTTGATCCTCGCAGCGGCTGGCTTCTCGGAGAGCCAGATCGGCGCAGGCTCGTATGGCAACACGTTCCATGTGGTCGCGCGGAAGGGGGAGGGCCGGCGTGCTGCCGTCGACGTTCCACCGGCGAGCTGCGACGAGTTCGTGGAGCGCGCGGACGGACGCCTGCGCGCCTTCGAGAGCTTCTACGCGGCGGCAGCGGAGCGGTGCCAGTTCTATGTCCCGCTGCGGTGCATCCCGTACCTCGCCGCGGTCGGCGACTTCGGCGAGAGCGATCTGTACGACTCCAACGCGGCCTGGCGCGGCAAGCGCATCGACGGCTATGCGCGGCCGCTGAAGTCCATGGTCGATCTGCCGACGGCGCGCGGTGACACCTTCGTGATCGGATCCCGCACCTTCCACGAGGAGATCAAGCGGACGCTCGTGGAGCATGGCATTCTCGAGTCACGGATCTTCGCGATCGCGGACCTCGGGTGAGCATCAAGGTCGTGATCTCGCAGTCGATGCTGTTCCCGTGGGTGGGAATGCTCGAACAGCTGCGCCTGGCCGACATCTTCGTCCACTACGACGACGTTCAGTTCTCCAAGGGAGGCTTCGTAAATCGCGTCCAGGTCAAGACCGCGCGCGGCGTGGAGTGGATGACGGTGCCGCTGGACGATCTCCACCTCGGGCAGCGGATCGACGAGGTCCGGTTCGCGTCGCCGAGCACGTGGCGACAGCAGCACCTGGATCTCCTGCAGCGCAGCCTCGACGGTGCTCCGTGGTGCGCGGATGCGCTGGAGCTGGCACGCGAGGTCTATGCCGGTGACTACCCGAGCATCGGCGCACTGTCGCGCGCGTCGATGCTCGCACTCGCCGACTACTTCGGGCTGCGGGTGGGGAGGACGTTCGTCGACGTCACGGACCTGCAGATCGGTGGCGCCAGCAGCGACCGGGTGCTCGCGGTCGTCAAGCAGCAAGGTGCCGACACCTATGTCACGGGGCACGGTGCGTCGCGCTACCTCGACCACCTGGCGTTCGAGCGCGAGGGGATTCGCGTCGAGTACATGAACTACCGGAGGCTTCCGTACCCGCAGCTGCACGGGGCATTCACGCCCCACGTCACCGGGCTCGATCTGGTCGCCAATTGCGGCCGCGCGGGGATCCAGTACATCTGCTCCGAGACGGTGCCATGGAGGGCGTTCTGCTCTCCGGGTGCGGTATGAGGATCGACCACTGACGATGTCCAGCATCACGCCGAAGTTCACCGTCGTGATCCCGACTCGCGAGCGCGCCGACGTCCTGCGGTTCGCGCTCCAGACCGTGACGGCGCAGACCTATGGCGACCTCGAGATCATCGTCAGTGACAACTGTAGTCAGGACGACACCGCGAAGGTCGTGCGCGCGTGCGGCGACCCGCGCGTGAAGTACGTGACCACCGGTCGGCGCGTCAGCATGAGCGAGAACTGGGAGTTCGCGCTGTCCCACGTCACCGGCGACTGGGTCACTGTCCTCGGCGACGATGACGGCCTGCTGCCTGGCGCGATCAGCAAGGTCGCCGAGCTCGTTCGCACGACACAGGCGCGCGCGATCAGGTCGCGGCTCAGCTTCTACTCGTGGCCGTCGGTGACCGGCACCGCGTTCGGCAAGCTGATCGTGCCGCTGCAGACCGGTCACGTGATCCGACGCTCCGACGAGTGGTTGTCGCGTCTGCTCGACGGCCGCGCTCGCTACTACGAGCTGCCGATGATCTACAACGGTGGGTTCGTGAGCGTCGGGGTGCTCGACGAGCTGCGGTGCGGGACGGGCAAGGTCTATCGTTCGTGCGCTCCGGACGTCTACTCTGCGGTTGCCATCGCGAGCGTGATTCCCAGCTACGTGTTCTCGCACGAGCCGTTCGCGATCAGCGGCAGCTCCGCGCACAGCACGGGCCGCTCCTTCATCGCGGGCCGTGCCTCGGGGGATTCTCCGGCGAACAGGTTCGCGGCCGAGACGAACTATCCCCTCCATGCCGAGATCCCGTACTGCGCCGATGGCAAGGTCCCGCTGTCGATCGAAGCCATGGTCTACGAGTCGTATCTGCAGTCAGGATTCTTGCGGGGGCCGGCGAGCCGGCGCCACGCGAGGCAGCTCCCGGTGATCCTGGCCACCGCGGGCAAGCATCGCCAGGAGGTGGAGGCCTGGGCCGAGATCTTCGCGAGGCAGCACGCGATCGACCTGTCAGCCGCACGTGCGCAGGCGCGTCAGCTCGCGGTGCGCCTGAAGCTCGAAGCGCTCCCTGCGCGCGTCGAGGATGCGATCCACAAGGAGATCGTTGGTTCGAGCACCATCCCGATCCGGAATGTCCACGAGGCCAGCATCGTGGCCGCGTCGATCCGGCGGAAGATGCCGGGGCTGTTCAGCCGCGTCCGGCGAGCCGTCGAGCGGCTAGCCGCCCGCTGAGGGCCTGCCCGAGATCACGGCGTCCCGCGCGCGGGGATCCTCGGTTCGACCACGACGTGAGGTACGATACGTGAGCCGATGGGGCCTCGTTCGGCCCACGGCGACGCGAGCAACTCATGGAAGTAGTGATCCTGTGCGGCGGCTTCGGGACGCGTCTCCGCGAGGAGACCGCGTTTCGTCCCAAGCCCATGGTGGAGATCGGGGAGCGCCCGATCCTCTGGCACATCATGAAGTACTTCGCGTCGTTCGGGCACGCGGAGTTCGTGCTCAGCCTTGGCTACAAGGGCGATCAGATCAAGGAGTACTTCTATCACTACGAGCTCATGAACAACGACGTGACGCTCGAGCTCGGGCATCCCGAGCGCATGAAGATCCACCAGGCCCACGAAGAGGCGGGCTGGAAGGTCACCCTCGCCAATACCGGCGAGGACGCGCTCAAGGGCGCACGGCTCAAGAAGGTCCAGCGCCACATCACCGGTGACTGCTTCCTGATGACCTACGGTGACGGCGTCTCGGATGTCGATCTCGATGCGCTCGTGCGGTTCCACAAGGAGCACGGCAAGCTCGCGACCGTGACCGGGATCAATCCGACCTCGCGGTTCGGCGAGCTCCGGGTCGACGGCACGGCCGTCAAGAGCTTCGCCGAGAAGCCGCAGGTCGCCAACAGCCTCGTCAACGGCGGCTTCTTCGTGTTCAACCGCGGGGTCTTCGACTACCTCACCGCGGACGACAGCTGCGATCTCGAGATCGGGGCCCTCGAGCAGATCGCCCGCGATGGGGAGCTGATGGCGTTCAGTCACCTCGGCAACTGGGCGTGCATGGACACCGACCGCGATCGCACCTACCTCAACAAGCTGTGGTCGACGGGCGCGGCGTTCTGGAAGCGGTGGTAGCGCGGTGGAGCTGGCGGAGACCTATCGCGGCCGCAAGGTGATGATCACCGGGGACACCGGGTTCAAGGGCTCGTGGTTGGTCACCTGGCTCCTCCACCATGGGGCCGAGGTGGTCGGCTACGCCTTGCCGCCGAAGGCCGCCACCGAGAACTACGTCGTCTGCGACCTGGCCACGAAGATCACGCACGTCGATGGCGACGTCTGCGATCACGCGCGGTTCGCGGCAGTGGTGGAGGACCATCGTCCCGAGATCCTGTTCCATCTGGCAGCGCAGGCGCTCGTGCTCGAGTCGTACGCGAGCCCACGCGAGACGTTCGCGACGAACGTGATGGGGACCATCAACCTCCTCGAGGCCGTCCGGCGCGCTCCGTCGGTGAAGGCCGTGGTCGTGGCGTCGAGCGACAAGTGCTACCTCGGTCAGGCGGGCCACGCCGCGTACCGCGAGACCGACACGCTGGGAGGCCTCGATCCCTACAGTGCGTCGAAGGCCGCCGCGGAGATCGCCGTCGCGGCGATGCGTCACTCGTTCTTTCAGGGGAGCGCGACGGCCGCGATCGCGACGGCACGCGCCGGCAACGTGATCGGCGCGGGTGACTGGGCACACCATCGGATCGTCCCCGACTGCATCCGGTCGCTCCAGCGAGGAGAGTCGATCACGGTCCGGAATCCGACGGCGGTGCGGCCGTGGCAGCACGTACTCGACGCCCTGCATGGCTACCTGCAGCTCGGCGCACGCCTGCTCGCCGACGGCGAGCGCTACGTCGGCGGCTGGAACTTCGGCCCGACCCAGACCGCGCACGTCTCGGTGGTCCAGCTCGTCGAGGCCGTGATCGCCGCCTGGGGCTCGGGCTCCCACAGCGCGCGGGTCGACGCGAACGCGCGCGCGGAGGCGGTCGTCCTCGCGCTCGACAGCTCGAAGGCCCGCACACAGCTCGGCTGGTCGCCCGTCGCGGAGCTCGTGCGCGCGGTGGCGTGGACGGTCGACGGCTATCGTGCCGAGCTCGCGGATCCCGCTGCCGTGTTCGACCATCGCGTCGCGCAGATCCGTGAGTTCGAGAGGCTCGCGCGTGGATAGCTGTCGATCGTGCAGCGCGGCGCTCGGCGCGCCGTTCCTGTCGCTCGGCGCGTCGCCGCTGTCCAACGCGTACCTCCGGGCCGAGCAGCTGTCGGCGATGGAGCCGACCTATCCACTCGACGTGTTCGTGTGCGAGCACTGCTTCCTCGTCCAGATCGACGAGCTGGCCGGTGCCGAGGCGATCTTCAGCGACGACTACGCGTACTTCTCGTCGTTCTCCGAGAGCTGGCTCGCGCACTGCCGCGCCTATACCGAGCGCGTGGTGGCGCGCTACGCGCTCGGCGCGTCGTCGTTGGTCGTCGAGATCGGATCGAACGATGGCTACCTCCTGCAGTACTTCCTCCAGCGAGGCATCCCCATCCTCGGCATCGAGCCGGCGCGCAGCGTGGCGAGCGCAGCGATCGCGCGCGGGATCCCGACCGAGACGGTGTTCTTCGGCGCCGCCCAGGCCGAGGCGATGCGCGCGCGCGGGCAGGCCGTCGACCTGCTGATCGGGAATAACGTGCTCGCGCACAATCCGAACCTCAACGACTTCGTCGCGGGGATCGCCCGGGTGCTCGCGCCGCACGGCGTGGTCACCCTCGAGTTCCCGCACCTGCTGCGGATGCTCGAGGGTAACCAGTTCGACACGATCTACCACGAGCACTACTCGTACCTGTCGCTCCTTGCAGTGCAGGTGCTGTTCCGGCGCCATGGCCTCGTCGTGTTCGACGTCGAGGAGCTCGCGACGCACGGCGGATCGCTGCGCCTCCACGCGCAGCTCGCGGCGACGGGCCTCCGCGTGGTCGAGGCGCAGGTCGACGCGGTGTGCGAGCTCGAGCGCCGCGGCGGGCTCCTGTCGGCGGCGACCTATGCGCGGTTCCGCGAGCAGGTCGTCGAGACCAAGCGTGCGCTGCTGTCCTTGTTGATCGAGGCCAAGCGCGCGGGCAAGCGGATCGTCGGCTACGGCGCGCCCGCGAAGGGCAACACGCTCCTCAACTACTGCGGCATCCGGACCGACTTCCTCGACTACACGGTCGATCGCAGTCCGCACAAGCAGGGCCGGTTCCTCCCGGGGACCCGGATCCCGATCTTCGCGCCGGAGCGGATCGACGACGACAAACCCGACCTCGTGCTCCTCCTCGCGTGGAACCTCAAGGACGAGATCGTCGCGCAGCTGCGCGGGATCTCCGCCTGGGGCGGGAGGTTCGTGGTGCCCATCCCTCACCCGAGCGTCCTGCCATGAGGTTCACCGCGACGCCGCTCGACGGCGCGTTCGTGATCGAGCTCGATCGCCACGCCGACGAGCGTGGCTGGTTCGCGCGGACGTTCTGCCGGACCGAGCTCGAGGCACGGGGCCTCAACGGCAACGTCGCGCAGTGCAACGTCTCGGTCAGCGATCGGCGCGGGACGCTGCGAGGTCTGCACTACCAGATCGCGCCGCACCAGGAGGTCAAGCTGGTCCGCTGCACGGCCGGCGCGATCCACGACGTGATCGTCGACCTCCGGCCGGCGTCGCCGACCTACCTGACGTCGTACGCCGTCACCTTGAGCGCCCGCGAGCACAACGCCCTCTACGTCCCCGAGGACTTCGCCCATGGCTTCCTGACCCTCGACGACCACGTCGAGGTCCACTATCAGATGTCGGTCGACTACCACCCCGACGCGGCGCGGGGGCTGCGGTGGAACGATCCCGCGCTCGCGATCGCATGGCCCGCGGCGCCCACGGTCATCAGCGACCGCGACGCGAGCTTCCCGCTGCTCGCCACGGGGAAGGGCTGACGATGGGGCGGATTCCGATCGCGGGACCGTGGATCACCGAGAAGGAGATCGCGTACGTCACCGACGCGGTCACCCACGCCTGGTACGGGGACCACGCGATCTATCACGAGCGGTTCGAGCGTGCGTTCGCGGACCACGTCGGCGTTCGCCACGCGGTGAGCTTGCCGTCGTGTACGTCCGCGATCCACCTGTCGCTCGCGGCCCTCGGCATCGGCGAAGGCGACGAGGTCATCGTCCCCGACGTCACGTGGATCGCGTCGTCGGCGCCGATCGACTACGTCCGCGCCGTCCCCGTGTTCGCGGACATCGATCGCACGTCGTGGTGCCTCGCCGCCGAGGCGTTCGAGGCCGCGATCACGCCGCGCACCAAGGCCGTGATCGCCGTCGACCTGTACGGGAACATGCCGGACTTCGCCGCGATCACGGAGCTCGCGCGGGCGCGGGGGATCGCGATCATCGAGGATGCGGCGGAGGCGCACGGGTCCGAGCAGCGCGGGCGCAAGGCGGGGAGCCACGGTGACACCGGGGTGTTCAGCTTCCACGGCTCCAAGACGATGACGACCGGGGAGGGCGGGATGCTCGTCACCGATCGCACGGATCTCTACGAGCGCGTGCTGGTGCTGCGTGACCACGGGCGCGTGCCGGGCGATCCGCAGTTCTTCAACCGCGAGGTGGCGTTCAAGTACAAGATGAGCAGCATGCAAGCGGCGCTCGGGCTGGCGCAACTCGAGCGGATCGACGAGCTCGTCGCGCGCAAGCGGCAGATCTTCGAGTGGTACCGTGCCGAGCTCGCGGACGTCCCCGAGATCACGCTGAACGCGGAGGCGCCGGGCACCGTGAACACGTACTGGATGGTCACGGCGATCATGAGCCCCCGGCGGGGGATCTCGAAGCAACGCTGGGGCGAGCTGCTCGCGGAGCGGCAGATCGAGACGCGGCCGTTCTTCCATCCCCTGAGCTCGCTCCCCGCATACCGCGACTCCGCACAGGCGCAGGCCGCCGCGGCGCGCAACGTCGTCAGCTACGAGCTGAGCCCGTGGGGCATCAACCTCCCGAGTGCGCTGATCCTCGATCAGGGCATGGTCCGCCGGGTGTGCGATGCGATCCGGGCCCTGCTCGCCGACCATCGCGCGTAGCCTGCGAGGAAGCCGCCATGTCCGATATCGACGCCTTCGAACGAGAGTGCAGGGAGAACGCGGCCCGGATGGCCGCCGACGAGGAGCTGCGCGCGGCGGCCACCGAGCTCGTCGTGCGCTCCGCGCCGTACAAGTACACGTACAACTTCCGCTGGCTGGGACTGCCGGTCATCCAGTTCCCGCAGGACCTCGTGGCGCTCCAGGAGATCGTGTGGGCGGTGAAGCCGGAGCTCGTCATCGAGACGGGCGTCG
>Ga0316601_100000148_pt1 | contig 26995 bp, 22 predicted proteins | sample OWC_soil_day5_no_FD_207663 | JGI IMG/M metagenome (GOLD analysis project Ga0316601, IMG submission 207663) | Wetland soil microbial communities from Old Woman Creek delta, Ohio, United States - OWC_soil_day5_noCT | ecosystem: Environmental > Terrestrial > Soil > Wetlands | place: USA: Ohio... | reverse complement strand
CGGACGGAATGATCGACCGGCCGCGCGATCATCTATCATCGAGCGATGTCGCGCTGCCTCGGTCCGCTCGTCTTCCTCGTGCTCGCGTGTGGTTCCTCGCAACCATCGCCGCCGCCGTCGAATACGACGCTGGCCGCAGGTTCGAGCCCATCGTCGAGCTCGCCGTCATCGGAGTCGGCGGCGCCGAGCTCGCAGCTCGCCGTCACGAACCTCGAACCCTCCAAGGGCGACAGCCAAGGCGGCACCTATGTCGTCATCAAGGGACGGCGCTTCCTCGCGGATGGGCCACGCATGGTCAAGATCTACTTCGGATCGCGACAAGGTTCGGTCGTTCGGTTTGCGAGCGACAGCGAGTTGATCGTGGAGGCGCCCGGCGGCAAGGTCGGCGAGACCGTCGACGTGCGCCTCGTCTTCGAGCCGGGAGGTCAGCTCGAGCTCGAGCAGGCATTCACGTTCGTCGACGTGACACCCTGAGCGATCGCCGTCTGGCACCGAGTCCGGCACGTTCATCGTCCGTCCGGTTTCGGCGGTCCCACGTGGGACGGCGGCACGAGCCGTCACGCGCTCGTCGTGGGGCGAGGGCATCGTCGCAGAGCCTCTCGAATCACCGTTTCGAGTGCTGCATCTTCACCGAGGTAAGTGCACGCACCGTCGACGGCGGCCCGCGCGATCGCCGGATTCCACCCGAGTTTCACCAACGCGTCACGCGCCTGGGCGCGCGTGATCGTCGCGTCGAGCTTCGTTGGTCCCACGTGGGACCGCGGTTCGTTCGGCCGGTGGTGGGCGACGACCGCATGGCTGCGCGCCATCGTCGCGTGGGACGGCGCCGTTGGTCCCACGTGGGACTTCGGCTCGTTCGGCCGGTGAGCGACGAGCTCATCTCGCGCGCCGGTGATCGCGAGCGTGTCGCGATGAAGCGCGAGGTGACAGGCCGAGCACTGCAAACGCAGGTTCGATGGCTCGTGCGTACCGCCGTCGGCGCGGCCGACGATGTGGTGGATCTCGAGCCCACGCGCCGAGCGACAGCCCGGGGTCTGGCAGCGACCTCCATCGCGGCGCCACACGAACCGCACGACGCTCGGCGGCACGTCCTGCGTCGCACGTACCGGTTGATCACCGTCGATCGATCCGACGTGCTGCGCGTCGCAGAGCGCACGCTCCACCGCCCCCGCATCGATCGCCACGCTCACGCCCGAGCCCTCTTGCCAGCCCTGCTTGCAGCGCCCGCAGATCAGCGTCGCGATCTGGAACTTCGCGCGGCCGGTCGGCTCCCCGCTGGGCGCGCAGTCGAGGACGGCGTCGCAGAGCGCGGTCACGAGCTGGTCGTCGTCGAGGCGCGATCCGTGCTCGTCGGCGAGTACGGCTTGCGCTTGCCGCAACCGCGCGAACGTCTCGGGCGAGAGGTCGAACCTGACCGTGCGGCGGCGCAGATCGGGATTCGCCGGATCGCCGGGCTGATCACCTGGTGCGTGGCCTGCCACGAGCTCCTCGATCTGGCGCACGTTCTTGCCGATCGCGCTGCGGACCCACGCCGCCTCGGTCGCGGGCGTCGCGACGCGTGTCAGCTCGCGAACCGCGGAGAACGCGAGCTGTCCGCGCGCGAAGGCGGCCTCGAGTGCCGGCAGATCCGCCAACGCACGTGCGACGCGCAGCCGCTCGTGCGCTGCATGCGGCGTGTACCCGAGCACTCGCTCCATGTAGTCGAGCGCGGACACCATCCCGAGCGGACGCCAGATCCGGAGCCGCTCTGCTTCGCGCAGCCATCGCGCTTCGTCGGCGTCGAGCGCCGCGCGCTGGCGCGCGATCCCGCGCAGCGCACGATCGACCGTGCGCCAATCCTCGTGCACATCCACATCCGCGATCACTCGAGCAGCCATGACAAACCTCCGCGTGTATGCGTCGCTTCTATCACCGAGATCTTGGAGGCGACCTCCTGCGCTCTGCGCGACGATTCGCGGTCGCGATCGACGAAATCGCATCGATCTCAATGTCCGGCGTCAGATCGCAACCCCGCGCGTTCTCGACGAGGATTTGGCCGATTCGGCGACCCTGCGACCGCGAGCGACAAAACACTCGTCAAGCGGTTTCTCGAAAAATCAGCACAAGCGAGCGTGCGTGCGTGATCTAGGGCAGCGCCATCACGCTGCGAACGCGTTCATCGCGTGGCGCATCGTTTCCGCTCGAACGACGTCGCGCCCGCGAGAATGGCGCGTCGTGAGCGACGCGTCACGCACGCGCGGACGGTGACGGTTTGCGCGGACGCGCGTCCTCGACGACCGTTCCGTTCGGCTTGCGCGGGCGCGCCGCGTCGGCGAGGAGCTCGGCCGCGTGTGCGCGCGCCTTCGAGGTCGCGTGACCACCGAGCATGCGCGCGAGCTCGTCCTTGCGAGCAGCGGCATTGAGCCTGCGGACGTGCGTCTCGGTGCGGCCCGCGATCTCGGTCTTCTCGACGTGAAAGTGGTGATCCGCGAACGCGGCGATCTGCGGTAGGTGGGTGACGCAGAGGACTTGGCGACCACCGTCGACACCGCGTTCGCCGTCGGGACCGTGCGAGGCAGAGACCGCGCGGATCTGGGCGCCGACGACTTGGGCCGTCGCGCCGCCGATGCCGGTGTCGACTTCGTCGAAGACATAGGTCGCGACCTCGTCGGCGCGGCGGAGCGCGAGCTTGAGCGCGAGCATGATGCGCGACAGCTCACCACCGGAGGCGACCTTCGTGAGTGGACGGGTGTCTTCACCTTTGTTGGAGGCGAGCATCAGCTCGATCCGGTCCGCGCCCGTCGGCCCGAGCGGACGCGCCTCGATCACGACGGTGAGTTGGGCCGAGGCCATGCCGAGCTCGGCGAGCGAGCCGGCGACGTCCTTCTCGAGCTTGCGCGCGGCCTGCCTGCGGCTCTTCGTGAGCGCGGTCGCCGCGGAGAGTGCGGCTGATTCGGCCTTCGAGCGGCGCGCCGCCAGCTGCGACAGCAACACGTCACGACCCGTGAGCGCGTCGAGCTCGGCGCGCAGCTCCGCGGCTTTCGCGAGCACGATCTCGAGGCCCGACTGCGAGCTCGACGCCACGGTCGAGCTCGGAGCGCTCGCCGCGCCATGCTTGCGGACGAGACGACGGATCAGCGCGAGCCGCTCGTCGAGATATGCGAGGCGTTCCGGATCGCCCTCGAGCTTGTCGGCATACGAGCGCAGTTGATCCGCGGCGTCGTCGATCAACGTCTCGATCTCGGAGCACTGGCGCGCGACCGGCTCGAGGCCTGGATCGATGCGTAGGACACGCTCGAGCTCGCGCGCCGCGGCGGCGACGCGATCGCGAGCGCTCTCGTCATCGCCGTAGAGGAGCTCTTCGGCCTTGCGAGCGGCGGATTGCAGTTGATCCACGGACGCGAGACGAGCGCGCTCGAGCTCGATGGTGACGTCTTCCCCCGGTGCGAGCGCGGCGCCTTCGAGCTCTTCGAGCTGGTAGCGCAGATAATCGACGCGGGCTTCGCGCTCGCGCTCGTCACCACCGAGGGCTGCGAGCTCGTCGTCGCACTGGCGCAGCTCTGACCACGCTGCGGTCATCGCATCGAGGAGCGGGTGAGCGGCGTCGCGATCAGCGGACGAGCCCCGCGCGAATGCATCGATCAAGTCGAGGTGGCGGCTCGCATCGACGAGACCTTGGTGTTGGTGCTGACCGGAGAGATCGATCAACAGCGCGCCGAGCTCCGCGAGGCGAGCGGCCGTGGTGAGCGCGCCGTTGACGTACGTGCGCGAGCGACCGCCGCGCTGGATGACGCGCCGGATGAAGACCTCGTGCTCGTCGTCTTCGCCCTTGGGGAGGCCGGCACCCTCGAGGACGCTCGCGACACGCGTGCGCAGATCGACGGGGACCTCGACGATCGCTTCGACGACGGCTTCGTCCGCCCCCGTGCGCGGGATGTCTGCGGAGGCGCGACCGCCGCGGAGCAGGTTCACGGCCTCGACGATCAGCGACTTGCCGGCGCCGGTTTCACCCGTGAGCACGTTCATGCCGGGTCCGAGCTCGATCGCGACATCGGACAGGATCGCGAAGTTGGTGACGCGTAGATGGCGAAGCATGACTAACGACCGCCTTTCGCGCCCCAGTGCAGCTTGTCGCGCATGACGTCGAAGAAGCCTTTTTGTGAGCGAAACAGGATCAAGGGAGTGGCCGCGGCCGTCATCTCGACGAAGTCGCCGGGCAAGAACGAGTGGGCCCACTGCGCATCGACGGTGAGCATCACGCCCCGCACGTCGGCGCCGAGGCCGAGCCGGATCGTGGCGTTCGCCGGAATGACGAGCGGGCGGTTGGTCAGCGCGTGGGCGCAGATCGGCGTGAGCGTCATCGCGCCTTGACCGGGCACGACGATCGGTCCGCCGGCGGCCATGTTGTAGGCGGTGGAGCCGGTGGGGGTCGCGACGATCAACCCGTCGGCGCGATAGGCGGCGACGAATTGATCATCGACGAACGCCTCGATCTCGACGAGCCTCGCCATCGCGCCTTGGTGCAGGACGGCGTCGTTGAGCGCGTGGCGCACGACGACGAGATCGTTCGCGCCGCCGGCCGCGGCGGACCGCACGAACTTGACGGCGAGGCGCATGCGCTCTTCGCGTGCGAGCTTGCCGGCGATGGCTTTCTCGATCGACGGCTTCGCCTCGGTGGTCGAGAAGCCGGTCAGAAATCCCAGGGAGCCGAGGTTGATCCCGAGGATCGGTTTTCGATGATCGGCGACGACCCGGGCCGCTCGCAGCATCGTGCCGTCGCCACCGAGCACGACTGCGAGGTCGACCGACTCGCCCAGCTCGGCCTCCGGAATGACCTCGGCGCCGGCGGGGGCGATCTGATCTTCCGTCGTCACGACGGGCACATGGCCCATGTTGCGGAGCCAGGGGACGAGTTGTTCCAAGAGGACGCCCGCCTCGGTCTTGTCTGGCTTGAGAATGAAACCGACTCTCGACACGCATCTTTGGTATCACGAAGCGCTGACACTGAACGTCGGCACAGTGGGCTTGCAACTAAGAACAGACCTCTATATGGTGCCGTCCCTTCGCGGCTTGCCTTGACAGTACTTTCGCAACCTTGTAGACAAACCGCCTTCTCAAGAGATCGCCCTTCAATGATGACTTCGACGACCCAGAAGAGCTCGTGGCTGACCAAGGAAGCCGGCGAGGCACAACGTGAGTGGTTCGTGATCGATGCGACCGGGCACACGCTCGGCCGCCTCGCGTCGCGCATCGCGATGGTGCTGCGCGGCAAGCACAAGGCCACCTACACCCCCAACGTCGACATGGGCGACTTCGTGATCGTCCTCAACGCCGGCGGCGTTCGACTCACCGGCACGAAGCCCGAGAAGAAGCTGTATCAGCACCACACGCTGTACCCGGGCGGCATCAAGACGCGCCTCGCGAAGGACGTCCTCGCCGACGATCCCGAGCGCGCGATCCGCGAAGCCGTGTGGGGCATGTTGCCGAAGGGCCCGCTGGGTCGCCGCATCATCAAGAAGCTCAAGATCTACAAGACTGCCGAGCACGACCACGCCGCCCAGAAGCCGCGCGTCCTCGAGCTGAAGAACTAAGGACCGACGAAGATGCAAAAGACCTACGCCACTGGCCGCCGCAAGACCGCCGTTGCCCGCGTTTGGCTCACCGCCGGCGATGGCAAGATCGTCATCAACGATCGCAACGACGAAGATTACTTCTCGCGCCCGACCGCTCGCATGGTGATTCGCCAGGCGCTCGAAGAGGTCGCTCTCCTCGACCAGTACAACGTCACCGCGACCGTTCGCGGCGGCGGGATCTCGTCGCAGGCTGGTGCCATCCGTCACGGCATCACGCGTGCGCTCATGAAGGTCGACTCGGAGCTGCGCCCGAAGCTAAAGGCCGCCGGGTACGTCACGCGCGACCCACGCAAGAAGGAACGTAAGAAGTACGGTCAGAAGGCCGCCCGCGCTCGCTTCCAGTTCTCGAAGCGCTAACGAGCCACCAGGAGCGATCATGCTCCGATCTACGCCGCGTATCCTACACGCGGCGTTTCGATTTTTCGGCGACCAAACCCGAGGGCGAGCCACAGCTTGACCGGTTGCCACGGGTAGCGGACCCTAGGTTGGGGTGACCACTGCGATCGCACCCAAGACCCAACTGGGGAGATACCAGTTGGTACGACACCTCGCGTCCGGCGGGATGGCGGACCTCTGGCTCGCCCGCGCGACCGGCATCGAAGGATTCGAGCGTCACGTCGCCGTGAAGCGGATCCGCAAGGAGCAAGCGAGCGACCAGCGGTTCGTGCAGATGTTCCTCGACGAGGCGCGCCTGGCCGCGTCGCTTCATCACAACAACATCGCGACCGTTCACGACATCGGCCAGGAGCAGGGCGAGTACTTCTTCGCGATGGAGTGGGTCCACGGCGAGGACCTGCGCAAGATCCTCACGCTCGCGAACGCGCGCGAACAATACCTGCCGATCGAGCACGTGATGACGATCGTGCTCGCAGCGACGGCCGCGCTGCACTACGCGCACGACCACAAGAGCCAGATCGTCCATCGCGACGTCTCGCCCGCGAACATCATCGTCGGCTACGACGGCAACGTGAAGGTCGTCGACTTCGGCATCGCGAAGGCGGCGCACCGCACGAAGGAAACGCAGTCGGGCGTGATGAAAGGCAAGGTCGCGTACATGTCGCCCGAGCAATGCGTCGGGCAGCCCGTCGACCGGCGCAGCGACATCTTCGCGCTCGGCATCGTGCTCTACGAGCTCGTCACCGTGCGGCGGCTGTTCAAGGCCGACAACGACTTCTTGACGATGAGCGCGATCATCCACGGCGCCATCCCACCGCCGTCGACGCTTCGCCCGGAGCTTCCGCGCGCCCTCGAGGCGATCATCATGAAGGCGCTCGCGCCCGAGGGCGCCGATCGCTTTCAGACCGCCGACGAGATGCGCACCGCGCTCGAGCAGTTCTGCGTCGCGAACCAGATCCGCACGTCATCGACCGCGCTCGCCGACTACATGCGCTCGCTGTTCGGTCAGAAGCCCGAGCCGTGGCTCGCCGACGACGAGCCCGAGATGGAGCTGACGATCGACTTCGACGGCACGATGTCCGGCGTCGTGCGCGTACCCGAAGCCGCGCTGAAGCGCTACGCCGTTCCCACGACGACGCCCGTGCAGCCCAGTGCGCCGATCATGAAGGCGCGCACGAAGGCGATCACCGGCGCGCCGTTGGATGGCACGCCAGTCGACACGTCGCAACCGGCCGGCCGCCCGCCCCTCGACGGCGACGAGTCGACCGAGATCGTCGCGCCGCTTCCGCTCGACCTGATCGACGGTCCGCTCAGCGTCGGCGACGACACGATGATGGTCCGCCCCGCCACGATCGCGTCGGGTGCGGGCAAGCACATCGCGGTCATCGCGGTCCTCGCGGCGGCGGCGATCGCGGTCGCGTTCTTCGTCATCCGGCAATTCGGCGGCGGTGACGACGACGACCCGCGCCATCAGGCGAACCCGAACATCAAGCTACCGCCCGCATCGAACGTTCCCGACAAGCCGACGTTCGTACCGCCGCCCACGCCGGATGCCGCCGAGCTCGCCGCGACGCCCGATGCCGCCGAGCTCGCCGCCGAGGAAGCGACGCCCGACGCTGCCGAGCTCGCCGCGACGCCCGATGCCGCCGAGGAAGCAGTCGACGCTGGCTCCGGCGCGCCTGGGACCCTCGTGAAACTTCGTGAGCCCGAGGGTTCTGGGTCACAATCGGCGACCAAGAAGAAGAAGAAGATCAGAAAGACGGCCCGCCGTCCTCGTGACACGCAGAAGCCGCCGCCCGACGACGAACCGACGGACGGCAACTGGGATCGGAACACTCTCTTCCCGAACAAGTGAGCCCCATGAAGCACGCGCGATCACTCCTGTTGCTCCTTGCCTTGGCCCCTGCCCCCGCGTTCGCCGACGCGAAGGCCGAAGCGAAGGCACACATCGAGAGGGCGACAGCGTTCCACGGCGAAGGCAAGTTCAAAGAAGCGCTCGAACAGCTGACGCTCGCGTACGCGCTCGATCCGAAACCCGAGTTGCTCTACGCGATCGGCCAGGTCCACGTGCAGCTCGGCAACTGCACGCAGGCGATCTCGTTCTACGAGCGCTTCCTGACGACGAAGCCCGCTGCGGGCCCCGCCGCGGCGGCGAAAGAAGCGATCCAGACCTGCAAGACCTCGCCACCGCCCGAGCCCAAACCCGAACCCAAGCCCGAGCCAAAGCCCGAGCCGGTGCCGGTGAAGAAGCAAGAGCCGGTTCCGATGCCGCAACCGCCGCCGAAGAAGGAGGAGCCACCGAGCACCGGTGCCAAGCCTTGGTACAAGGACGTGGTCGGTGACGCGCTCGTCGGTGGCGGCGTCGTCGCGGGGGTGCTGAGCGTCGTGTTCTATCAGCAGATGAACGGCAAGCTCGACGACGCCGAGGCAGCGATGACGTACGACGAGCATCAAGCTGCGCGCGACGACGCGAAGAGCAAGCGGAACATGTCGCTCGCGTTTGGCGTCGGCAGTGTCGTGCTGATCGGTGCGGGTGTCGCGCGCTACATGCTGCGCGATACCGGCGAGCGCAGCAGCCGGGTCGCGATCACTCCAACCACTGACGGTGGCTTGATCACCTGGATGGGACGGTTCTGATGAAACTCCTTCCCCGCATCTTCGTATTCGTCGCGATGGCCACCAGCGCGGGCTGTCTGAAATCCACGAACTTCCAGTGCGACACGAGTGCCCAGTGTGGCGCCGGCGGCCAGTGTGAAGGCGATGGGTTCTGCAGCTTCCCGTCGTCGAGCTGCGCGAGCGGGCGCGCGTACGGCGACAACTCCGGGCCGAACTCCGGCGAGTGCGTCGGCGGTACGGGCGGCGATGGCGGTACCGAGCCCGTTCCGGGTGACATGGGCGGCAGTGAGCCCTTGCCCTCGAACTGCCCCGCGACGGGTTACGACGTGCTGCCGAACTCGGGCCCTCGCGGTCGCAAGTACAAGCTGCTCGACACCCCGGCGACCTGGCCGACTCATCGCGACTTCTGCGCGGCGACCGACGGCACGTTCATGGCATTTCCCGACGGCACGAACCTGGCGAACGCGCAGCTCGAGCTCGCCGCGCTACGCGTCCTCGCCGGCGACGGCGCGTGGGTCGGCGTGAACGACCTGACGACGGAGGGTTCGTACCGGACCTCGCTGAACCAAGCCGTCTCGGCATCCACGGCGGGACTCATCACCACGATGGGAAACCCGAACGCGACGGACTGTCTGGTCATCAACACGACCACGCTCGACGACGCGGACTGCACCACCGCCCGCAAGGCCGTGTGCGAATGTGTGCCCTGAGGGAGTACGTCGCGCTAACCGAGCGCTCCTTGACGCGAACCTGCGACCCGGACCACCCTAGTTCGTAGTGGCTCCGACTTTCCCTTCCAAGCTCGGTCGTTACCAGATCGTCAAGCATCTGGCGAACGGCGGCATGGCGCAGGTTCTCCTCGCGCGTGCGACGGGCATCGAAGGGTTCGAGCGCCACGTCGTCGTGAAGCGGATCCATCAGGACCGCGCGGAAGATCCGGCGTTCGTGAAGATGTTGCTCGACGAGGCCCGCCTCGCCGCGCAGCTGCACCACAACAACATCGTGCAGGTGCACGACATCGGCAAAGAGAAGGGCGAGTACTTCTTCGCGATGGAGTACGTGCACGGCGAAGACCTGCGCAAGCTCCTGATGAAGGTCAACAAGAAGAAGGAGAAGGTGCCGTTCGAGCACGTCGTCACGATCGTCACGACGGCCGCGCTCGCCCTCCACCACGCGCACGAGCACCGCGGTCCGGATCGCAAGCCTTTGGGTCTCGTCCACCGCGACGTCTCGCCCGCGAACATCATCGTCGGCTACGACGGCAACGTGAAGGTCGTCGACTTCGGCATCGCGAAGGCCGCGCTGCGCGCGAAAGGCGAAGACACGAAGGCCGGCTCGCTCAAGGGCAAGGTCTCGTACATGGCGCCGGAGCAGTGCGCCGGGCAGACGGTCGATCGCCGCAGCGACGTGTATTCGCTCGGGATCGTGTTGTTCGAGCTCTCGACGGTGCGTCGCCTGTTCAAGGGCAACAACGACTTCTTGACGATGAGCGCGATCGTGCAGGGCAACATCCCGACACCGTCGAGCTATCGCCCGGATCTCCCCCCCGAGCTCGAGGCGATCATCCTGAAGGCGCTGGCGCTCGATCCGGCGCAGCGCTACCAGAGCGCCGACGAGATGCGCGAAGCGCTCGAGGTGTTCGCGGCGGCGAAGGGCCTGCGCACGTCGACCGGTGCGCTCGCTGGCTACATGAAGCAGCTCTTCGGGCATCGGCCCGAGCCGTGGCTCGTCGACGATGGCGAGCCGGAGATCGAGCTGACGGTCGACTTCGACGGGTCGGAGACGGGTGCAGCGAAAGTGCCGGATGCCGCCGAGCAGGAGCTCGCGGTACCGAGCCTCGTCGAGCCGACGCCGAGCTCCCCGATCTTGCGCGCGCGCAACAAGGCCGCGACCGATGCGAACGCCCTGATCAACGCGAGTGGAAAACCGCGGCCGCAGTTGCCGCTGCCGAGCATCGCGCGCAACAAGACGCCGCCTTCGGTGACGGCCGCGCGCCCGACGCCGGTGCCGGTGCTGGCGAAGCCTGCCGAGACCAAGCCAGCGGAAGCCGTCGACGAGGCGAAGGAGAAGCTCGAGGCGGCACCCGACGATCTCGACGTGGTGACGCCCGACGTCCCGATCGAGCCGCTCGTGCCGCTCGTGCCGAAGGATCCGGTGCTGCCGGCGAAGGTGGAGACGAAGCCTCCGAAGGACGACGGCTGGACGAACGGATCGCCGACGACCGGATCGGGCACGCCGCTCGCGTGGCCCGCCGATGTCACGGCCGCGACGGCGAGCTCGCCGAAGCGGAAGCTGTTCGCGATCGGTGGCGTGCTCTTCGTCGGAGCGGCCGCCGCGCTGTTCCTCGTGATGCGTGGCGGTGGCGGTGACGACGATGAAACGAATCCGCCCCCGCCCGCACCAGCGAAGTCGGTGACGCCGCCGCTGGTCGTCGAGCCCCCGCCGCCGCCACCAGAGCCGCCGCCACCGGAGCCGCCACCGCCGCCGGAGCAGGTCGCCGGCTCGGGCGCCGGCTCCGACTCGACCGGTTCTGCGCCGCGACCCGATCAGGGCTCCGCCGCGGTTGCCGTCGGTAGCGGATCCGCGGAGGTGAAGAAGCCGAAGCGGAAGAAGAAGCCGAAAGAGCAGTGGAACCCCGACGAGCTGTTCCTGCCGGAGAAGAAACCGTGAGCATGAAACGAGCAATGACCATCGCGATCGCGTGTGCACTCGGCTCGTCGCCGGCGTTCGCGGATCCCAAGGCAGACGCCCGCGCGCACATGGAAGCGGCGGCCGTTGCGTACAAGGCAGGCCGCTTCGAGGAAACGCTCGTCGAGCTCAACAAGGCGTACGCGCTCGATCCGAGGCCCGAGCTCCATTACTCGATCGGTCAGGTCTACGTGAAGCTCGACCGCTGCGACGACGCGATCCTCGCGTACGAGAGCTTCCTCGCGTCCAAGCCGTCTCGCGAGACCGCGGACATGGCGAACGAGGCGATCGCGACGTGCAAGGCTCAGCAGCAAGCGAAGGCCGTCGACAAGCGCGGCGACGGCGTCGACACGGAGGCACCTCCGGGTGTCGAGCCCGCACCGACGACACCGACGACACCGACGACACCGGCGAACGAGCCCGTCGTCGATACCCGCCCGGCTTGGTACAAGGACAAGCTCGGCCTGGGGCTCACGGGTGGTGGCGCGGTGCTGACCGTCGTCGGACTCGTGCTGTACTCGAGCGCGCGCGGCAAGATCACGGACGCCGAGAACGCGGCCGACTACGGCCAGAGCCAGTCGCTCTACGACGACGCGAAGAGCCAGCGTACGACGGCGATGGTCGTGACGGTCGTCGGGCTCGCGGCAACCGGCGTCGGCGTCTGGCGGTTGATGAAGAAGCGCAGCGAAGAGCAGCAGGGCGTCGCGTTCGTACCGACGACCAGCGGCGGCATGATCACGTACGCGGGTGGCTTCTAGTCCCCACGGCGCCAGCGGCGACCGTTGCGACGATCGCGGCGGAACCCGTCCATCTCCGTGCGCGCGTCGCGCTCGAGCGCGCGGAGCATCTCCCGCGCCGTGGCGTCGTCGACGACGTTGCCGTCCTGATCGAACAGCCGTGTCGCCGTGGCTTCGTCGGCGGGCGGTGCTGGCGCGGGATCGGGCGTGGCCGGCGTTGTGGGCTCGCCGGGCGCGACCGGCGCGGGATCACCTGGCGCGACGGGCGAGGGCTCGGCCGGCGCGGGCGCGACGGGCGACGGATCGACGGGCGCAGTCGGCGCGGGATCGACGGGCACGGGTGCGGCCTTTGGCACGGTCGTGCCTCGATCGACGCGCGGTGACGCGAAGACCGAGGGCCGCGGGTCTCGCGTCTCGCGCATGCGCGTGACGATCGCGACGGCGAGCAGACAGGCCGCGATCGACGCGGCCGCGATCGCGATGCGCGCGATGCGCGGCGATGGCGCGCGCGGCGCCGCGACGATCGCGACGTCATCGGTCTTCGCGAGGCGATGCGCGAATTCGTCCGCGGTCGGGCGCGCGGCGGGGTCGCGTGCGAGCGCGGCCATGATCGCGTCGGCCATCGTGCGCGGAACGGGACAGCGCAGGTGTAGCGGTGGCGGATCGTGCTCGAGCTTGCGCACGACCGACGGCATGTCGTGGTCGCCGTGGGGCGGTGCGCCGGCGAGGGCTTCGTACAGCGTCGCCGCGAGCGCGTAGAGATCGCTCGCGGGCGTGAACTGACCCGCGCGCAGGGACTCGGGCGCCGCGTAGCTCGGCGAGCCGAGAAACTGGCCCGTGTCGGTCAACGTCGAGTCGGGCAGTCGCGCGATGCCGAAATCGGCGAGCTTCCAGACCTCGCCGTCGGTGGCGAGGATGTTCGCCGGCTTGACGTCGCGATGGAGGATCCTCGCGGCGTGGGCGGCCGAGAGCGCGCGTGCGATCTGGATGCCGGCACGCCGCACCACCTCGACGTCGAGGCGGCGGGCGTGCATCGCGTCGCGCAACGACCCGCCCGCGAGCTCCATCACCATGTACGGCGTGTCGCCTTCGGTGCCGGCGTCGAACACGCCGAGGATGTTCGGGTGCAGCACGCTGCCGATCGCGCGGGCCTCGTTGAGGAAGCGCGTGCGCACGGCGGCGTCGCAGTTCGGGTGCAGCGCCTTGATCGCGACCGGCCGGTCGAGCACGTCGTCGTGTGCGCGATACACGGAGCCGGTCGCGCCGGTACCGAGCAGCGCGAGCACGCGAAACCGACCGAACCGCCTGTGCTCCACCGCCGCGGCGGGACGCACGTGCTCGTCGGGCACGAACTGCGTCTCGTCGACGGGCGGTCGGGTCACGCCCTCATCATGATCTCCGTCGGAGTCGCGATCAAGCAGGTGGCGAGCACCGGCTTTATTCCTGCGGGATTCGCAGGTCATCGGAGGTATCCGAGCTCGCGCGCCGCGGCGATGATCTGCATCGCGAGCGGGCCCGCGGCGGACGAGCCCGTGCCACCGCGCGGGATCACGACGGCAACCGCGATCCGGCCGGTCGCGGTCGTCGCGCCTTCGGGTGTCGCTGCGGCTTCGGCAAACGCGACGAACCACGAGTGCGGAGGTGCGCTCGAGGCACGCGCGATGCCGAACGGTTCTTCACCTGCGAAGCCGCGCACGTCCGCCGTACCCGTCTTGCCGTAGACGCGGACGCCGCTCGGTGGCGTGAGGCGCGCGCCGGTGCCCGCGGTCATCACGCGACGCATGCCATCGATGATCGGCTGGAGCGCGGCGGCATCACCGACGAGCGCGGTCGCGGGACAGGTCGCGCCGTGCTCCATCGTCGACGGGCACCGCACGTAGCGTCCCCCGCCGGCGATCGCGGCGACGAGCCGCGCCGCTTGCATCGCGCTCATCACCATCGCCCCCTGGCCGAACGCGGTCGACGCGAGCTGGCGCGATCCGGCTGGACCGGCGACGAGCGTCGCGCCATAGCCGACCTCGAGGCCCGCGCCGCGCAGCTCGGCGAACGGCTCCGCGCCGATCGCGAGTCCCAGCTGTCCGAAGTACACGTTGCAGCTGACGGCGAGTGCTTCGGCGAGATCGGGCGAGCCGTGGGGGCGATCGCCGGTGTGATCGTGGATCGGCTTCGGCCACTTCGGCAGCGTGAAGAACGGACCCTGCGCGTCGCTGTCCTTGCAGTCGAAGCGCGCGCCCGCCTGGCCCGCGCGAACGGCCGCGAGCGCGGTGAACAACTTGCCGACCGAGCCCGACTGGAACATCCCCTGGATGCCGGTCTTGTCGGGCCACTCGCCGTACGCGCCGCGGAACTTGCGGAGGAACGCGTCGTCGCGAGCGAGCACGCGCGCTTGCCACGCCGGCGTGTTCGGATCGTAGTCGGGGACTTGCACGCGTGCGAGGACGTGCCCGGTGTCGACGTCGATCACGACGGCGACGGCGGCGACCCGCTTGCTCTTCGCGACCGCATCGCGGGCGAGCGCGGCGACCTTGGTCTGCAGCTTCGCGTCGATCGTGAGGCGGACGGAGCGGTCGGCGATCGCGGCGTCGCGCGCGGCGATCGCGGCATCGCGGCCGGCGTCGTCGAGATCGAGCAGCTCGACGAAGCCGCGCAGATCGGGCCACGGCAGCGCGCCGCCGCCCGGATAGCGCGGACCACCGGTGCGCTCGGGATAGCCGCGCAGACGGATGTCGTGCGCTTGCTCGAGGGCCCAGCTCGGAAGCAGGACGCGCGACGGCGAGACACCGATCAACGTACCCATCGCATCGCCGAGCGGATAGCTACGCGTCGCCGTCGTCACGGCGAGTGGCTCGCCGTTGCGATCGAGGATCGACCCGCGGCGAACGCGCTCCGCCATCGCGACGAGTCGCGGGTTCTGGCGATGCACGAGCGTGCCATCCGCGAGCCGCGCGACGATGCCGCGCGCGCAGGTCTCGACACGATGGGAGACGGCGGCGACGACGCTCGCGATCATGGCGAGGACGACCAGCGCGATCGCGGCGGTGCGGACGCCGCGCGTCGCGGCGTGGAGCTCGTCGAGCTCGGTCGAGGCAGCGCGCACGCGACCGTCGACGGCGAGCCGCGCGACGAGCGCGACCATCACGACGAACACGGCCATGCTGCTGCGCCCCGACGACACGAACGGCACGACGATGCCGGTGAGTGGCAGATAGCCGAGCGTGCCCCCGAGGATGACGAGCAGCTGTGCGAGCAAGAGCATCGCGATGCCGCTCGTCATCAGCGTGCGGATCGCGGTGCGCGACCGCGCGGCGACAACCAGCGCGCCGAGCACGATCGAGGCGAGCACGAGCTCGTACGCGACGAGCGCCCGCGCGCCGAGCTGTTCGGTCAGCGTCGCGAGGACGAGGTCGGTCTTCCCGGCGGGAACGATCGGCACGAGGCCGCGGCCCAGGCCCTGCCCGCCCCAGCCGCCGGCGCTGATCGCCCACAACCCTTCGCCGAGCTGGTGTCCGTTGCTGAGGCCGTTCGTCCACGGATCGCTCCACATGACGAGGCGGGTCTTCACGGTACCGCCGCCGGCGAGGTGCGGCGCGTTCCAGAACACGAACAACACGAGCGCGAGCAGTGCGAGCGCGACCACGACCCAGCCGGTCGCGCGGCTCGCGACGAAGAACATGCCGAGGAACACGAGCGCGAGGAGCAGGACGGGACCGAGGTCGCCGATCACGTAGAGCCCGCCGACGATCGCGACGAGCACGCCGACCGCGGGCGCGAGGAGCTCGAGCCGCGGCCACCGCAGGCCGAGCACGCGCCGGCGTTGCCAACGCAGCTTCGGTGCGCGCGTCCCGAGGTACGCGGCGAGGAACGCGATCGCGAGCGGCTTCACGATCTCGATCGGCTGGACGGGCCCGAGGTTGATGCGCGTCCCCGACCCCGCCGGCCCCGACCCGGCCACCGCGAGCGCCGCGAAGATCGCCGCGATCGTGATCGCGATCGGCAGCTGCGCTCTCGTGGCGAGCTCCGCGAAGTCGACCGGCGCCAGCAGCACGGCCGCCGCGGCGAGACAGCCGATCAGGAAGCCCTGCGCGAAGCCTGCCGCCGTCGGTATGACCGCGACGCCGCGCGAGACCTCGACGGTCGAGAGGTGGATCGCGAACCCGAACAGCGACGCGAACACGACGGCGGGCAACAGCCAGGCGACGACGATCGGCTCGCTGGCCTCCGGTATGCGACGCCGCACCAGCCGCGCGCCCGGGCCGAGGGCCCGCGCCGCCGCGAGCACGACGACGCCCGCGGTGAAGTACAGCGCGGCTTGTCGCGCGAGCGCGCGCACGACCTCGGGGCTCGGCCCGGAGAGCTGGAGTCGCGCGACGCGCGCGAGCCAGGCAGATGTCGCGGCGCCGGCGAGCATCCATGCGAGCGCGATCGCCGTCGCGAGCGCCACGAGCTCGACGACGAGCCACTTCGATCTCATCGCGCGCATGGCTCGACTCATTCAAGATGCGCGACGAGCGCGGCCGGTGGACATCATGTTGCGAGGACGGTCAGCACGAGGTCGCCGTGCGACAGCGAGATCTCCGCAGGCAGGGCCACCTCGACCTCTTCGCCTCCCGCGAGCGCTCGGCCGTTGACGTGAACGGGGTTGGCCTTCGCGAACCGGCCGACCCGAACCGCGCTCGACGTGGCCGCGAGCCAAAAGTGCTGCTTGTTGACCTTCGCGCCGGCGCCCGTCAGCGCGATGAAGCGCGGCGGCGCATCCGGGTGCGGCCGCCCGACGACGATCGTGGTCCCGGCGGAGAGCCGCGCGATGCCGCCCGGCCACCGCAGCGCGTGGGTCGTCTGCGTCGAGTCGTCGACCATCACGGTGTCGGTCGGCGAACCGGCCGCGCGCGCCACGATCTCGCCGGCGACGGCGAAGCTGTCGAGCCGCATCGTCATCTCGCCGAACCGCGGGGCGGCGAGCCGTTCGGTCGGAACGAACGCGACGCGCACGACGCCCTCCGAGAGCGGGAGCTCGTCGGCCTCGTCGAACACGACGGTGATGCGCAGCTCGCCGACGAGCTCGGCCGCGCGCGTGCGAGCCTCCTCGGCGAGGACGAGCTTCAAGTCGCGCTCGAGGATCGCTTGGAGCGGGCGGATCAGATCGAAGTCGCGGCGCGACAGGACGAGCCGGTATTCGTTCCACACGATCGGGCGACCGGTCGCCGACCGCACCGTGCACTGGCTCATCACGCCGGCGATCGCTTGGGCGATCAGGTACGGATCGATCTGCACCGGCTGGCCGCGCTTCGCGCGCGCGAGCTCGACGAAGTGAACGCGGAATTGGTCGAGCGCTTCGAGCGTGATGGGAGCGGCCATCGGCTAGGACCTCTCGAGAACGAGGCGAAGTGTGGTGCCCCGACCGTCGCCGAGCTCGATCGCATCGCCCGCCTTGAGCGTCGCGCGCCCCCGTGCCGTGCGTGCGGGACGGATCGCTTCGCCGGAGGCGCGGCGGACGACGAGCTCGTCGCCTTGATCGAGCGACGTGACCTCGAGCTGGTGGCCGGCGCGGAAGACCCGGCCGGCGCGACGCGAGACGAACTCGGTCTTCTCGCAGACGACGAGGTCGTTGCGCGCGCCGTGATCCGCGCCGTGCCACGGCCCGCGACCGAACGCGAGCTCGGTCCAGCCTGCGGGGAGGACGAGCGACTTGCCGTCGAGATCGCCGCCGGCGATCGTGAACCGCCACGACTTCGGTGTGCCTTCGCTCGCGGTGACGGCGATGCGATCGGCGACGCTCACCATGTACTCGCGCGCGGGCACGGCGTCCGCGGCGACATCGCAGCGATTCGCGACGGCGGCGACGACTTCGCGATCGAGCTCGGGTCGGTCGATGAAGCCTTGGACGACCGTGGTCGCACCTTCCGGGACCGTGATGCGCACGATGACGCCGTCCGGAAACGCGACCTCGCCGCGCGGGCCGTATTGGCGCAGCGCCGCGATCGCATCGACGATGCGGCGGACGAGATCGTCCCAGCCCACCTCGTCGCCGCCTCCGCGCAGCAAGTCGGAGAGCCAGCCCATCGGACGGCTATCCTAGCATCGCGACGCGGCTCACACCCGAGACGGGGTTGAATTGACAGCGGTCACAGGTCGGCAGATCCTCGACGATAGATGAGGTCGGCACTCGTTCTGGCAACCGTCCTGGCGGCGTGCGCGCTGTTCGGCGTGGTCGCGGTCGGCTGCTTGAGCAAGCCGAGGTTCGAGTGCGCCGGCAACGCCGACTGCCTCCAGGGCGCGATCCAGGGCACGTGCGAGCCCGACAGCTTCTGCAGCTTCCCCGACTCGTCGTGCCCGTCGGGCCAGCGCTACGGCGATCTCTCGGGCCCGCAGGCGAATCAGTGCGTCGGCGTTCCGATCGACGCACCACCCGACGCGTTCGTCCCCGATACCTACGTGCACGACGCGCGCGAGTGCTTCGGTGGCAGCGGCGCGTACCAGATCTGCCTCGACATGATGCCGCCGATGGGCAACGTCACGCTCGCGGGCACGCTCGACACCGTCATGGATCCGCGCTGCATGGCGATGCCGGCGAGCTGGATGACCGCGAACCAACCCGACGCGTGCTTGATCCTCGGCAAGTCGATCACGATCGCGACGACGACGGTGACCGGTGCGCGGCCGCTCGTGATCCTCGGCGACACGATCGCGATCAACGGCACGCTCGACGTCGCGAGCCATCGCGGCCAGCCGGCCGGTCCCGGCGCGCCGTTCGCGTCGTGCACGGCCTTCCCGCAGGCGCCCGCCAACAACGCGAGCGGCGGCGGCGGTGGCGCGGGCGGCAGCTTCAAGACGAAGGGCGGCGACGGCGGTGACGGCAAGGGCGGTTCGCTCCCCGGCCTCGCGCCGCCGGCGCTCGCGGTGAATCCGACGGTGCTGCGCGCGGGTTGCTCGGGGCAGACCGGCGGCACGGGCGTCGCCGCGGCCGGCGCGCCCGGCAGGGGCGGCGGTGCGGTGTTCCTCACCGCGAGCAGGATCACGTTCAGCGCGAGCGGCGCGATCAACGCGTCGGGCGCGGGTGCTGTCGGTGGAGGCAACCTCTCCGGTGGCAGCGGCGGCGGCTCCGGCGGCATGATCGTGCTGCACGCGGCCGAGGCCATCACGGGCACGACGGGCGCGAAGCTGATCGCGAATGGCGGCGGTGCAGCGTCGGGCGCAACCGCAGCCGCCGGTGTGTCGGGCAACGATCCATCGCTGGCGACACCGACCACGCCGGCGACCGGCGGCGATGCGGGGAACCAGGCCGGCACCGGCGGTGCGGGCTTCGCGGGTGTCACCGCAGCAACCACGGGACAGAGCGCCGGCGGCGCGCGCGATACCGGCGGCGGCGGCGGCGGCGGCGGCGGCTTCATCCAGACGAACCTCGCACTCACGAACATCACCTCCTCGCCCGCCGCGACTGTCGTGCCCTAACCCGTGCGCTTCCGCGCGACGATCCTCGTCAAGCTGCTGGTCGCGCTGGTGCTACCGACGGTGGCGCTGTTCTCGGTGTTCGCGTACGTCGCGTACGAAGTGAGCCGCCACGATCTCGACGACGAGCTCGGGCGCCGCCTCGAAGTGATCGCCGCGAGCGCCGCGACCCAGATCCGCGGCAAGTACCTCGTCGAGGGCGAGGGCGAGACCGAGCAGACGTTTCAGAACCAGCTAAACCGCCTGAGGCAGTTCGCGCAGGCGACCGGCGCGGAGCTCACGGCGTTCGACAGGCACTACAACACGCGTGCGGACACGACCGGCGAGGCCGCGGTCGGGACGCGCGACTTTCGCGCGCAGCTCGACCGCGAGGAGCTCGCGGGCGTCTTCGAGCAAGGCAAGACCGTGTCGTCGGTGACGTTCACGGGGCGGAGCGGGCGCATCTACAAGGCGGGCTACGCGGCGGTCCGTGCGTCGGAGAGTGAGCCCGAGATCGTACTCGCCATCCGTGCACAGGCGCCGGCGTCGTACTTCGCGCGACTCGCCGACCTACGTGATCGGTTGTTCGTGTGGGGTGCCGGGTTGGTGCTCGTCAGCATCCTCGCGGCGTTGGTGACGACGCTCTTCATCACGCGCAACATCCGGCGCCTCGCCGGCGCGGCGGAGCGCATCGGCGCGGGCGATCTGCGCGAACCGGTGCGGATCAAGACGCGCGACGAGATCGGCGTGCTCGGGCAGTCGATGGATCGCATGCGCGAGCAGCTCGCCGAGCGCGACGCTCGCATGCAGCAGATGCTCGCGGGCATCGCGCACGAGGTGCGCAATCCCCTCGCCGGCATGACCCTGTTCGCGGGCATCTTGCGCGACGAGATTCCCGCCGACGACGAGCGCCGCGGACACGTCGACAAGATCCAGCGCGAGCTCGGCTACCTCGAGCGCGTCGTCAACGACTTCCTCGAGTACGCGCGCCGCCCGAAACCGGAGCTCGGCGACGTCGAGGCATCCGAGCTGCTCGCCGAGGTCGCTCAGCTCGCATCGAGTGACGACATCCCGATCACCGTCGAGGCGGGCGCGGAGATGCTCCGTGCGGATCGCGGCCAGCTTCGGCGCGCGCTCCTGAACCTCGCGAAGAATGCGGTGCAAGCCGCGCGCGCCGCGGGCCACACGGGTAAGGACGTCGTCAAGTTGTCGGTCGAGCGCACCGGCGACGAGGTCCAGCTCGTCGTGTGGAACCGCGGCAAAGAGATCCCGCCCGAGACGTCGGGACGACTGTTCGAGCCGTTCTTCACGACGCGCGAGAAGGGCACGGGCCTCGGGCTCGCGTTCGTTCGCGAGATCGTCGCCGATCACGGTGGCCGCATCGACGTCGCGAGTGCAAGTGGGGAGACGACTTTCACCATCGTGTTACGCGGTTAGACATTCTTGATCGATCCACCGATGTGGCGGACGATCCGAGAGTGACGCTTTCCCGCGGGGCGACCCTCGGTCGCTACACGCTGCTCCGGCGCCTCGCCAGCAGCGGCGATGCGGAGGTCCTGCTCGCACGTGCGAGCGGCGCCGCCGGGTTCGAGCACCACGTCGTCATCAAGCGCATGCGACCCGAGCCCGGCCAGGATCCGCGCGCCGTCGACATGTTCCTCGACGAGCTGCGCCTCGCGGGCTCGCTCCACCACCACCACATCGTGCAGGTGCACGACGCAGGTCGCGAAGGCGACGACTACTTCTTCGCGATGGAGTACGTGCACGGCGAGGATCTCCGCAAGATCCTCACGCGCGTCGTCCAACGCGGCGAGCAAATCCCGCTCGATCATATCGTCACGATCGGCATGGCGATCGCGGCAGCGCTGCACCACGCGCACGAACAGAAGACGCCCGATGGTCGGCCGCTCGAGCTCGTCCATCGCGACGTCTCTCCCGCGAACGTGATCGTCGGCTACGACGGGACGGTGAAGGTCGTCGACTTCGGCGTCGCGAAGGCGGCACTGCGCACGGTACAGACGCGTGCGGGCACGCTGCGTGGCAAGGCACCGTACATGGCGCCCGAGCAGTGCGCGGGTCGCCCGCTCGATCGCCGCGCCGACATCTTCGCGCTCGGCACCGTGCTGTGGGAGCTCGTCACGGCACGGCGCTTGTTCAAGGGCGTGAACGACTTCATGACCATGGCCGCGATCGTCGCCGGCAAGGTGCCCGCGCCCGCGCGCATCCGCGCGGACCTGCCCGCCGACTTCGAGAAGATCATCCTGAAGGCACTGTCGCCTGCACCGGAAGCGCGCTTCCAGACGGCAGAGCAGCTCGGCGTCGCGCTCGAAGAGATGGCGACGAACAACATCATTCGCATCTCGCAAGCAGCACTCGCGACGTACTTGAAGCAGCTGTTCGGACAGCGACCGGAGCCCTGGCTCGTCGACGAGGCCGACTCGGCGCCGGTCGAGGTCGACGTCGACTTCGACGGTGCTCCCGCGCGCAGCGTCGTGAAGGTGACGAAGGAACAAGTCTCGAACCTCGACGCCGTGCGCGACATGATGAGTGCCCAGGCCGAGGTCACCGCTGGTGACGACGACGAATTCGACGACGAGCCGATGACCGATCTCGTCGATACCGACCTCGCCGCGCACCAAGCAACGGACGTCCGCGAGATCGCCGCGGCCGTCGAAGCCGCGAAGCTGCTGCGCCCGAGCACGGCAACCGTGCAGGCATCGGACCTCGCCATGCCACAGGAACCGACACCACCCCCGCCGTCGTGGACCGATCCGGCGACGACCAGCCAACCGATGACCCCGTCGGAACCCGCGCCCGCGCCGTACCGGCAGTGGTCCGTGGTGATCATGGTGGGTGTGATCGCACTTGCAGCACTCGCCGTCCTCGTCGACTTGCTGCTGTGGTGACAGGTACCATGAGGCATATGCGCCGTCGGAGGCTCGTTGCGGGAAGTATCGTGGCGGGCACGTTCATCGCGTGCACGTTCTCGACGAAGGTCTCCAATAACGTCGAGCCCGACGGGCCGACGCCCGACGCGGGTCCGTGCATGACGGCGCCGTCGTTCGAGTGCGCGGACGGCACGACCCTGCGCGAGTGCATGGTGGAAGGGGCGATGCCGGCGGAGATCGCGTGCAACTGGGGCTGTCAGACGACCGGCACGCGGCATCACTGCGGTGAGGTCATGCCGTCCGGTGGAGGCGCGACGATCGACGACATGCGGCCGACGAACTTCGGCAACGTCAACGACGTCGTGATCGGCGCGATGACGACGATCGACGGCACCGCCGGAACGATCAGCACCGTGGCGAGCGGCTTCGGGCACACGCTGCGCATGGGCGGAAAGATCGCCGTGTTCCGCGTGAAGAGCCTGACGATCAACGCACCGGTGCGGCTGACCGGCAGCGCCGCGATCGTGTTCCTCGCGGACGGGCCGATCGTCGTGAACGCGGTCGTCGAAGCGAAGGGCGCGTGCGGCACCGGCGACAACGCGACCGGGCCAGGGCCCGGCGGGTTCGCGGGCGGTCTCACGGCGACCGATAACGGCACCGGTACCGGCGGCGGTACGGTGGGAGCGATGACCGGTGGTGGTGGCGGCGGCGGTTACGGCGGCACCGGTGGCGCCGGCGGTGTCGGCGCGGGGGCACAGCCCGGCGGCGCCGGTGGAATAGTCGTTGGTACACCAACGATCGACCTGTTGTTCGGAGGCGCCGGTGGCGGTGCGACCGGTGGCGCCGGCGGTCACGCGCGCGGTGGCGGCGGCGGCGGCGCCGTGCAGTTCGTCTCGAACACGAAGATCGTGCTCATGAGCGGCGGCATCGACGCCGGCGGCTGCGCTGGCGACAGCGGGCAAGGCGGCGGTGACGACGGTGGCGGGGGCGGTGGTGCCGGCGGCGCGATCCTGCTCGAGGCGCCGATCATCGAGGGCGCCGGCAAGCTCGCCGTGAACGGCGGCGGTGGCGGCGCCGGCGACGACGCGACCGAGGCGACCGGGTCGCAGTCGACGCTGAATCGCGTGCCGGCGGCGGGTGCCCAGGGGAGCACGAGCGGCGGCTCGGGCGGACCAGGTGCCGCGGCCGCGACGTACAACGGCACGAAGGGTGTCGACGACGGAGCGCACGCCGGTGGCGGCGGCGGCGGCATCGGCCGCATTCGGTTGAACACGCGCACCGGCACCGTCGCGGCGACCGGCGAGATGAGCCCGGCGCTCGCGGATACGAATTCGACGTGCACCGCCGGGTCGGCGAACGTGCAGTAGCGAACTGGGGTTAGGATGGTGCCGCGCATGGCCACCATCCTGATCATCGACGACAACGACACGATCCGCGAGGGTCTCGCGCACACCGTGAAGAAGCTCGGGCACGAGCCGGTCGTCGCCGCGAGCGGGACGGCCGGCATCGAAGCGTTCAAGGCGAAGCGCGCGGACTTCGTCATCACCGATCTGAAGATGGAAGGCGCGACCGGCGTCGAGGTGCTGCGCACGATCAGCGGCATCGATCCCGACGTGCCGATCATGCTGATCACCGGCTTCGGCACCGTCGAGACGGCGGTCGAAGCGATGAAGCTCGGCGCGTTCGACTTCCTGACGAAGCCGATCCAGACGGAGGTCGTGAAGCTCAAGGTCGAACGCGCGCTCGAGCTCGTCGCCGTGCGGCGCGGTCGCAAGAAGGCCGATGCGATGACCGAGTACTTGCGCGCCGAGGCGGAGGGCAAGTTCCCCGAGCTCGTCGGCAACGGCGACAAGATGGCCATCGTGCGGCGCACCGTCGAGAAGATCGCGGCGAGCGACACGACGGTGTTCATCGCGGGCGAGTCGGGCACCGGCAAGGAGCTGATCGCACGCGCGATCCATCGCCTGAGCAAGCGCGCGAACGGGCCGTTCATCAAGGTGAACTGCGGGGCGCTCACCGAGACGTTGCTCGAGAGCGAGCTCTTCGGTCACGAGAAGGGCGCGTTCACGGGCGCGATCAAGCAGAAGCTCGGTCGCTTCGAGCTCGCCGACGGCGGCACGCTGTTCCTCGACGAGGTCGGTGACGTTCCGCCGTCGATGCAGGTCAAGCTGTTGCGCGCGCTGCAAGAGCAAGAGTTCGAGCGCGTCGGCGGCGAGCATCCGATCAAGGTCGACGTGCGTGTCCTGTCGGCGACGAACAAGAACCTCGAGGAAGAGGTCGCGTCGGGCCGGTTCCGCCAGGACCTGTACTTCCGCTTGCACGTGCTCCCGGTCAAGCTGCCGCCGCTGCGCGAGCGTCGCGAGGACATCCCGCTGCTGTGCGCGCACTTCGTGCACAAGCTCGGTCCGAAAACGAATGCACGCGTGCGTGCCGTCGGCGATGCGGCGCTCGGGCGGATCATGGCCTATCACTGGCCCGGCAACGTGCGCGAGCTCGAGAACGCGATCGAGCAAGCGCTCGTGTTCGCCGAGGGCGACGAGATCACGCCGGCCGCGCTCCCGCAGTTCCTGCAAGGTGGCGCCGAAGAAGATCGACTCGACGTGCCGCGCGAGCTCTCGCTCCCGGAGATCCTCGACGATCTCGAGCGCCAGCTGATCCTCAAGGCGTACGCGAAGGCGAATCACGTCAAGACCGAGACCGCGCGCCTGCTCGGCATCAAGACGAGCGCGCTCTATTACAAGCTCGAGAAGTACGGCATCGAATAGCCCCGCGTGCTATCTCGCGCTCGTGAGCCGCATGAAGGCACTCGACAAGCTCGAGCCCCACGCGTACGCGCTGCTTCGCGTCGTCGCGGGTGCGATGTTCGCGTTTCACGGCGTGCAGAAAGTGTTCGGCTGGCTCGGTCGCACGCAAGCCGTGGGATCGCAGCTCTGGATCGGCGGCGTGATCGAGCTCGTCGGGGGCGTGCTGATCGCGATCGGCTTGTTCACGCGGTGGGCCGCGTTGGTCGCGTCGGGCACCATGGCGGTCGCGTACTTCCAGTTTCACTGGAAGCTCGACCTCGCGGACTACCGATGGCTGCCGGCGATCAACAAGGGCGAGCTCGCCGCGCTCTACTGCTTCGTGTTCCTACTGATCGCGCTGCGCGGACCGGGCATGTGCTCCGTCGATCGCACACGCGGGTAGCTCGGCGAGCGTGTGGCGCCGCCGCTCGATCGACGCGGTCGTCGGCTCGTCGATCCGCGCTGGCACCGCTCGAGCGCGTGGAAACTCGTTCTCGATGAACACGTAGACAAGCTCGAGGTTGATCGGCTCGTCGTCGTCACCACGAAGCGAGGCGGCGGCGACGTCGAACCGCTTCGTCTCGCGCGGCGCGATCGTCGAGTCCCAGACCGTCTGCTTGCCGCCGTCGTCGGCGGGCTCGAAGCGCCGGCCGAAGAACGCCTGGAACATCATCTCCGGCGCCGAGGAGCGCCAGACGCGCAGGTACATGTGGCGATGAATGTCGCCGGTCGGCACGGTGTGGCCGGCGCCGGCATTCTCGACGCGGATGTCGACCGTGTCGCCGCGCCGGCACCACGCCACCTCGACGGCCGCTTCGCGCATGCCTCGATCGTGCGCACCCGCGAACGCGTGGCCGTGCCGCGAGCCGTGGCACGTCATGCAGCCATCGCGCTCGCGCGCGAACGGGCCGGCCCGGAACGACGCGACGGTCGTCTGCATCGGGTGGCGGGTCATCGCCGTCGCCACACCCTGCTCGTCGAGCACGGGGAACGTGAACTGATGGCAGTCGGCACAGAACGCGGGCGTGCCGAACGAGGCATCGGCGATCGTGTCGTGCGGCGAGGTCGCGCCGCGCGTCGCGCTGACGAGCTTGCCCGCACGCACGTGGCAGGTCGCACAGTCGACGCCCTGCGCGGCGTGCGCGCCGTCGAGGTTCGTCTGTTGCGTCGCGAGCGGCGCGTGGCAGTTCACGCACCACGCCTGCGGACGCGCGGCGTACTCGCGCTGGAAGATGCCGTTCGTCCACGCGACCGCGTGGCGGCTCTTCGACCACTCCTCGACGATCGCGGCGTGGCACGACGCGCAGCCGCGCGCGTCGAGCAAGTCGTGATCGGCGCGCACGCCGGGATCGATCGCGCGCGTGCCGCCGACCGGTCGCGCTTGCCACGCGGGCGGCGCCTCGCGCACGGGCGCGGGCGCGGTGCCGGCCGGGACGCCGCACGCCGCGAGCACGATGATCGCCGCGTGCTTCACTTCGCGGCGACCGCGCTTCGCTTCTTCGCTTCGACCACGATCCCGCCGATCGACAGCAACGAGCGCGCGCCGGCGATCATCGGCTTGCCGTTGTCGGTGACCCAGCGATACCCCTCGAGGTGGCCGTCGCCGACGACGAGCACGACCTTGCCGGTCGCGTCGAATACGAGCAACTCGAGCACCCGCGCGTTCCACGAGCCCTCCCGGCCTTCGACCCTCGCGCAGCGGCCGAGCACGAGCGCCTGCAGCTGCGACGGCCCGGACCCTTCCTTCGAGTCCTTGCGCTGCGCCCACAGCGTGTCCTTGCAGAGCCCGTTCGCTCGCTCGAACGCGCCGATCGTCTGCTTGTCCTTGATGTCGAGGACGCGCAGCTGAT
>Ga0316601_100000146_pt1 | contig 27135 bp, 24 predicted proteins | sample OWC_soil_day5_no_FD_207663 | JGI IMG/M metagenome (GOLD analysis project Ga0316601, IMG submission 207663) | Wetland soil microbial communities from Old Woman Creek delta, Ohio, United States - OWC_soil_day5_noCT | ecosystem: Environmental > Terrestrial > Soil > Wetlands | place: USA: Ohio... | reverse complement strand
TTCAAATACAAGAAAGAAGTTATGAAGGTTATACCAGTTCCATCACCAATAGAATTTGAAATGTACTACGATCTATAAAATATAATTTACAATTGAAAATGTAAAAGGTAAAATGAAGGATAAAAAAATTCCGAAGGAATTTTATCATTCATTCAAAATTTTAAATTCTAAATTTTACATTGAATTTATGAGGGGTGAAATTATGATTAAAAAGCTTGAAGAACTACTAGTTCTAGCTAAGGAAAAAGAGAAAAAAACCATATCTGTGGCAGCTGCTCATGATAAGGAAGTTCTAACTGCAGTTACTGAAGCAGTAGCTCTTGGAATTGTAGATGCTGTTCTTGTAGGTGATGAAGAAAAGATTAAAAGCATCTGCGAAGCAGATAGCTTAAGCTTAGAAAATATACGTATTATCGATGAAAAAGATGTGGTTAAGGCTGCTGCAAAGTCAGTAGAGGAAGTAGCTGCTGGTAGAGCACACTTTTTAATGAAGGGTATGCTCAATACCGCAGATTTGCTAAAAGCTGTTTTAAACAAAGAAATGGGACTTAGAGGAGAAGGCTTATTATCCCACGTAATGCTTTATGACGTCCCTACTTACCATAAATTGATATTTTTAACTGATGGTGGGATGGTCACTTATCCAGAGCTTAAGGACAAAATAGGGATTATTAATAATGCTGTAAAAGTAGCACATAAATTAAATATTGAAAAACCAAAGGTAGCTCCTATTTGTGCAGTAGAAGTAGTAAATCCAGCAATGCAAGCTACAATAGACGCTTCCTTACTTTCACAGATGAATAGAAGAGGGCAAATAAAAGGATGCATTATTGATGGACCATTAGCTCTTGATAATGCAGTGTCTGAGGAAGCAGCAAAGCATAAGGGAATTGTTAGTGAGGTAGCAGGAGATAGCGATATACTACTAGTTCCAAATATAGAGTCAGGAAACTTCTTAGGTAAATCATTAACTTATTTTGCAAATGCTGAAAATGCTGGGGTTATAGTAGGGGCTAAATGTCCTGTAGTTCTTGTATCAAGAGCGGACTCAGCAAAATCTAAATTATATTCAATAGCATTAGGCTCGGTAATATCTGAGTAACAAAAATTAAAGGGGGGTTATTTAATGAAGGTTATAATGACAGGTAATGAAGCTATGGCTAGGGGAGCTTATGAAGCAGGCTGTAAAGTAGCTTCAGCATATCCAGGAACACCAAGTACTGAGATTTTAGAAAACTTTGCACCTTACGAAGGTGTATATGCAGAGTGGGCACCAAATGAAAAGGTTGCTTTTGAAGTTGCTTCAGGAGCTTCAATAGGAGGTGCCAGAGCGCTAACTACTATGAAGCACGTTGGATTAAACGTTGCTGCAGACCCATTATTTACAATGGCTTATGAAGGAGTAAATGGAGGTTTTGTAGTAGTAACTGCAGACGATCCAGGAATGCATTCTTCCCAAAATGAGCAGGATAATAGATTATTTGCGCCACATGCAAAGGTTGCAATGGTAGAACCAACTGATTCACAAGAATGTAAGGATTTTATGAAGGAAGCCTTTGAGATAAGTGAAAAGTTTGATACTTTAGTACTTTTTAGATCTACAACAAGAATTTCTCACTCAAAGACAATAGTTGAACTTGGAGAAAAGATTGATGCAGAAGTTAAGCCTTATGTTAAAAATGTACAAAAGTATGTTATGATACCTGGACATGCTAAAGTGAAGCATTATGAAGTAGAAGAAAGATTAGAAGCTTTAAGAGAATACTCAAATACATGTTCTTTAAATAAAATAGAGATGGGAGATACAAAGATTGGTATAATTACTAGTGGTATTTCTTATCAATATGCTAAGGAAGTATTTGGAGACGAAGCATCATACTTAAAAATTGGTATGTGCTATCCACTGCCAGATAAGTTAATTAAAGAATTTGCAGGTAAGGTTGAAAAGTTATATATAATTGAAGAAAATGAGCCTTATTTAGAAAATGCAGTTAAGGTTATGGGAATAGACTGCACAGGAAAAGAGTTAATTCCAGTGTGTGGCGAATTAAATCCAGAAATAATCAGAAAAGCATTAAAAGGTGAAGCTTTTGAAGAGGTTTATACTACTAATGTTAAAGCTCCTGCAAGGCCACCAGTACTTTGTCCAGGATGTCCACATAGAGGAATATTCTATGCAGTATCAAAATATAAGGATATAGTAGCTTCAGGTGATATAGGTTGTTATACACTTGGAATGATGGCCCCATTAAATGTAACTGATACTGTAATTTGTATGGGAGCTTCAGTTTCAGCTGGTACTGGTCTTCAAAAGGCTAATTTAATGGGAAATAGAGAAGGTAAGATATTCTCTTTCTTAGGAGATTCAACCTTCTTCCATTCAGGAATAACTGGCTTAATAAATGCAGTTTACAATGATAGTCCAATAGTTACTTGTATACTAGATAACAGAATTACAGGTATGACTGGACACCAAGAGAACCCAGGAACAGGAAGAACTCTTCAAGGAAAACCTGCTCCAATGATAGATATAGAAAAGGTTGTACTTTCTGTAGGAATTAAACCTGAAAATATTAGAGTTGTAGATCCATATAAACTAGCTGAAACAGAAGCAGCAGTTAAGGATGCTTATAACAGTACTGAACCATTTGTAATCATCACAAAGCAACCATGTGCACTTATAAAAGATGTTATTAAGAAGAGAGTTAACATGAAGTGCAACGTAATAACTGATAAATGTAAGAATTGTAAAATGTGCTTAAAGTCAGGATGTCCAGCTCTATCCTTTAAAAATGGAGTGGTTAGCATAGATAAAAATATGTGTAATGGCTGTGAATTATGTAAGCAAGTTTGTAAATTTAATGCTATTGAAAAGGTGGGTGAGTAAAATGAATGAAGTTAAGAACATATTATTTGTTGGAGTAGGCGGACAAGGAACAATACTGGCTTCTAAAATACTTTCAGAAGGTTTAATGAAGCACGGCTATGACGTAAAGATGTCAGAGGTACACGGCATGGCTCAAAGAGGAGGAAGTGTTACTACTCAAGTTAGATATGGTGAAAAAGTTTACTCACCACTAATAGAAAAGGGTAATGCAGATGTTATAGTAGCTTTTGAAAAAAGTGAAGCTGCAAGATATATTCCTTACTTAAAAAAAGGCGGCTATCTAGTAGTAAATGATTACGAAATACATCCAGTAACAGTTTTAATAGGACAAGAAAAATATCCAGAGAACGTTAATGAAAGTCTAAGGGAAACTGTTGAAAACACAATTATCATGGATGCTGCTAAAATAGCAGAGGACCTTGGAAACATTAAAGCACAAAACGTTGTACTCTTAGGCGCTTTAATAAAGGCTCTAGGTGTTGAAAACATCGATTGGAACGAGGTTGTTGCAGGATTAGTTCCAGCTAAGGCAGTAGAGCTTAATAAAAAAGCTCTTGCAAAGGGAATGGAAGCTTAATAGGAATTTAAAAAAGGAGGTATCTCAAGTGAGTAGGGGATGCCTCTCTTTTGTTATTTAGTGTAAAGTTAAGGATGTCAATTAATTTAAAATGTAAAATTTAAAATTAAAAATGAATGACAAAACTCCAAAGGAGTTTTTTAAAATAAGTATAATTAAAGAAATTCCGTAGGAATTTCAACCTTCATTTTACATTCTACATTTTAAATTTTACATTAGTCTGCTATAATAATTGTAATTATAATAAAGATTTTGGAGGTATAATTTTGGATAGGGTGAACAATATACTTCAAAATGATAAATATAAAGAATACATAAAAATGAATGAATTCTATGAAAAAGACAGGATTTTTTGTCATCATGATATGCAGCACTTTTTAGATGTAGCAAGAATAGGATATATTCTGTCCTTGGAGAAAAATATTAAGGTGAAGAAGGATATAGTATACGCAGCAGCGCTTCTTCATGATATAGGAAGATGGAAGGAATATGAGGATGGTACTCCACATGAAGCAGCAGGAGTGGAGCTGGCAAAGGGCCTTTTAGAGGAATCCAATTATACTGAGGAAGAAAGAAATATGGTTTTGAAGGCAATAGGAAATCATAGAAAAAAAGATAATGTACCAGGAACCTTAAGTGAAATATTATATAAAAGTGATAAATTATCAAGAGGCTGTTTTCAGTGTGAAGCTAAAAAGCAGTGTAACTGGTCAGATGAAAAGAAAAATTTAAACATTCAGTATTAAGTCACAAGGGAGGTAATATCGAGCGAAACTGGCTTGATAGAAGAATATGAATAGAATTATGAGAATAGGAAATAGAGACTTTGAATTAGGAAAAAGAACTTACATAATGGGAATTTTAAATGTTACACCAGACTCCTTCTCAGATGGTGGTAAGTTTAATAATATAGAAATGGCTATAGCGCATGCTAAAGAAATGGTAGCTGAAGGGGTAGACATTATTGACATTGGTGGAGAGTCCACAAGACCAAACCATACAGTAGTAGGGGAAGAGGAAGAGATTAAAAGGGTAGTTCCGATAATAGCTGCTTTAAGTAAGGAAATAGACATTCCTATATCAATAGATACTTATAAGGGACGTGTGGCAGAATGTGCAATAGCAGCGGGAGCTGCACTTATAAATGATGTTTGGGGCTTTAAAAAAGATCCTTACATGGCAAAGGTAGCTGCAAAATATGGAGTGCCTTGCTGTTTAATGCATAATAGAGATAATACTGATTATAATAATTTAATTGAGGATATCCTAGAGGATTTACAGGGGTGTATAGATATTGCCTTAAAAGCTGGAGTAAAGGAAGAAAATATTATCCTTGATCCAGGTATAGGTTTTGGCAAGACCTATGAGCAAAATTTAGCTGCAATGAATAAGCTTGAAGACCTTGGAAAGCTTGGATATTCTGTTTTACTTGGGACTTCAAGAAAGTCAATGATAGGAAATGCTTTGAATCTTCCAGTTAACGAGAGAGTGGAAGGAACCATAGCTACAACTGTAATGGGAATAATGAAGGGCTGCGATTTTGTGAGAGTTCATGATATTAAGGAAAATAAAAGAGCTGCTATAATGACGGATGCAATAGTGAGAACTAAATTTTAAGGTTAGGTGATTTACGATGGATAAAATATATGTTAAGGACTTGGAAGTCTATGCTTTTCATGGAGTAAATAAGCAAGAGAAAGAAATGGGGCAGAGATTTTTGATCTCATTAGAGCTTTCCTTAGATTTAAGGGAAGCAGGTATTAGTGATGATCTTACTAAGACTGTTAATTATGGAGAGCTTTCTTTGGCAGTAGAAGAAGAATTTAAAAAAGAAAGCTATGATTTAATTGAGAAGTCAGCAGAAAAGCTTGCTGAATTCATATTGCTTAACTATTCTATAGTAAATAGTGTTAAAGTATTGATTAAAAAGCCATGGGCTCCTATAGGAAAGCCGCTGGATTATGCTGCTGTTGAAATTGAGAGGCTCTGGCATACAGCATATATTGGCATGGGAGCTAATATGGGGGAAAAAGAAGAAAATTTAAAATTAGCTATAGATTTAATAAATCAATCAAAGCTTACTAAGGTTACCAAGACCTCTGAGTTTTATGAAACTAAGCCGGTAGGATATGTGGAACAGGATAATTTTATGAACTGTGCAATAGAAGTAAAAACATTATTATCTCCAAGAGAATTAGTACGATTCTTATTAAATATAGAAAAAGAACTTAAGAGAGAAAGAATAATAAGATGGGGGCCAAGAACTATAGATTTAGATGTGCTTTTATATGATGATATTATTACTTCACTTGAGGAGATAATAATACCTCATCCAAGAATGCAGGAAAGAATGTTTGTTTTAAAACCTCTTTGTGATATAGCTCCCTATGTACTTCATCCAATTTTAAATAGAAGAATATATGAATTAGCAGATGGGCTTTCAAAAGTGCAGGAGATGATATAGTTATGGAGATTAGATGGTATAAGGGTAAGGAAGATTTTCATCTTACATATGGAATACGAAAAGAAGTATTTGTTGAAGAGCAGAAGGTTCCAGTGGAAATGGAATTAGATGAGTATGATGACACAGCTTATCATATTGTATTATTTGATAATAATACTCCAGTAGCTACAGGAAGACTATTAGAAGGTGAAGAATACTTTAAAATAGGACGTGTGGCTGTTTTAAAGGAACATAGAGGAAAAAGCTACGGCAAGGTAGTTATGGAGAATATGATTAAAAAAGCAGCGGAATTAGGAGCAAAGGAAGTTCATCTTCATGCTCAGCTTCATGCAAAGAGATTCTATGAAAACTTAGGATTTGAGCCTTATGGAGAGGTTTTTGATGAGGCAGGAATAGATCATATTTCTATGAAAATTCTATTAGGCTAAGTGAGACAAGGGGACGTTTCCATTGGTACCTTTTTAGGTACCAGTGGAAACGTCCCTTTGTCACCTCAGTGCACTTCACTCAATGAGCCCTTTATATTTTCAGCAAAGCTTTTAGCCGTTTCTTCAATGTCTACAATCTTAAATACGGCGCCAGGATCATTAGCTGTAGCCATCAATACAAAGTAGGGAGGAAGTTTAAAGCCCTTATTAATATTGAGAGAACCAATGAGTTGCTTTGCAACTGAATCGCTACCTGAGTTTCCTGATACTACGATAGAGTATATAGATTTATCATTAAAGCTCATTTTATAGTATAGGACAGTTAGCCTATTTATAACTGCAGTAAGATTCGCAGCAATACTATCATTATAATTAGGACACAGCCAAACAACCACATCGGATGCTTCTATAGTTGGAAGGACATTTTCAACCATTACCCCTCCATAGAAGCAGCTATTTTGTTTTCCGTAGTGCTGACACAAGGTAAAGGAGCAGCCTTTGCAGTCTTGAACCTTTCCGTTTTCTATCTGTAATTCAGCCACATTAGAGTAGTTTAAATTCTTTGATACCATGTTCCATAGATCCAAGGTATTAGATTGCTTGTGAGGACTAGAGTATAGAACAGCTATTTTGGGATTATTAATTACAGAAGGTTTATATTCTATAAGTCTTTTCCCAAGCCTAGAACAAAGCTCTGTGGATATTTCCTCCAGTGACAGATTTAAGGTTTTTTGCCAGGTAAGAAAATTTGATAGTGTGCCAGTAGCTTCTATTAGTGGTTTACCTATAAAGCTGCAGCCAAGCATATTAGCGAGAAAAATTATATCTTGAGCAGCTCTTTTAGTATATAAATCATTATTGCTGTGTACTAACACTGCACCAACAGAGTTATATAAAGCATCTTTGCCTTCTAATTGTAATTTACCCATAAAACTAAATAATTCAAAATCAAAACCAATGTCGCTGAGTTCAATTGCGAATAATAGCTTTTTATTTTTCAGGTTTAGCCTGTTGGTATATTTTGTTATATAAGAAGCACTATAGTTCGATGTAGCAGCCTTAATCATAGCTTTAAGCTGCTCTGAAGGACTACTATTTGGGGCTATGATATATATAGTGTTATCCATTTTTTATCATCTCCTTAACAAAATGGATATATATCTAGGAGTTCAAAGTATCATAAGTGTCAGTCAAATATTTATAGGTGCTCTCTAGTTTTTCAAATAAGCTCTTAGTTATTGTATAGGTCTCTAATTCCATTCCCTGTGTTCCAAGTCTATTTCTTGACCCCATATAGGTTCCACCTATAAAATTAGCACTATAATGCCAATCACCCTTAATGGTTGCAATCAGCGATAAGGTACCAGATGACAGAGCAGGAGCTATATAAGGTTTAAAGCCGTAGGAACGAATATCTAAGTTTGCTTTTTTAGTTTTTTCTGTTAGGTAATTTGAAAGCTCATCATTATAGTTTTCGATGCTGTCTGCAATTATAAGTCCTTCACCATGAGGGCCAAAAGCCCTTCCCTCTGCTAAATAATGTTCAGAAGCTTGCTGCTGTTTGGCGTAAAAGGCAGCTCTTGCGTTCATTACACCAAGGCCATAACCTCTAATTTGTTCTGGAGAAAGCCCTTCATAGTCCATTTTACCTTCAGTATTCCTATTGCTTTCCTCAAAGGCAGCCTTGCATAGTAAATCTACAGGATCAGAAACTACTGCGAAAATACCTTTAAAGTTATTATTTCTGGCTGCCTTTGCATAATAACCTATGATATTTGCATTGCCTTTAAATTGAACTAAACGGACATCCTGTACTTCCTTACCTACCTCTGGTACACCTACAGAAACACAGAATACAAACATATCGCAATCAAAAAGTTCATTTTCCGTAAGTGGAACTATATCAGGGTGAGAAATTTCCATAGCAGGAGATAAAATTTGGCCACACTCGAAATGCCATCTCTTAATTTTATTTTCATCTCTATCATAAATACCTATAGAAGAAATGCAATCACCGCCAAGAAGCCTTAAGCCGGTAATCAAAGTTCCACCAACATCACCAAGCCCTACTACATTCACTTTCCACTTTTTATTGCTTTCACAACTTAGATTGGGCATAGTTTTATTAGTTACGTCATTCCAATTTGGGTATCCAACATTTAATGCTGTTACTTTTCTATCCTTTATAGAGTTTGAAAGCCATTCAGGTATTGAAGCTTCATTACTGTTACATGTTTTTAGGATGTTTAAGTTTTCTTCCTGTAAAAATAGTTGATTATCTTGGGTTGCACAAAAGCTTCTTCTTCCCTTATCAGGCTGCAAAACATTTAATGCATAAATACATCCATCAGATTTACTAGCATCCTCTTCGCTTATCGCTTCAAAGCTATTAAGTGAGTGGTTATAACCAAGTGCTTTTATTTTCACATTCAATTCTTCAATAGAATTATTAGCAATATAAATATCCTTATGTTTTTTATAATAAAACAAACTCATCAATCCTTTCTTTAGTACAAAATAGTATGGGACTAAACGATAATGTTCTCCAATCTATGCAGCAGTTCCAAATCATTTTTTAAATAATGAGAAGGACTTAAGTTCAAATCGTACTCTATATCCTTTCCGTGGTCTGGACATCTAGGGATTGTTAATACTTGACCTAAGGAAGCAAGGGTAAGATTTTTTTCATGGACCATATGATATTCCTGTTCCAATAAAGATAATATATCTATTGCATTTTCTATACATACCTTTGAGAGATTGTAAATTGCTTTTGTTGAAGATCCTCTTATAAAGGTTGGATAGGTAAAGGGCATTATTAAATTAATTGATGGAAGAAGATTTCGCTCTGGGTAATATCCTCTCCAAAGGGCATCCCCACCTAAAAATGGATATAAGGCATTTTCGTTAAACCACATTTTAAGTTTAGGGATAAAATAAACATAGTTTATTTCTCTGTTTTGCATTTCCATTAAATCCTTACCATGCCCTGATAATATACCTACTATAATTTTTTGAACCTTAATATCTTCCTTTTTAAATAGTGGGTCTAGAGCTTGCATTCTATAACCTTTGTGAATAAGGTTATCCACTAAAATTATAGGTCTATTAAAGGAGTCTATCATTTTCACCTGAGTCTCTAAATCAAGATAATGTGGGAATTCCTTGATTTGAAAGGACTTCATATCAGGAGTAAAATATTTTTCAGTGTGAAGCGCCTTAGTTACTGTATTAGGTATAATGTATCTATGAAGTATATCACCATAAGGAACACACATATATTGCCCAAGCTTTTTGGGGTTAGTTATTTCTGTAGATACCCCATTTTCGGCACAAATCATTCTAATCATAGATTGATATAGCATATTGCTGTCAAAGCACAGAACAAGTTCGCCAGGATATAGCCTGCAGAATGCTTGTTGAAGTTTTTTTCTTGATTGACAAATTAATTGCTTAATTTTCATGTTACTTCTAAAGGGTTCCTTTATTACGTTTTCTAAATCATAGTTTAATACAATAGGTGATCCCATATCTACTATATATATAGGTGGATTTTCACCATCATTAGGAACTTTGTTAAAACCATGAAGCTCTAAAAGTTCAATTATAGAAGGTGAACTAAGCTCTTTAAAAGAACTTTTAAATATTCCAAATTCATAATCATGAGATATACAAAAGGCTAAGGTTTCAGTTAATAGGATTTGCTCTAAGGCCTTGTTTTTTTCATGATTTTTTATGAACATTCCATCTATAAGTGTTATTCTTCCGAAGCTCTTTTTTCTTATATAATCTGATAAACCCATGTCTGAAAGCTCGGAATAAATCATAGTTGAACGAACCCAATGGAAAATAGAAAAACCTATGATTTCATCATTGTTAAGTTCATCTCTAAGTAGAAGAAATCTTCCTGAAGCTTTTTCAGAATGTTCTCTTAAAAACACAGTTAATTGATCCTTAATAGAGGGCACAGTATTACAGATTTCTTTAATTACATTTTCATTAATATTTTCTACTACCTCTGATTTAAGCCATAGGTCTTTTATGGAGGACTTTTCTAGAGGTTCTCTTTGGTAAAAACCATTTTCATAAATATATTTTTGGGCTAAAGGATCAATTAAAACGGAGATATCTCTATTTTCATCTATATAGGTTCTAATTTGAGTAGAGCTTATATCTGAAAACTTAGAAGGCAGTGTTAGCCATATAACCTTTCCTTCAATGCATTTAGCAGCTTCCATAGATTTTTTACTCTTTCCTCTCTCGAAGATAATGTGAGGGAAAGTCTGTATAGAGTTTTCTTCACTAGGAAGCTTATAGCTGGAAGCATTTATTATAACATCACTACCTGCTACTATATAAACCTCAGAAGCTTTAAAATTATCTCTTAAAACCTTTAAATCTAAAGGATTTGCAATATTCGTAGGCATATTATCTGGATAAATATATATGTTAAGTTCATCTGCTATAGACATATTAATGATGTTTTTTCTAAGAAGATTTGGCAGAGTCTTTTTTGACCAGGAGAATTCATCTACAGCTAAATAAACCTCATAGCCTAAATTTCGAATATTTCTAGCAATTTGTTTATGACCTAATGAAAATGGGTCAAAGGTGCCTGGAAAAAAAGCTATATTTTTAGGCACAGGTATTTCTATAGCACCATTAAAGAAGGTATAATCAGAGATAAATCTGTAAATATGATTTAGCCCAGCTGAAGCTGACAAAAATAACAAACCTTCCTTATTGGTATCTGTAATAAGGGTAAGAATTTTCTTTGCTGTATGTTTAAATATAATTATTTTCTCTTCAAAGCTTAATGTATTAGCCCCAAAGATATCTTTTCCTAGGACGCTGAAAGCAGCTTGCTTTACTTGAAGATTATAATCTCCTAAGCCATTTAAAAGTATGCCAAGCATTTTTATTAGTCTATCATTTACTACATCCACATCTTCATTAAAAGTACTTGCATACTTAGGATAATAGGAGATGGAAATACCTATAGTTTTTAAGATTAAGGTTTTTAAGATGGTATTGGAAAACTTAATCTTCATTTGCAAATCATCAATAATTTCATCTAATTCTTTAGGTTGAAGATATAGAATTATCTGTCCTAAATATTTGGGTATATATTCAGTAAATCTATGGCCTTCAATTTCAAGTGCCCTTAAAAGTTCTACAGCTACTTCATTTCTTTCCGCATAAGTAAGATAAGGCATAAGCATTAAAATAGCAGAGCCAGCACTGTTTCTTACACTTTCCACTGCGCTTACCTTTAACAGATTACAAAAGTGAATAGTTGTATGTAATGCAGTAGAATGAGATTTGTTAATAGTATGCTGGAGTAAAAGGTTTATCTGATTTTTCTTTTTTATCCAATCAGTAGCAGTTTTTAAGTTGTTTAAAAATACCTCTGATATATTCTTTTCGTCTAAGCAGCAGAAATTTGAGAATTGTTCTATAAGATCTTCTAGACCCAATAATTTATTTAATTTAAGTATTAAAAGATTTTCAGCGAATATTTTGCTTCTCTGCCTATTATTATTAAGATATTCTATTATATGAGTTAAAAAGCTGCAGTTATTTGGAAGGTTAGGAATTAATTCATAGGTTACCTCCAAAGCTGATATCCTCAAGGTGTTTCCGTGCCTATCTAACATATGTAGTATAAAGTTAAATAGAATATCCAGACTTTCATCATAAGGATAAATAGGTATAAATTTGGCAGTTTCAAGGAGGTTTAACTGTAATTCTTTATTTTTGCTGTTAGTGTTTTTGTAATTAGAAAGCAGAGCGTTTCTATAAGTAGGAATTTGGTTTTTTCTACAATGAGAGAAGAAGGAGTTAACCATAATGCTTAAGCTATATCCCATCCAGGAGCGATGTTCAGGTATAATTTTATAGCTAGGGAAAAGCATAAGAGATATATAATCATTAAACAATTCTAAGGATGTAATTGAAGGAACTGCTAATGTAACATTTTCAGGTATTTCCTTTCTATAGTCTTCATCATAGATAGCAATTAAATTTCCAATAAGCTCAGCGCAATGTCTTCTTATATCATCTTCAGGATGAATCAGATTTTCATACAAGAATTTTATTGTTAAAAGCTTTTGATTTTGAGTAAGATAAGTAGAAGATTCCTCGAAAATTCTTATATACTCTCTAAGGTTTTTCCAGTTTTTTTCGCTTCTTGCTGTTTCTAAAATATTATCAAGAGAATATTCATCTCTAAGCTGATGCATTAGAGTAATATTATGATTTATTGCAAGATACTTTAAATTATGAATTACGTCTTCGCCATGAAGCAGCGAATAATTAGTTTTTTTATTAGCTGCATTTAAAGTAAAAGGAATTTCGCTCTTGGGCTCTGTATCAATATTTAGATTAACCATATAATCTTCAAAATCTTTTAATTTTGCATAAACTCTTTTATACCTTTTTTCTTTAGCTTCATCTACATTATCAAGTTTATTTAGTATTACCTCAAAGGAGTCCTTTAAGGTGAATATGTGCATTTCTGCTTTATTAAGTGATTCTTTATTTTTTACTCTAAAATCAGAATATATAAGGATAAGTGACTCCAAGGATAGGTTTTCTAGCTCCAAATCCCAGGTAGAATGATTAAGAGCAACATTTTTTATGTATACAATATTATGTTTTTTAAACCATTGATCAGTATAGTAGTAATGCAAGTAAGGTACCCTTTTAAGCTCAGCACCCTTACAGCCATATTTACCTATATCATGGCCTGCAGCTGCACCAGAAACCCTGCCTAAATCGATAGGAATTCCTAAAGCTTTGAACTGACGACCAATATATAGTGCTAAAAAATGGACACCACATACGTGATCTATTGTATTAAAGTGCATAACCTCACTATTAAGCTTCATTAGTTCATATATGTAATTATGTTTAAAGGCCTTTAAAAGCTTATTATATTCAGTAGAGTCTTCCAACTTAAGAATCTCCTGTTCTGTTAAAAAGTTCATAGGATATTTACTCTGCCAGGTTCTGTCTTCTGAAGATTTCTGAAACTCACAAATTATTTTTAGTGTTCTCAAATATAATTCACAAGAGACATCTAAGCTAACATTAAGATTTGTGGTAACTGCATCCGGAAATGATTTGTTAAGTGTGTATTGGTATATGTAGTTAAGCCAATCATTAGGTATATTGCCATAGGATAGTTCATCTATTAAAGCTTTTACCAAGTTCAATACTCCAATACAGCTGAAATTCTTTTCTTCTAGAAGCTGATTTAAAGTATTTGTAAAAGATTGTTCCCTTATATGTTTTTCAATAATTGATTTATCCATATTCCACTTATTAAGCCATCTTTGGCTTAGAAGTCTTCTACAGATTTTATTATAAATATCCTGAAATAATAAATTCATCATGAGTTCCTCCTAGAAAATTTAGTCTTTATATGAATTATATACTTAAATTGAAAAAAATTATAGGGAGAATAAAAAAACAGACAGCAGGCACTTAAAAATCGCTTTGCTGGCCGTTTTTTACTTACTATATGATTATGTAAAAGGTATATAATTATTCAGGAATTAGGTATTTGCACAAGTAATAAATATTATAGCCCTTTTCAATATTTGTAATATCTAAATAATCCATTTCATAGGAACCATCCCAAGGATATATGGAAAGGTACTTTTCATCATATATATTGATTACATATTTTTCATCATTAAATTTAAGGATAATTTTATATAATGGTTTTTTAGGCAAATCCTTTGGTGTATTTATAAAATTTTTCTTGCTTAAAGCTTTTGTTAATTTTTTTATGGTATCTAAGTCCTCTGTAGTAAGGTTCTGTTTTTTATAAAAGTTTGTATCTATAGCGGTACCGCTGCAAGAAGGACTTATGGTAAGATTTTTAGCCAGTAAATTAGTATAATAAAAGTTGTTAGGTTTTTTTCTATTAATTGAATAAGTACAGCCAATAAGAAATATAGGCATTAACAGTATTGTAATAATAAAGTATATTAATTTTTTTTTCAAAATAACCACCTTTAAAAGCATATTCTCTACTAAAAATATGAAATTAATATTACTTTTAGTACATAAATTATATTTTAAAACTTACAACATATTTATTATATTGCGTTAACCATTGTAAATCTAAAAGAATAGTATAATTTAGAGGATTGTATTTTAAGGAACAGCCTTAAGGTATAAGGAGGGAAAGTAATGAAAATTGGAATTGATATTGGGCATAATTGCCCTTATGATACAGGCGCAGTGGCAATAAGAAATGAAGATGAATTAAATAAAGAGGTAGGTACAAAGGTCATTGAAAAGCTTATATTATTAGGACATACAGTGATAAATTGTACGCCAACAACGGCTTCTAGCTTATATGACTCCTTGCAATATAGAGTTGATACTGCAAACAAAAACTATGTAGAGCTATTTGTATCTATTCACTTTAATAGTGGTGGAGGTAATGGGACAGAGGTATATTCCGCAGGATTAAGTGGAACAGGTTTTAATTATGGGCAAAAGGTGTTAAAGGAAATAGTGGCTTTAGGATTTATAAATAGGGGAGTTAGGGATGGAAGCTCTTTTTACGTAATAAGAAATACTGTTGCACCAGCTATATTAATTGAATGTGCCTTTTTAGATTCATCAGCGGATATGTTTAGATATAATGGGGAGAATATGGCAACCGCAATAGTTAAAGGGATAACAGGAATAGTTTCAATAGTTTCGCCGCCTATAGTGCCAGCGGTAAGTAGCGATGCGCTTAAATTACAACAAGGATTAAATAGATTAAGAGTAACAGATACGAAAGGCAACAGGCTTATTGAAGATGGACTTATGGGGCCTAAGACAGAATCAGCTATAAAAAGATTTCAAGCTATAGAAGGTCTTGTTGTAGACGGCATTGGGGGCACAGATACCTGGAATGGAATAAATACAATCTTTTATAAACCACTGCTCAGTTTAAGCTTACAGAATAATTTGGCTACAAGATATGTTCAGTGGAGGGTAGGCGCAGCTATAGATGGCATATTTGGAAGTGCAACGGACAATGCAGTAAAAAATTATCAAATAATTAATGGCTTGGAGGCAGATGGAATAGTAGGAGAAAATACTTGGTATAAGCTGATAGGGTAATAAAATGTAAAATTTAAAATTAAAAATTTAAAATTAATGATAAAACTCCAAAGGAGTTTTTAAAAAATTATTTAAGAAATTACTATAGGAATTTCAACCTTCATTTTAAATTCTACATTTTAAATTTTAAATTGGAAGATGATTTGTCTAAAAATATTGACAATTAATTAACGAAGTGATACTATTTTAGTATATCCTCTACTTTGGAAGTTTCTGAAGCAGCGGACACTAATTTTATAACTAACCTAATTGTAAGGAGTTTTTTCTAAGCAAAAGGGGAAGGGGTGAATAGCAATAGGTTTATTATGCCTTCCGTATTTTTTGCGGAAGGTTTTTTGATTTTGGGGGGTGAAAGCCCTGAATGGGCTTTCACGGGTAATTTGCGAGCGGAAGCGAGCATTTTAAATTACCCCGGGGTTTTGAGTGAAACGAAAAAAAGCCCTGAATGGGCTTTCACGGGTAATTTGCGAGCGGAAGCGAGCATTTTAAATTACCCCGGGGTTTTGAGTGAAACGAAAAAAAGTCCTGAATGGACTTTCACGGGTACTCTAGCGAGTATGAACGAGCTGTCTTAGAGTACCCAGGTTTCGACTGAAAGGAGAAAAAATGGATAAAAGAATTGGTGTTGTGGGAATAGTAATTGAAAATTTTGATAGTGCATCGAAGGTAAATGAAGTGCTGCACGATTTTGCAAACATAATAGTTGGAAGAATGGGGATACCGTATAGAGATAGGGGTGTATCAGTGATTTCACTAATTGTAGATGGAACCTCTGATGAACTAAGTGCAATGACAGGTAAATTAGGCAAAATTGAAGGCGTTAATGTTAAATCAGCACTTACTAAGAAGTAGTAAGCTAACGTCTTAAGTTACCCAGTGTTTCGACTGAAAGGAGGTGAAAGTCCTAAATGGACTTTCACGGGTAACTTGTGAGCGGAAGCGAACATTTTAAGTTACCCAGTGTTTCGACTGAAAGGAGAAAGTATGGAAGTTAAAAAGCTTATTGATGAAATTGCTAAGGGATATGAACCTAATATTGATGAACTTGTAGATATACTAAATCTAGATGAAAATGACGCAGAATACTTATTCGATACTGCAGATAAAATAAGAAAGCAATATTGTGGCGAAGAAATTCACATAAGGGGAATTATAGAATTTTCTAATTACTGCAGATGCAAATGCCTATATTGTGGTTTAACTTGTGAAAATGATAATACAAAACGATATAGAATGAATGTAGAAGAAATCATTGATAATGCAAAAGAAGCTTATGAAGCAGGTTATAAGACCTTAGTGCTTCAAGGTGGAGAAGATTTATGGTACACCAAAGAGAAAATTACAGAAATCATAAAGGGAATAAAGGAAATAGGTGACATAGCTATTACATTAAGTGTTGGTGAAAGAACTTATGAGGAGTATAAGGCATGGAGAGAAGCAGGAGCAGATAGATTTTTAATAAAGCATGAAACTGCTGACGAGGAACTTTATAATAAGCTTCACCCTCATTCAAATTATGAAAATAGAATACAGTGTCAAAGATGGCTTAAGGAGCTTGGTTATCAGCTTGGAAGTGGATTTATGATAGGACTTCCAGGTCAAAGCACAGAGACAATAGCAAGGGATATATTGCTTCTTAAAGAAATGGATGTAGACATGGCGGGTATTGGACCATTTATATCTCATCCACAAACTAAGCTTTCAAATAGTGAAAGTGGAAGTGCTTTCATGACCATGAAGGCAGTGGCTCTTTCAAGAATTTTATTGAAAAAGGTGCACCTTCCAGCAACAACAGCTCTTGGAGTAATGAGCTCAAAGCATAAGGATAGGGTCTTTAGTACAGGCGCCAATGTAATAATGCTAAAGGTAGAACCCTATAAATATAGAAGATTATATGAAATATATCCAAAGCCATTTGGACAAGAAAAGACGGTAAAAGAAGAAAGAATTCAATTAGAAAATTATATTGAGAGCTTAGGCAGGCCTATTTCTCAGCATAGAGGGGACACATTGAAATAATCGGATTTAGATCAAAATTAAAAAAATAAGGAGGAGTTTAATTATGAAAGAATATTTAGCGGAAGAATTTATAGTGGATTCAGAAATTCAAGAATCCTTAGAATATGGTAAGGAAAAGGCGAAGGATAAAGAGTTTATTAGAGGTATTTTAGAAAAGGCCAAAACTTACAAGGGTCTTACACATAGAGAAGTTGCTGTACTATTAAATGTAGAAGATAAAGAAACTTTAGAAGAGATGTTTAAAACTGCTAAGGACATTAAAGAAACAATTTACGGAAAGAGAATAGTAATTTTTGCTCCGCTTTATGTTAGCAACTACTGTGTTAATAACTGTGAATACTGTGGATACAAACATTCTAATGAAAGCTTCAAAAGAAGAAAGCTTAATATGGAAGAGTTAAAGGAAGAGGTTAAAGTTTTAGAATCATTAGGACATAAAAGACTTGCATTAGAGGTAGGAGAGGATCCAGTAAATACTCCTATTGAGTATGTATTAGAGTGTATTAAAACTATTTATTCTTTAAAGTTTGATAACGGATGTATTAGAAGAATAAATGTAAATATAGCGGCTACTACAGTAGAAGAATATACAAAACTTAAGGATGCAGGAATAGGTACGTATATATTATTCCAAGAAACCTATCATAAACCAACCTATGAAAAGATGCATCCACAGGGACCAAAGCATAACTATAATTGGCATACTACTGCTATGGATAGAGCTATGCAGGGTGGTATTGATGATGTAGGTATCGGAGCACTTTATGGATTATATGACTATAAATATGAAACTGTTGCCGTTATGATGCATGCAGAGCATTTAGAGGAAGCTTTTGGAGTAGGTCCACATACTATATCTGTTCCAAGACTTAGAGCTGCTGAGAATGTAGACATAGAAAAATATCCTCATCTTGTAAGTGATGAAGACTTTAAGAAAATTGTTGCTATTATAAGATTAGCAGTTCCATACACAGGAATGATACTTTCTACAAGAGAAGAACAAGGCTTCAGAGATGAAGTTTTAGAGGTTGGTATTTCTCAGGTTAGTGCAGGATCTTGTACAGGTGTTGGTGGTTATGTAGAAGAATATAGAGAGCATCATCATGATGAAAAACCTCAATTTGAAGTAGGAGATCATCGTTCACCATTAGAGATTATAAAGAGCTTATGCAAAGGCGGATACATTCCTAGTTACTGCACAGCTTGCTATAGAGAAGGCAGAACTGGAGAAAGATTTATGGCTCTTGCTAAAGCAGGTCAAATTCATAATGTATGTCAGCCTAATGCTATATTAACCTTTAAAGAGTTTATGATGGATTATGGTGATGAGGAAATAAGAGAAATAGGTAAAGAGGTAATAGAAAGATCCTTAAAGGAAATACCTAAGGAAGCTGCAAGGAAGGCAGCAGAAGAAAAATTAGAAAGAATTGAAAAAGGCGAAAGAGATTTAAGATTTTAATTATAGTTTTATAGTGAAAGGAAGGACATAAGATGTTAGATACACCAAAAGCTAATAGACTTCATATTGCTATTTTTGGAAAAAGAAATGCAGGGAAATCCAGTCTTATAAATGCTATAACAGGGCAGGAAATTGCACTAGTTTCAGAATATGCAGGTACTACCACAGACCCAGTTTATAAGGCTATGGAGCTTCTTCCTATTGGACCTGTAGTTATGATTGATACAGCAGGTCTTGATGATGAAGGAGAAATTGGAGAACTAAGAGTAAAAAAGACTAAAGAAGTTATGGATAAAACAGATTTAGCTTTGCTAGTATTTACACCAGATACAAGTAAGTTATCACTTGAGCAGGAATGGTACTCTGAGTTAAAAGAAAGAAACATACCTGTTATAGGAGTAGTTAACAGGATTGATGAAGGTGATGTTAACCTTGAAGCTTTAAAACCTGACTTTCACATACCTTTTATAAAAGTTAGTGCCAAGGATAAAACTAATATAGGAAAGCTTAAGGAAGCTATACAGACAAATGCCCCTATGGATTTTGAAAGACCAACAATAGTAGGAGATATAATTAAACCAAAGGATTTAGTTGTGCTTGTAGCACCTCAAGATATACAGGCACCAAAAGGAAGGTTAATTCTTCCACAGGTACAGATTATAAGAGATGTGTTAGATAATGATGGATTAGCACTTACCGTTAAGGATAGTGAACTGGAAGATATATTAAAAGCATTAAATAGAAAACCAGATTTAGTAATAACAGATTCTCAGATTTTCCATAAGGTAAGTAAAATAATAACTGAGGATGTGCCGCTTACATCGTTCTCAATTCTTATGGCAAGGTATAAAGGGGAGTTATCCTCTTTTTCAAAGGGTGCAAAGGCTATTAGTGATTTAAAGCCTGGGGATAAAGTTTTAATTGCTGAAGCATGTACTCACCATGCACTGCAGGGGGATATAGGCAGGGAAAAGATGCCTAACTGGCTAGAAGAAAAAGCTGGTGGAAAGCTTGATATTACAATAAATGCAGGAGTAGATTTTCCTGAGGATTTAAGTGAGTATAAATTAATAGTTCATTGTGGCTCATGTATGTTTAACAGAAAGCAGCTTATGACTAGAGTAATAAGAGCTATGGAGCAGAATATTCCTATTACTAACTACGGTACAGCTATAGCCTATATGAATGGTATATTAGATAGAACTATAAATATGTTTGAAGAAATAAAGTAGTAGAAAAGGAAGAGCTATGTTATGTAGTTCTTCTTTTGATTTGTATGGAAAATATAGGTTGAAATAAAGGGGGGGAAGTTGTTTTTTTAATATAAAAAAAGTAAATAGCTTATTTATTTATAAATTAGTTCCAAATAAGAAGGAATTTTAAAACTTATAGAGAAGTAAATAAGTATAAAAATATATTGGGGGGATGGTATTGGAAAGGAGTGTTAGGGATCAAAGAGTTTTTCCAAGAGTTAATACTAATATTTTTGCTCACATTGTAAACGATAACAGGCTTCATATTATTAAAATGATGGATTTATCCTGTTGGGGAGCAAGAATAAAGGTAGACAATAGTTCATTTATTCATCATCATATCCATCTAAAGTTTGTTTATAAACATGATTATTCTTTAGGTGCAGAAATTGTAGAAAAGATGAGCGAAACAGAATATAGGATAAAGTTTATTTTTCATGATTTCAAACAGATTGAATTGCTGAAAAGGGATATACAAAAGGAATATTCCTCAAGTTGTTTAGGTACGTCATGTAAACGTTAACATAAGAATAAGAATTTAAGGGGGAGATTTTTATGCTATCAAAGAAGGGGGATTTAACAACAAGTAAAGGTGCACCGTCAAATATTTTTACTCATGTTATTGCAGGAAATAAGGTTCATGTAGGGAAAATAACAGGTTTATCTTGTTATAGTGCTAGAATAAAAATGGATAAAGAAGTTGCATTGCAACATAACCTGACTTTAAAATTTGTTTATAACCTAGAATATAACGTTGAGGCAGAAGTAATAGAAAAGCTTACTGATAATGAGTACAGGGTGAAATTTATTTTTCACAATTTTAAACAAAATGAGATGTTAAAAAGAGATATTCATAGAGATGCCCATGCAAGTTGCAAGGGAACATGGTGTAGAAATTAATATTTTTTAATATATACTTCTATGTTTTGGATTAACCAAAGCATAGAAGTTTTTTATTTTTATTAATAAAATATTTATAAAAGCAAGTAACTTGGGATGGGATAGGAACATATAATTATAGTATTAAGAAGATATTTATTAGGATGGTGAGAATATGCCATACACTATATGTTTTGATCCAGGACATGGTGGAATAGATACTGGGGCGCAGGGTAATGGACTTTATGAGTCACAAGAGGTGCTTCCAATAACATTAGAAGCTGGAGAAATAGTTTCTAGACATGGTGTAAATGTTATATATACAAGAAACACAGATGTATATGTAGGCCTAAGCGAAAGAGCAATCATTGCAAATACTGCTAAGGTTAATTATTTTATATCTATTCATGCTAACTCAGCAACTACCAATGCTAATGGAACAGAAACTTTTGCTTATGCTCCTGGCGGGCAAGGTGAGAAATTAGCAGAAGGCTTGCAAGAAGCTATAGTTATTAGTGGAATTGCAACAGCTAATAGGGGAGTAAAATTTGCAAATTTTGCAGTGTTAAGAGAAACTCTTATGCCTTCTGCATTACTTGAGATTTTATTTATTAGTAATGCTGTGGATGCTGAAATATTAAAGAATAGAAAACATGATATAGCTGTTGCTATTGCAAAAGGCGTTATTAAATTTTTAGCTATACCATATAATTCTGACTATGAAAATCCAATTTCCCCAAAACCAGCTGTAATGTATAGAGTAATTCTAGATGATATCCAGGTTGAAGCTCTTTCCTATCAGGATAAAGCTGAAGAAGCAGTAAGAAATGCGGTTGATAGCGGCAGGGCAAAGTATGGGAAGGTTCAAAGGAATACAGATGGAGTAGATTTATATTACTATCCACCAATGATAGATTATGAAAAGGAGCTTTGCAGAATAATTGTTAATGGGAATAATCTCATAGCTTTAACCGGTAAAACAAAATGTGTTGATTATGCTAAAGTAAATTACGAGGGTCATATAGTAGTTCAGTGTGTTAAGGACAATGTAATTGTGGCTGAGTTTGATAATCTTCTTAGTCCACCACCTCCAGTAGAACCGCCCAAACCACAGGGGAAGCCAATTATGGGGAGCTGTGATTTAACGAAAGAAAAAATGGTGAAGTATGTTCTTGATAACAATAATGTTCCGAAAATATCTATAACATTAGATGAGCTCGCTCAGTTATTTTTAAATGAGGGAGTTGAAGAAGGAGTAAGAGGAGATATTGCCTTTTGTCAATCTATATTAGAAACAGGTTTCTTTAAGTACGGTGGATTAGTATTACCTGAGCAAAATAATTATGGTGGGATTAGTGCAGTAAATAATAGCGATGTAGGAGCAGGAGCATGGTTTAACACACCACAAGAAGGTGTAAGAGCACAAATACAGCACTTAAAAGCTTATGGCTCCACAGAAGCTTTAAAAAATCCATGTATTGATCCCCGTTTTTCTTTAGTGACTAGAGGAACTGCTTTGAATTGGGAAGATTTAAATGGTAAATGGTCTGTGCCGGGTGAGAACTACGGACAGAAAATAGTTGAAATTTATAATAAAGTGAAAGAAATTGTTATTGAAGAACCAGCAGATGGAGGAGAAGCCAATTTTACAGAGGAGGAGAAAAAACTTTTAATTAAATTACTAAATAAATTAATAACTAAATTAATTAACAAAATTATTTAATAAGTAAGAACCAAGAAAATAATATAGCATATTATGATATTGTAGAATTCATAAGGAGTGTTATAATGTATTTTCGCTATGATGACAATGAAAATCAACGTTATGATGAGGAAGAATTAGTGTATTGTCCATGTGAAGATTGTCCTTTAAACCAAATGGGATATAGAGACCCAGATGGACAAAATAAACCACCTAGTGGAGGTTTTCCAGGCCAAGGCGGACAATTCCCACAATATCCAGGACAGGGCGGACAATATCCACCATCAGAGGGACCTGGTTATGGTCATGGATATGGAATGCCATCTTCACCACCACCATTCTATACTCCACAAAAGGCACATTTTCAACCTCAAGCAGTATCCCCAGGTTCAATAAGACGTTGTATGTATAGGTATGTATACATTTGGCTAGATAATGGCAGGTCCTTCTGGGCTTGGATAACTAGAGTAGATAGAAGGACAGCATCAGGTTGGAGATGGAACGGAAGAAGATGGGTTTATTTTGGAGTTGACTTAAGAAGAATTGATTACTTTGAGTGCCGATAATATAAATATATAATAATAACTTGGCGCAGTAAGTTTTACTGCGCCATTTACATTGGAATAAATTTCTAGTATATTAATGATAATAGTTAACATTTTTGCATACATTTGTATTGGGATATAAAAACCTAAATGGACTTTACGAGTAACTTGAGAGCAAAGCGAAGGTATTAAGTTACTCAGTAATGGAAAATGAGTTATTTTAGAGCACTTTGTGCTCTCAGTGAAAGGAGGGTAATATGAGTTTGTTAAAATTATTAGTATTAGCGCTTATAGGTGAGGCAGTATGGGAAACCTTAAAGATGATTTGGCAAAATGGCAAAGTTAACATAGACAGAATAGGAGCTCTTTTGGTTGGCCTTCTTCTATCAGTAGGAACAGGAATGGATTTGCTAGATATGACAGGTATCAAAATGAAAATACCATATGTAGGTGTTATACTTACAGGTATTCTAATTAGCAGAGGAGCAAATTTTACCCACGATCTTTTAGCGTCACTAAATAATGTGCAAAGCAGTACAAGGGCATTAGCAGTACAGAGAAATACTCCAAGTAGTGAGGAAATCGCAGATAAAAAGTAGCAAAAGGTAAAGAGAGAAGTGCGGCAGCATAGAATTTGTAAAATTAAATATAAAATAAATTGTTAAAAGAAAAAAGACTTTGGAGTAATTCCAAAGTCTTTTTTTATAACAATTAATATTGTTTATTTTTTAATGATTTTAGAACGGTGCAGATATCCTCTACTTCCTCAAAAGTCAAATTATTAAAATCATTTAACTTTTGTTTAATCATTTCAAGAGTATCATCTTTAAAGGAAGTCTTTTCATCTTTTTTGTTGATAAAAAACGTTGCAATTGTTCCTGTAAGCATTCCAATGAAGCCAATTCCAATAAGCATAAGAATAGCAGCGATAATTCTTCCTGTTGCTGTTGTTGGAGAAATATCTCCATATCCAACAGTGGTTACCGTAACGAAGCTCCACCAAAGGCTATCAAATAAAGATTTACCTTCTGCAAAATTCATTCCAACAGCGCCTAAAAGAACTGTGATTATAGTAATCCAAAGCATGTATTGAAAATTATTTGTTTCTAGGAAAAAAGAGATTTTGTTTTTAAATTTTTTTAGAAGTACAAAGGCTCGCAATAATTTTGTTAACCTGAAAAATTTTATTATCTTTGTTATATTTAGAATTCTAGCAGCTTGAAATAAAGAGTTAAAAGGAATTATAGCAATTAAATCAATTATGTTCTTTTTAAAGAAGAGCTTTTTATTTTTAGCAAGATAAAGCCTAGTAAAATAATCGATTGCGAAGACTAATAAAATAATTTCATCTAATATATATAATAAATCTATTTCAAGGGGATTGAGTTCGGTAGTATATTCAAATAATAGTATTAACACAGCTAGTATTGATAACGAAGCTATTGTTGTTTCGTAAAGTATGAAGAGCTTTTTATCAGTTTTAATACTTCGCAGTATGGCTTTTATATTTTTCATCTAAGTTACCTCAATTTATTATTAGTATATAGACATATTCTGTATAAAATATGTAATTCCTCCATAAATGTGATGAGGTAGTCAAATAAAATCTGTTTATGCAAATGTATAAATTATTATTTAAAAGAAAAAAGACCTTGGATCATCTCCAAAGTCTTTTTTCTGTTGTATTATATGGTGCCGAAGGCGGGACTTGAACCCGCACGTTGTTGCCAACGACGGATTTTGAGTCCGTTGCGTCTGCCGATTCCACCACTTCGGCGCATCCAACATAAATTATATTATCATAAAAATATATTTTATGCAATATAATTTTTACTCCAAGAAATAGAAAATTTAAATATTAAAAATTTTTACTAGAATTTAATGCTAAATATATTGTTAGTTCATGTTATATTTGTTAAAATAGATTTATGACCTGTGGCATGTTTGCCCCAGTGGGTACGATATGTATCCCACTCTTAGTAAAAACTTTTGTCCAAGTATTAGAAGTTACATTCTATTATTTAAATTAGTAAGCCTGTGCTGCTGGTATATAGGACATAGCGTTAATGGTCATTAAAATTTTATAAATATCTGTATAGGGAAGGAGATAATAATATGATTTATTCACATGAAGTTGCTCAAATGTGTTGTGTTACTAAAGGACCAAACCATGGATCAGCTCCAATTCCTCAAGAAGGAAAATGGGTACAAGCTAAAGAAGTAAAAGATATATCAGGTTTAACGCACGGGGTGGGCTGGTGTGCTCCTCAACAAGGTGCATGTAAACTTACTTTAAATGTTAAAGATGGTATTATTCAAGAAGCATTAGTAGAAACTCTAGGATGTTCAGGAATGACTCACTCTGCTGCTATGGCATCAGAAATTCTTCCAGGAAAAACTATACTAGAAGCATTAAATACAGACTTAGTTTGTGATGCTATAAATACTGCAATGAGAGAATTATTCCTACAAATAGTATACGGAAGAACTCAAACTGCTTTCTCAGAAGGTGGACTACCAATAGGAGCAGGTCTTGAGGACCTTGGAAAAGGACTAAGAAGCCAAGTTGGTACAATGTTTGGAACACTTGACAAAGGACCAAGATACTTAGAAATGGCTGAAGGTTATGTAACTGAAGTTGCTTTAGATGCTAACAATGAAATAATCGGATATAAATTCGTTCATCTTGGAAAAATGATGGACATGGTTAAAAAGGGTATAGATGCTAATGAAGCTATGGCTAAAGCTACTGGAAGTTACGGTAGATTTGCTGAGGCTGTAAAAGTTATCGACCCAAGACATGAATAATAGATAAGGAGGATGAGATAAATGGCATTATTTGAAAGTTATGAAAGAAGAATTGAACAAATACTACCTGTTTTAAAACAATATGGAATTAACTCTATAGAAGAAGCTAAGGCTGTTTGTGATGAAAAGGGAGTAGATGCTTACAATATAGTAAAAGAAATTCAACCAATAGCATTTGAAAATGCATGCTGGGCTTACGTTGTTGGTGCTGCTATAGCTATAAAGAAGGGCTGCACAAAAGCTGCTGATGCTGCTGAAGCTATCGGAGAAGGCTTACAAGCTTTCTGTATCCCAGGATCAGTTGCAGATGACAGAAAAGTTGGTATAGGTCACGGAAACTTAGCAGCTATGCTTCTAAGAGAAGAAACTAAATGTTTCGCATTCCTTGCTGGACACGAATCTTTTGCAGCAGCAGAAGGTGCTATAGGTCTTGCTAAATCAGCAAACAGAGTAAGAAAAGAGCCATTAAGAGTAATACTTAACGGTCTTGGAAAAGATGCTGCATTCATAATTTCAAGAATTAACGGATTTACATATGTTCAAACTAAGTTTGATTACTATACTGGAAATCTTGAAATAGTTAAAGAAACTGCTTACTCAAACGGAGAAAGAGCAAAAGTTAGATGTTACGGTGCTGACGACGTTAGAGAAGGTGTTGCTATAATGCATAGTGAGGGAGTTGACGTTTCTATAACTGGTAACTCAACAAACCCAACAAGATTCCAACACCCAGTTGCTGGTACTTACAAGAAAGAATGCTATGAGCAAGGAAAGAAATACTTCTCAGTTGCATCAGGTGGTGGTACTGGAAGAACTCTTCACCCAGATAACATGGCAGCAGGTCCTGCTTCCTACGGTATGACAGATACTATGGGAAGAATGCACTCAGATGCTCAATTCGCAGGTTCTTCATCAGTTCCAGCTCACGTTGAAATGATGGGACTTATCGGAATGGGTAACAACCCAATGGTTGGAGCTTCAG
>Ga0316601_100000144_pt1 | contig 27270 bp, 20 predicted proteins | sample OWC_soil_day5_no_FD_207663 | JGI IMG/M metagenome (GOLD analysis project Ga0316601, IMG submission 207663) | Wetland soil microbial communities from Old Woman Creek delta, Ohio, United States - OWC_soil_day5_noCT | ecosystem: Environmental > Terrestrial > Soil > Wetlands | place: USA: Ohio... | reverse complement strand
CCGGTCGACTGAATCGCCCGAGCGGCTTCGGTATCGCTGCGTTTCGCTGTGTTTCAGTCGTGTAACAACTGAGGCCATCGCGCCTCCGGCTCAATACACTCCGATTCAGGCCAACACCGGCTCGCCCGCCCCCGATCGATGCCGAACGACGCTCCGCAATTTGCTGCTGATGATCCTGCCGCACCGACGCCGCCGGCTGCCGGTGCGCCACAGGGCGACGATCAGTTGCGCGAAGTCCTGGCGCGCACTACCGCGGCCGCCCTGGCGGTGTCGGGCGCGGAGCCAGGGCGCGTGTTCGCGGACCTGGCCCGGGGACTCGCCCGCGTACTGAACACCGAGGCCGCACTGATCGCCGAATTCGTCGACAGTTCGAAGGTCAGGATGCGGACGCTGGCGCTGGTGTTCGAAGGCCGGCTGCTGCGCAATGTCGAGTACGACGTCACCCTGACGCCGTGCCGGCACATCGTCGGGCGGGCGTCGCGCTTCGTCTCGCAGGGAGTGAATCCGGAGTTCTCGCCCGGGACGCTGTTCTCGGCGCAGGGTTTCGACGCGTATGCCGGCTACTCGATCCTCAACGGCGCCGGCGAGCAACTCGGCATCATCGTCGCGCTCGATCGCAAGCCTATCGCGAACCAGGAGCTGACGGAGGCGCTGCTCAAGATCTTCGCGGTACGGGCGGCGGCCGAAATGGAGCGCCTGCGAGCCGAGGCGGCGCTGGCGGATTCGGAGACGAGTTATCGCGCCATCTTCGAGTCGGCGGAGGACGCCATCTTCGTGCATGACTGGGACACCGGCGCCATCGTCGATGTCAACCCGACCGCATGTCGCGTGTACGGCTGGCCGCGCGACGAGATGCTGAAACTGGAAGTCGAGCAGTTCAGCTCGAATGTGCCGCCCTACACGCGCGACACTGCCTTGCATTACCTCGACACTGCGCGGCGCGGGCAGGTGGTGCGGTTCGAATGGCACCGCCGCAGTCGCGACGGCAGCCTGCACTGGGACGAGGTCATGCTGAAGGCGGCGACAATCGGCGGCAAGCGCCGGGTCCTCGCCTTTACCCGGGAGATCACTGACCGCAAGCGCGCCGAGGGAGCCCTGCGTGCAAGTGAGGCGCGTCTCCGGGCCACGGTCGAGGCGGCGCTCGATTGCGTGCTCGTCATCGACACCGAAGGCAGGCTGATCGAGTTCAACCCCGCGGCGGAGGCCTGCTTCGGACACCGCCGCGAGGACGTCATCGGCCGTCAGATCGCCGACGTCGTGATTCCCGCACAGCACCGGGATGCGCATCGTGCCGGCCTTGAACGCATGAAACTCAGCGATCAATCGCCGCTGCTGGGCCGGCGTGTCGAGATGAGCGCGCTGCGCGCCGACGGCACCGAGTTCCCGATTGAAATGGCCGTGACCCGCGTCGACACGCCGGAACAGCCGCTCTACGTCGGCTATCTGCGCGACATCACGCGCCGCAAGGCCAGCGAGGAGGCGTTGCGCGCCAGTGAGGAGCAGTATCGCGCGATTTTCGAGGCCGCCGCAGACTCGCTGCAGCTCCTGGATGCACAGCACCGCGTGGTCGACGTGAACCTGGCCTATGAACGCATGTACGGCAAGCGCCGTGACGACGTGATCGGCAAGACCCTCACGGAGCTCGTGCCGGCGCCGTTCCAGCAGGAACGCCGCGCACTGGTCGAGCGCGCACTCGCTGGCGAAACAGCCGAACTGCTGACGACCGGTTTCCGTGGCGACGGCAGGCCATTCGACCTCGAGGTGCGAGTGATTCCGTTCCAGCATCGCGGCGTGCCGCACGTGCTGGGCATCGCGCGCGACATCACCGAGCGCAAGAAGGCCGACGAAACGATGCGGGCGAGCGAAGAGCAGTACCGCGCGATCTTCAACGCCTCAGCCGACGCGCTGGTGCTCCGCGACGCCGACTTCCGCATTGTCGACGTCAATGCGACCTACGAACGCATGAGCGGCTGGACGCGCGACGAAGTGCTGGGGCTCGATCGTGTCGTCGCCAACCCGGCCGAGGTTGCCCCGACGATCCGGGCGCTGCACGAGCGCGCGCTGGCCGGCGAGGCGATTGCGCTCGAGGTGCCGCTGGTGCGGCGCGACGGCACGCGCTACGAGCTCGAGCTGCGCGGGGTCCCGATCCAGCACCGCGGCGAGCCGCACGTGCTGTACATGGGACGCGACGTCACCGAGCGCAAGCGTACAGAAGAGGCCCTGCGTGCCAGCGAGGAGCAATACCGCGCGATCTTCAATGCGTCGGCGGATGCTTTGGTCCTGTGGGACAACCAGTACCGTCGCGTCGATGTCAATCTCGCCTACCAGAAGATGTACGGCTGGGCGCGCGATGACGTCATCGGCAAGGGCTACGAAGACCCGCGCTTTCCCGCGGAATACGCGAGAACACGCCTGGAGCTCGTGCGGCGTGCGCTGGGCGGCGAGGACTGCCAGGCGGAGCTCGAGGCGATTCGCAGCGACGGCACGCGCATCCGGACGGAGGTGCATGCGATCCCGTTTCGTCACCGCGGCGAGCCGCACGTGCTCGCGATTGCGCGCGATATCACCGAGCGGAAACAGTCCGAGGAAGCGTTGCGCGCCAGCGAGGAGCAGTACCGCTCGATCTTCAATGCCTCGGCCGATGCGATGCTGCTGCGCGATGACCGCATGACGATCGTCGATGCCAACCCGGCCTTCCTGGCGTTGTGCGGCCTGCCACGCTGGCAGGTCGTGGGCAAGAGCCACGCGCCGTTCGTGACAGAGGCATTTGAAGCCGATGCGGCCCGGGTGCTGGGCGAGGCAATGGCCGGCAGCCGTGGCACGCTGCAGGCACAGACCCGTTCGTTCGACGGCACCGTGCTCGACGTCGAGGTGCGCGCGATACCGATGCTGTACCGCGGCCGCCGGCATGTGCTGGCTATCGCCCGCAACATCACCGGGGAAAAGCGCGCCGAGGCCGAGCGCCACCGCTACGAGGCCCGCCTGCGCCAGGCGCAGAAGATGGAGGCGATCGGCCAGCTGACCGGCGGCATCGCGCACGACTTCAACAACATCCTGGCGAGCGTGATGGGCTACGTCGTGCTGACCGAGGAGCGGGTCATCGACGCCGGCGACGCCAAGAGCGTCGAGTACCTCGACCAGGCGCTGGCGTCGTGCCGCCGCGCCCGCGACCTGATCCAGCAGATGCTGACTTTCTCACGCGGCGGACGCGGCGAGCCGCGCGCGCTGTCTCTGGCAACTGTCGTGCGCGATGCGATGCCGATGCTGCGCTCGTCTCTGCCGTCGACGCTGGGAATCGAGATCGAGGCCGACGAAACCGTGTCCGCCGTCCTGATCGACGAGGTGCAGGCGCATCAAGTGCTGCTCAATCTCGCGATCAATGCGCGTGACGCGATGCCCGATGGCGGCGCGCTGCGCATTTCGGTCGTTCGCGCGGAGCTGCATGACGCCGTCTGCACCAGTTGCCGGGCGGCCGTCAACGGCTCCTACGTTGAATTGTGCGTCGCCGACCGCGGCAAGGGCATCGACCCCGGACTGCTGGAGCGGATCTTCGATCCGTTCTTCTCGACCAAGGCGCCGGGCAAGGGCAGCGGCATGGGGCTGTCGATGGTGCATGGCATCGTTCACGAGCACGGTGGCCACGTGATCGTCGAGTCCGACTGGGGCAAGGGTTCGCGCTTCCGGATTCTCTTGCCCGAGCATGCGGCCGTACCGACGCCGGCCGAGCGGCCCGCCGTGTTGCGCAGCGCGCGCGAGACGCTGCAGGGGCGGGTGCTGCTGGTCGACGACGAGCCGAGCGTGCTGGCGGTGATGCGTGAGACGCTGCTCTCGTGGGGTTTGCAGGTTAAAGCATGCGGCTCGGCGGATGCCGCCGAGCGGATATTCGAGCGCGCGCCGGGCGAGATCGATCTGCTCGTGACCGACTACGCGATGCCGGGCGTAACGGGCATCGAACTCGCGGCGCGGCTTCGGCAGCGACGCGCGGACCTGCCTTGGCTGCTGTGCACCGGATTCGCTGACGCCGATAGCATCTCGCGCGCGCGTCAGTGGGACGCGAGCGCGGTCCTGAAGAAGCCGATCGAGCGCGAGGAACTGCGCGCCGCAGTGCAGGCCGCGCTGGCTCGTCGTGCGCGGGAGGCCCCGGCGATGCCGCCGGTCGCGTTCTCCGAGTTCGAGGCCGGTGCATTGGCCGAAGGCTTCGACGAGGTCCTCGAGCGGCGCTGGGCTGCCAATGAAGTGTTGGATCTGCACCGGCACCCATTTGCGCTCAAGGCGCTGATGGTCCAAGGGGAGCTATGGCTGACGCGCGGCGATCAGACGCAGCACTTGCGGCCGGGCGACCGGTTCGAGATTGCCCGCAACGAACTGCACGCCGAACGCTATGGAAGCGAGGGGGCGATCTTCTGGATCGCGCGGCGACACGCCGCCTAGCTCGCTTTCAGCCGTTGCGGAGGCTCCGTCGTGCAGGTGCGGCGTACACGCGTTCGATATCCGCCGCGAGGGCAGCAAGTGCAATGCGCGTCGCAAACCCATGCGTCCTTGATGCGCATCTAGCCCCATGGTGAAGGCCCCGGATATAAGTGTTGATGGGGTTGCGGCGTGCGTCTGTCGTGCGTCGGCTTTTGCGTCCCCGGGGATGACACGTTGCAGGCGTCCATGCCGCCCGCGGTTGGGAAATTCGATGCTGGTTCGGCGCTGCAGCAGCACGAACTGCTGGTGGCGGGCCTGCTGCGGCCGGCAGCGTATCCGCAGCCCGTCATGCGCGTGGAACGAATCGACACGCACGTGTCGACGGTCCTGCTGGCGGGCGACTACGCGTACAAGCTGCGCAAGCCGGTGAACCTCGGTTTCCTTGATTTCTCGACGCTCGAGCAGCGCCACCGCGACTGCGAAGAGGAGCTGCGATTGAATCGGCGCTCCGCGCCGGAGCTCTACCTTGATGTGGTTCCGATCATCGGCACACAGTCTGCGCCGCGCATCGGTGTCTTCGGCTCGGCTGAACCCACGATCGAAGTTGCGGTGCGCATGCGCCGCTTCGACACGCGGCTGACGTTTGATTGCCTCGCAGAGCGCGGCGAGCTGACGCCCGCGCTGATCGATCGTCTGGCCGAGGCGGTCGCGGCGCTGCATGCTGGTGCGACCGCAGCCCCGGCAGAGGGCGGAGCACCGGAGTCAGTGGCACGCTGGATCGGCGACAACTTCACCGCGATGCGAGATCACGTGCACTCGCCGGCTGATCGTTCTCGCCTGGATGAACTCGCCGACTGGACGCGGCGCGAACTCATCGCGAAGAAGGATCTGCTGTCCCAGCGTGCTGTGCACGGCCGCATCCGCGAGTGCCACGGCGACCTGCACCTCGGCAACGTCGTGCTGCTGGACGGCGCACCGACGCTCTTCGACGCGATCGAATTCAACGCCGAGTTGCGCTGCATCGATGTGATCAGTGATATCGCATTCACCTTCATGGACCTTGCGGATCACGGTCTCGATGGACTGGCATGGCGCTTCCTCAGCCGCTACCTGGAGATCAGCGGCGACTACGACGGCCTCGCGTTGTTGCGGCTGTATGCGGTCTACCGGGCACTCGTCCGTGCGAAAGTGGCACTGATCCGGCTGCGCCAGCCTGAGGTGAAACACCAGGTGCGGCTGCGCGAGCACGCCTCGTTCGAGCACTACCTGGCGCTGGCCGAACGTCTGCAGCGCCCGGCATCACCCGCGCTAGTCGCGATGACTGGGCTGTCCGGATCCGGCAAGTCAACCGTGGCGCAGACGCTCGCGGCGGAGCTCGGCGCGGTGCGACTCCGATCCGACGTCGAGCGCAAGCGACTGCACGGACTGGAGCCTGCGGATGACTCGCTCGGCCGCATCTACAGTGAGGACGCAACGCGGCTGACCTACGATCGTCTCGCGTTGCTTGCGGCGACGGTGCTGCGCGTCGGCGTGTCGGTGGTGGTCGATGCCGCCTCGCTGCACCGCCGGGAGCGTCAGCGTTTCATCGATGTTTCCCTGGCCACGAACGCTCATGCGGCCATCGTCATGTGCACTGCACCTCTGGAGACGCTGCTGGAGCGTGTGCGTACCCGTGCGCAGGCGGCGACCGATCCCTCGGAAGCGACCGAGGCCGTCCTGGAGCGTCAGATCGGCTGGCAGGAACCACTGGACGCGGCGGAACAGACTCGGGCCAGCGTGATCGACACGTCGGGTGACATCGAATCTGTCATGCGGAGAGCCGTTGAAGTCGCCGCGATGCTCCGTCGCTTGTCATCGGACGAAGCGCGGGCCAGTCACCGTGTGTGCTCCGCCAGCTAGCGCGTTGACACCGCGGATTGCCGCGAGCGCTCCAAGGTTTGCCGAAACCAGGTCGCGCTGGCGATCGGTGCAACGCCTGGGCAGCGCACGCGGTACGGCTCGCCGCTGATGCTGCTGCGCGTAGCGACCACGTCGATGAATTCATCGGCGCTGCGTGGCGGGTGCCTCCTTTCGACCTCTGCCAGCTTGCGCGCCAGGTGGGCACGGGCGTCCGTCGCGTTATGCCAGCTGCCGTTGCGATAGAACTCGCAGCCCGACTGCTCCATCGCCGCAAGCAGTGTCTGGATCTCGTCCGTGGCCGGTCGGGTTGACTGGGCGGCAGCATGTGCTGCCAGCAGCGCAGTGATGGCGCCTGCTGCCGTCAGATTCAGCACGCGCCGCAGCCGGAAGTTCATTTGCCTTGAACGGTCTTCATTGTCACGCCAGGCCACCGTACACGCGCTGGGCGTTGGGCCGATCAGCGCATTCGATCCCTATGTGACGGCGGTCAAGCGTCGGCATTGAGCACGGGGTGCCGGGCGTCTAGCATCAAAGAGGTAAGGCTCAAACTGCCTGCGATGTCTATTCGCCTACGCTGGTCTGGTCGCCTGCTGGCAGGAGTGCCCGGGTTCGCGGCCTGCGTTTTGACGGCACTGGCCGTCGGTTGCGCGAGCGCGCCACCAACCCGTTCCGTGGTGGAAGGGCGCGTTCCCGACCTTGCGGTCGCCGTTGGCGATACGCTGTATGTACGGTACCCGGATCAGGGGGAGCCCCTCGTGCTCGCGGCGCAGTGGCCGGAGGCCGAGCCGGGCGCACCCGCCTCGAGCTATCGCGCGGCGCGGCTTGATGTGCAAGCCGAACCCATCGACATCGATGCGCTGGCCATCAAAGGGCGGCGCGTGACGATGCTTCCGGCCACCGCGTGGGATGCGCTGCTCAAGCAGGTGCTGCTGGGCTTTGCGCCGGACCAGCCCGATGAGGCGGCGCTGGCGGTGGTGCAGGGGGCCGACGTCGTCTTCACGCGCGCGGGAGGCGAACTCAAGGTCTATCGACACGAGCAGAAACCGTTTGCGCTGCGCGTCACCCACATGGTGACGGAGGAGGAGTTGTCGCGCCGTGTCAGTGAGAACCTGGAGCAGCGTTACGGCAGGGATGGACTGATCCTGTTCGATACGGGAGCGAGCTCCGCGGGCCGCGCACTGGTCCTGGTCGACATCGAAAGGCGGCAGTCCGTGCTGGTGATGCCTGGGTCAGCGCCCGCCGCCGCGGCCGCACCAGCCGACCCGGAGGAGGCGTTGTCGCTGACGGAAGCCCTGGTGCTGCGCAGTCATGTGATTGTGCCGCTGACACAGCCGTTGACGGCGGCGGCACGCTTGACGTGGCTGACTTTGCAGACCGCAACCGGCCTGGTGCCGCACCCGCGCGCAGCGCCGCAGAAGCCATTGCCTGCGGCTGGCAAGGGGAGTGCCATGGACCTCGAAAAGTTCGAGGGCCAGCTTGACGAGCGGTTTGGCGCGCGCCGAACCCCGGCCCGCCTGCAGCTGCTGATCGACGGGGATGCCTACTTCCCCACGCTGGTGCAGGCGATCCAGGATGCGCGCGAATCGGTGCTGATCCGCCTGTACATCTTTGACACCGATCCGTACGCGCTGCAGCTGGCCGATCTGTTGAAGGAGCGATCGAAGACGATCCGGGTGCAGGTACTGCTCGATCACCTCGGTTCGCTCTCTGCGGCGCGTGTCGCCGGCAGGTTGCCTTATGGGGGCGGCTATCCCTATGCGGGAGCACCGCGTTCGATCGTCGAGTACCTGCAGGCCGGCTCCAAAGTGACGGTGCGCACGGTCGCCAACCCCTGGATGACGTCCGACCATACGAAATCGATCATCGTCGACGGTCAGCGCGCCTTCCTGGGCGGCATGAACATCGGCCAGGAGTATCGGTACGAGTGGCACGACGTGATGGTCGAGGTCGAAGGACCCGTTGTGGCGCAGCTTGCGCGGGACTTCGAGCTGGCATGGGCACAGGCCGCGATCGGCGGTGATCTCGCCAAGCTGACGCGATCGATGGAGACCCTTCCCAAGCCCAGCGCGCCACCGCCGGGCGCGATTGGCGTGCGAACGCTGTACACGCGCACCGCGAATCCGGAGATCCTGATCGCGCAGCTTGCGGCGATCCGTGCTGCGCGCAGCTACATCTACATCGAGCAACCCTATGTGTCCGACGACGAGATGATCGCGGCGCTGGTCGATGCGCGGCGCCGCGGGGTCGATGTCCGCGTGGTGCTGCCGACCGCCGGCGACTCCGGCTTCATGAATGCAGCCAATCTCGTCGCGACCAACGTCTTCCTGCGCAACGGCGTGCGCGTATACGCGTATCCGGGAATGACGCACGTGAAGGCGGCGATTTACGACGGCTGGGCCTGCCTGGGTTCTGCCAACTTCGACAAGCTCTCGCTGCGGATCAATCGTGAGCTCGATATCGCGACCTCGGAGCCGGTGTTCGTCGCCACGCTGCGACGCGACCTCTTCGAGCGCGACTTCGCGAAGTCACGCGAAGTCACCGAGCCGCGCTCGGTCGGCTGGTCGACGTATATCTCCAGCTTCATTGCCAATCAACTGTGACCGCGCGCTGAAACTCGCCCGGACCAGTGCCGAGCCCATGTAGAGCAATTCGAAGCGTGCCTCTTCGCGCCCGTTATTGGGCGAAACTGGCAGGCGGCTGCATAGGCCACTCCTGGCCGTACGGAATCATCAGCCTCGTGGACGCCCCCGATTGACCGGAACCGTCCGGCTTCCGGGGGAACGTCAGCAGACTTGAGAATCAAATCCCAACCCGTCCGTGGGACTGAGTCAACTCCAGGCAAGGCATTGGCCGACAGGTCTTCTCGGCTTCAGTCTGGCTCCGAGCCAGTCGAGTTCAATCGAATTGCTTGTTGAAGTCATTCCCTTGTTGTTCCAATGGTGGTAAACCCACGGCTCCGCGCGCGCCGCTGTCGCTTCGGGTTCGCGAGGTCAAACGACTATAACCAACACGGAGGAGACTTCATGAGAGGTATCACGCTCGGCAGACGCATCGCATTGACGGCCATCGCCGGTCTCGTTCCCTTGGTGGCTTCCCCAGGCGCACTGGCCACCCCGGGGCATGAGACAAAGGGCAACAAGTCGGACAACATCGAACACCCTCTGGGCAAGAAGCAGTCGGAACTGCGCAAGCAGGGTCTGCAGAAGCTCCTCAAGGGGCAGAAGCAGGCCAAGGGCCCTAATAAGGTTGTGGAGGTGGCCAAGGGCCAGTTTGTCGAGTTGGCGCGTCAGGGTGAGGACAAGATTTTCACGGTTCTTGGCGAGTTCGGCGCCGCGGTGAACCCAACCTACGGCGGCACGCCGGGACCGCTGCGTAACCAGATTCCGCAACCTGACCGTGCCGTCGACAACACCACGATTTGGACGTCCGACTTCAACAAGGCCCACTACGAGAACATGCTGTTCTCGTCGGCGCCGGGTGCGGTTTCGATGCGCAACTTCTACATCGCGGAGTCATCGGGTCGCTATACGGTAAGAGGGGATGTCACCGACTGGGTCCGGGTGCCGTTCAACGAAGCGAATTACGGAAGCAACTACTGCGGGGGAATCGTCTGCGCTCGCACCTGGCTGTTCGTGCGTGATGCGGCCAATGCCTGGTACAACGCTCAGATCGCTGCCGGCAAGACACCCGCGGAAATCAACGCCTATCTGTCGCAGTTCGATGTCTGGGATCGCTACGACTACGACGGTGACGGCAACTTCAACGAGCCGGATGGCTACATCGACCACTTCCAGACCGTGCACGCGGGTGAAGGCGAGGAGACTGGCGGCGGTGCGCAGGGCACGGACGCGATCTGGAGCCATCGCTGGTATGCCTTCTACAACAACATCGGGCTTACCGGGCCGGCGTTCAACAAGTTCGGCGGCATCCAGATAGGCGACAGCAACTACTGGATCGGTGATTACACGATCGAGCCCGAGAACGGCGGCGTCGGCGTGTTCGCGCACGAGTTCGGTCACGATCTCGGTCTGCCCGACCTGTACGACACCAGCGGCAACGTCGGCGGCGCCGAGAACTCCACGGGGTTCTGGACACTGTATTCCAGCGGTTCATACGGCAGTACCGGCAAGCCGGAGGAAGGCATCGGCAGCAAACCGATCCCGATGAGTGCCTACGAGAAGATCTTCCTTGGTTGGTCCAACTACGAGGTGGTGGGCTACAAGCAGTCGGCATCGGTCAAGCTTGGCCCTGCGTCTGCGAACTCCAAACAGGCCCAGCAACTGGTGCTGCTACTGCCGGACAAGTCCGTCACGACCTTCATAGGCAACCCGTACGCCGGCTCGTACATGTACTACTCCGGCGCCGGCAACGACCTCGACAACAAGATGACGCGACAGGTCACGCTGCCGGCCGGCGCTGTGTCGCTCACCGCCAAGGTGAAGTACGACATCGAGCTCGACTGGGATTACGCGTACCTCACGGTCAACGGCAATCCCGTTGCGACCAACCGTTCCACGGCCACCAACCCGAACGGGCAGAACTTCGGCAACGGCATCACCGGCTCGAGCGGCGGGAACTGGGTCGACCTGACGGCCGACTTGTCGGCCTTTGCAGGCCTGTCCGTCACGCTCGGCTTTCGCTACTGGACCGACGGTGCCGTCGTCAACAACGGCCTCCAGATCGACAACATCAACCTCACGGGATCGGCGCTAGATGGTGCTGAGGTCGACGCGGTCTGGAACTTGGCCGGGTTTGTCCGCACGGGATCGAACGTTGCCAAGACCTACTTCAACGCCTACTTCGCCGAATACCGCAATTACCGCGGTTACGACGACGGGCTGCGCACCGGGCCATACAACTTCGGCTTCCTGGACAACGCCGCGCTGCAGAACTGGGTCGAGCATTTCCCCTACCAGGACGGACTGCTGGTCTGGTACTACGACACCTCGTTTGCCGACAACAACATAGGTGACGCCTGTCTCAGTGGCCGCTGCGGTGGACTCTTCCTGCCGGTGGATGCGCACCCGGCCCTGCTTTTGCGGCCTGATACTGGCAACGTGTGGCGCCCGCGCATCCAGTCGTACGACTCAACGTTCGGACTGGAGCCGACCGATGTCTTCTGCTTGCACGCAAATAGTGTGGAGCAGTGCTACGGCGGCGCGCCGGGGAACCCGTTGTTCGACGACATGCAGAGCTATTGGATTGCTCCCCAGCCTGGAATCGGCAACTTCGGCTGGTCGAGCGTAGAGGTGCCCAAGACCGGGACGAAGGTCCGCGTCATCAGCACCTCGGCGCAAGACAACTTCATGCAGGTGCATGTGAACAAGTAGACATGCAAGGCGTCTCCTGTGGGTTCCGCCGGACGCTGAATCGGCGGGACCCCAGGGCGCCGTGCACGGGTTCCAGCAGGACCCTCGCTCGGCATTCATTGTCCCAGGGCCTGGCCCGAAAAGAGGGGCCGAGCCTCACTCAGCTGCAACTGAGAATCGCCCTTCAGGCGCGCGGACAAGTCCCTTTGCGAACAGAACGCGTAATCGTTCCAAGGGACAGCATTAAAGGGTAGACGCGCAGACTGACGCACAGCGCTGCTACGCGCCCACTTCCGGGGCCCGGACGGGCCGCCGCGCGAAGCCGGTCAGCAGCGCCAGGATCTGGGCGGGATCGACGGGCTTGACCAGGTGCATGTCGAAGCCGGCAGCGGCGCTGCTTTCCTTGTCAGACTGCTGACCCCAGCCGGTCACCGCAACCAGCAGCATGTCCTGACCCCAGGTTTCGGCGCGGATGCTTCGCGCCACGTCGTTGCCGTTGCCGTCTGGCAGACCAACGTCCAGCAGCGCGGCCTGCGGTCGCCACGAGCGCGCAACCGAGACCGCTTCGGCCGCCGTGTGCGCGATCTGCACCGATACCCCGGCCGCAGAAAGGACCATGCCGAGCGTGCGCGCCGCATCGACGTTGTCGTCGACGACCAGGACGCTGAGCCGACCGAGGTCTGCGCCACCGACACTGGTTGTCGGGGACGGCGCGCGGCTTCCGCGCGCACCCTCCAGCAGCGGTAATCGAATCGCGAAGGTCGTGCCACGGCCCAGGCCGGGGCTTTCCGCCGTGATGCTGCCGGCGTGCAGGTCGACCAGCCGACGTACCAGCGCGAGCCCGATGCCGAGACCGCCCTTCGAGGCCTTCAGCATCGGATGGCCCTGTCCGAACATCGTGAAAATGGCCGGCACCATGTCGGCGGACAGCCCGACCCCGGTATCGCTGATGCGCACCTCGCAGTGCCCGCCGTCGGCGCGCGCCTGCAATCGGATCGTGCCGCCAGGTTCGGTGTACTTGCACGCGTTGTTCAGCACGTTATCGACGACCTGCAGCAGGCGCGCGGGGTCGCCCTTGACCCACAAGGAGTCGTTACACAGGTCAACCGAAAGGATCTGGCGACGCTCCTCGACGAGCGAACGAATATTCTCTGCCGCTGCGTGCAGCAGTTGCGTCATGTCGACGGCCTCATGCTTGAGTTCGATGACGTTGCGCGAGATGCGACTCAGGTCGAGGATGTCGTCCAGAAGTCGCGCCAGGTGCGAGGTCTGTCGTTCGATCGTCTGGCGCGCCCGTTCCAGTGCCCCCGCATCGGCATCCGACCGCAGCAGTGCCGCCGCGTAGCGGATCGGAGCGAGCGGGTTGCGCAGTTCGTGGGCAAGGGTCACCAGAAACTCGTTCTTCTGCCGATCCGCGGCTTCGAGCGCGAATTGCGCCTCCTTGAGTTCCGTGATGTCGACATGCGCACCGATCGCGCCGCGGACGCGCCCATCCGGTGAAAACAGCGGTGCGGCGTTGGACATCACATGAAGGATCTGGCCGTCAGCGAGCTCGATGTCGTATTCCGTACCCCAGACCTCCTTGCCGGTGCGTGCCGCGACCTGCATCGGCAGGTCGTCGGGCGTGAGCTCCTGCCCGTTCCGCAGGCAGCGATATGGCGCGGGGCCGGGATCACCTGCGCTGAGTGAAGCGTTCTGGCCAGGGCTGATGCCGAGGAGGCGACCGAGGTAGGGCGATACGGTGATCCGATTGGCCTGATTGTCGTGCGCCACTGCAATTCCGACCGGAATCACGTCGAGCATCGTTTGCAGTTCCTCACGCTGGCGCAGCACTTCCTCGCGCGCCTGCACCTGCGGTGAGATGTCCGTGAAGTAGCAGACCACTCCGTGGCCATCGGGTAGCGGCAGTCGCTCCATGTGCCACTCGTGGATACGCCCTTGCTCGACGGCGGGCACTTCCGCGAGATGCGACGTTTCCCCCGAGGCGAGCGTGTTCTCGAGGCAACGCGTGAGGTGTTCGGCTTCAGCGCCGACGATCCGGCGCAGCACGGCCCTGAAGTCGTTGTCGTCGACATCGTTCGGTGGGCCCATCAGGGAGCGGGCCGCAGGGTTCACTGCCGTGATACGGAAGGCCGAGTCGACGAGGCAGACGCCGATGGGAGCGCTGTTCAGCAGCGCCTCGAACTGCCGGTTGCGGTGCCGAAGCGATTGCTGCGCGCGTTCAAGCAGGACTGCAGCCTGCTGTGCAGACCGGTGCACATCATCCAGTTCCGCAATCGGCAGGTGCCGCTCCTCCGGTCGCCGGCCTTCGCCAAAGGCGGCAACGGCCTCGTGCAAGCGGGCCGTCGAAGACTCCAGCGGGCGCGCCACCAGCTTTGAAGCTGCAAAGGCGAGCAGCAGGACAAACAGGGTGCCCGCTGCAAGACCGGCCACATAGCGATTGACCGGTGCGTCTACCACTGCCGCAGGCGAAACGATCAGCGCATGCCAGCCGGTCAACGCCGAGGTGTGGAAGGCGGCATAGATGTCGAGCCCTTCGCGGTTGGCGGCCTTGATCAGCCCGTCGATACGCTCCGAGTAAGCCCTCTTGACCCCCTCGGCTGCTGCGTGCCCTGTGAAGGCCTCCGGGCGCTCGCTGCGGGCGAAGATCGTTCCGTTGCGGTCATCGATCGCGGCGATGCTGCCGGCGGGGATATGCGACCTCAGCCACTCGGTCCAGACCTCGTACTCCATCGTCGCGGCCAAGGCATAGAGGGGCTTGCCGCTTCGCCGCACCGGCACACTCACGTAGACGAGGTGCTTGCCCGATGTCGGACTCTTGATGACATTGGAAATGAGCGTTTTGCCCTCGGCCGCGGCGCGCAGGAAGGCCTCGTCGTTCCCCGAGGGAATCGGCGCTCCCGGAGGAACTCGCAGGTTCAGCAGCCTCTTGCCATCGAGTCGGACCAGGCCGACGTTGGACCAGCGCTGATGCAGTGCGCGGACGGCCTCCGCCTCGCGTCTGAACTCATCAAGGTTCGGCGCGTCGAGTGCGCGACTCATTGCCAGTACTTCGAGGGCGAGCGCCGTGCGACCGACTTCGGCATCGACGGCAGCAGACAAGGTCCGCGCAACATCCAGCATCGACTGCTGGACCGTTTGCCGCTCGTTGGCGACGACCTGGTAGAAAAGCACGGCCGCCAGTACCACCAGCGGCGTGATGGTGCCGAGAAACAGCGTGCGAAGGTAGGTGCGTAGCCCGATGCGGAAGCGTCGGGGTTCGCCGGCGGGCGCAACGGGTCGCGACAGCGCCTGCGTCGCAGCATCCGCGGACGCCGCTGGCCTCTCTGTCAGCGAGTCGGCCGTCCTCGCGGCTGACAGCCCTGCTGACTCCATGGTCCGCTCCTGCTACAGCGCGTGTAAAGCATTCAGTATCGAACAAATGGCGACGCGGGTCGAACGCGGATAGGACGAGCCGGGCATAAGGATTTGCCCGGCCGGCGCCGGTTGCGACTCAGCGTAACGACGTGACGACAGTGCGGCGGGCGTCAACGGCAGTTCGATCCGGAAGGAGCATGGATCTCGCGTCGGGACGTCACGAAGATGGGAAGCTGTCCCATCGACGTCGGGTGGTTCGGTCAGTTGTGCAGACCGGGCATTTCGAAGCGGGCCGCCTCGAGTTCGCTGATCAGCGCCGCCGCCTGCTCGGTTCCGAGTTCCACCAATGGCGGCCGCACGCGGGACCAGGCTTCGTCGCCACTCCAGTGAGCGATGGCATGCTTCAGCGCGGCGATCATGGGGCGCCTCTGAAAGATCGTGCGCACGGCATCGAGACCTGCCTGCAGCCGGTCCGCGTCGGGCGATTGCCACTGCTTGACCAGCCGGTGGATCGCCGCCGGATTCACATTCGCGGTGGCGCTGATGCAGCCGACGCCACCGGCACGCAGGTTGGGTAGCAGGAACGATTCGCTGCCGGCGAAGACGTCGAAGCCTGAACCGGCAAAGCGCGTGACGAGGCCTTGGGTGTTGCTCCAGTCACCCGAGGAATCCTTGATCCCGGCGACGGTGCCGGGGTAGGCCTTCAGAAGTCGCTCGATCAGTTCGAAGCTGATGCCGACCTGCGCCACCGGAGGGATGTGGTACAGGTAGATGCGCAGCCGTGCGTCGGCCACCGCTTCAATGATCGTTGCGAAATTCCGATACAGGCCTTCGTCGGCGACTCCCTTGTAGTAGAACGGCGGCAGCATCAGACATCCGGCGACGCCGTGGTGCACGGCGCTCGCGGTCAGGCGGATCGAATCGGTGATCGCGCAGCATCCCGTGCCGGGCATCATCTCTTGCGTCGGTATTCCTGCCTCGACGAGGTAATCCAGCAGCGCGATGCGCTCGTCGACCGACAGCGAGTTGGCTTCGGAATTGGTGCCGAAGAGCGCGAGGCCCGAGCCCTGCGACAGCAACCACCGGCAATGCCTGAGCAGTCGTTCGGCATCCGGCTTGAGGGATGCGTCGAACGGCGTGACGACAGGGGCGAGCAGGCCGCGGATTCGTTCTGTCATTGCGCTGTGCCAGGAGGTGAGATGACACCCATGCTAGCGCGGCTATCACCGTGGGACAGGCATGTACGTTGCCGCCCTCGTTAACCCGGCAATGTCGCCGGTGCCACTTCCAGGAGCATTCGATGCAGCAGAACCGAAACGAGCAGGGCAACCGCGGCGAGCAAGGCGATCAGGGCCGTCAGGACCAAGGCGGTAAGAATCGCGGCGACCAAGGCGGCCAGAAGCGCCAGGAACAGGGCGGACAGAACCGCAACGAGCAGAAGCAGAAAGACGGTCAGCGCGAGAACCAGCGCAGCTAACCGCGAAGGCTGCCTGTCCTGTCTATTACGCGGCAGCTGAGAGCATAAAAAAGCTGAAGCCGGAGTACCCGGCTTCAGCGCAGAACCGTGTCAGCGGAAATTGACACGGCATATTCGCTTCGCCCGACCGTTCAGCGTGCGCGACCGCGGCGGAACAGGTTGACGATGGCTAGCAGGATGAGGGCGCCGATCAGCGAGACGACTATCGACGCGATCGAAATGCCCTGGTTGATAGTACCCACGCCCACCAGCGGCGAAATCAGCCAGCCGGCGAGCACCGCGCCGACAATGCCCACGACGATATTCAGAAGAATGCCCTGCTGGCCGTCTGTGCGCATGATCAGGCTGGCGAGCCAACCGACGATGCCTCCGATGATCAGCCAAATGACGATGCTCATCTTTACTCTCCTGGTCGGTTAAGGGGGCTGAATGCGTTTCCCTTCTAGGCAAGGGCTATGCCTGCGGTATCGCCGCTGGGTGGTGTGTACACCGGAATCTCGGGGCTGCCGGGGGCGGGTGGATCGTCGATCGGCGGGGGCGGCGGCGCCGGTCGCGGTGGCTGCGGCGGCACGGGGGGAGGGACGTGCGCCGGCTGGTTCGGGTCCGGCACGTGCAGGCGCTGCAAATTGTGCATAGCTCCGCCGCTATTTGGAATGGGATAAGCGAGTGGCCGCGTTACCCGCCGACGACAGGTCGGATTGCGCACGACGCGGATCGCACGCAGTGAGCAATCCAAGTCCCGTGATGATGACCAGTCCGTAACGGATGACGCGGCCCAGCGGGCAGTGAGACAACGGTGCGATGGTGCAGACCATGACATGAAACAGGGAGCCTCGTCCGTTGTCCCGATGGCAGGCAGTTCCCGTGCCAGCTAATCGATCCGCGGTATCGATGTCGCATGCGGCCATGGCTAAGCCGCGCGACGTCGCCGCAACGATCTCAGGTCATCCTCCGGTCGTCTCGCCGCCCATCACCTGCAGCACCGTGCCGGTGATGTACGACGAATCCGCGTTCGATGCGAGAAAGACGTAAGCCGGAGCCAGTTCCTCAGGCTGTGCCGGACGCTTCATCGGACTGTCTGATCCGAATTTGCCGGCTTTCTCGGCAGTGAGTCCGGTATCGGACGGATTCAGTGGCGTCCACACCGGACCGGGTGCGACCGCATTCACGCGTATGCCACGCTCAATCAGGTCGATCGCCAGCGACTTCGTAAACGCATTGATCGCTCCCTTGGTTGCCGAGTAATCGGGAAGCCTGTGCGAGCCCTGGATCCCGGTCTGGGAACTCGTTGCAATGATGGCGGCACCGCGCTTCATGTGCCGCAGGGCGGCGCGCGCCAGTCGCATGTACGCGAAGATGTTGGTCTCGAACGTCCGTTGCAGGTCCGCGTCGTCCAGCTGCGCGAGTTCCTTGCGGCTCTGCCGCGCGGCGTTGGAGACGAGGATATCGAGGCGACCGAATGCCTTCACCGTGCGCTCGATTACATCGTCGCAGAACTCGGGGTCGGCAAGGTCGCCGGGAATCTGTTCACATCGCCGTCCGCATTCCTCCACGGCCCTGCGTGTTGTCTCGGCGTCACTCTGTTCCTCCGGCAGGTAGACGATCGCGACATCGGCGCCTTCACGCGCGTAGAGCACGGCAACGGCGCGTCCGATGCCTGAATCGCCACCGGTGATCAGCGCGGCCTGTCCGGTCAGCTTGCCGGCCGCCTTGTAGCGCAGCGCCTCGAAGCGCGGCGCCGGCTGCACTTCGGACTCGAGGCCTGGCGGCTGCTGCCGCTGTGGTTGGAATGGTGGCTTTGGCTCCTTCATCGGTGCCGCGGAATCGGCTGGCTGGGCCACGGTATCTGTAGCGCTCATGAATCCTCCGTCGCGGACGGTATCGATGCGCTCCGGCCGCGCTGCGACGCAGGCAAGCGCTACGCCCGTCGACCCGGGGCACGTTGCTTGCAAGAAGCAGGATCTCCCGAAGGTACGAACTCATGCCTCCTCGCGTCTCATCGAACTGGCGCGATCGTCTGCGCGCATCCGGTCCGCGGCGGCGCATCGCACTGATCACCGCGCTTGCGGTGATGGCGGTTGTGACACTGCTGCTGGTCTTCGACTGGAACTGGCTGCGCGGTCCTCTCGAGCGGCGCATCGCCCGATCCACCAGCCGCGATGTGGCGATTGGTTCGGTCGATGGTCAGTGGCAGCGCGGACCGCGTCTCGTGGTACGCGACGTCGCGGTGGGCCACGCGGACGCACGGGGCGTGCCGCTGTTCCGTGCCGAGACGGTCTACTTTGACTTGACACTGGCGCCATTGCTGCGCGGCGAGCTGCGGCTGACCGAGGTGGGGCTGACCAGCGCCCGTATTCAACTGCATCGCGACAAAGACGGCAGGGTCAACTGGGCAGCGGCATCGAAACGGGACGAGCCCACCCACCGCGATGACGAGCGCGAGCCGCTATGGAAGCGGATACACATCGGCACGCTGGCGCTCGATGACGTGGTCCTGACGTTGCGGGACGAGAAATCCCAGGTTGAAGCACGGGCGCGGGTGGATACCCTGCCGCCGCGAGAGCAGACGGCGCGCTGGCGCACGCGGGTCACAGTGACGGGACGCTATGAAGACAGCCCGTTCGCCGGCGAAGCGCTGACCGGCCCGTTCATCACGCTGCGTGACACCGGCACGCCGTTTCCGTTCAGAGCGCGGGTCGACGTGGGGCGGACCCGCGTCGAAGCGGACGGCGAAGTAGCCGACCTGCTGGGGGACACGTCGATCGATGCGCGGCTCGTGATCGCCGGGCCGACACTGTCGAGCCTGTATCCGACGCTCCCGATCGTGCTGCCCTCGACGCCTCCGTACCGGCTGCAGGGCCGCCTGCGGCTGCACGAGCGCATCTACCGCCTCGACGACATCATCGGCAGGATCGGTCGCAGCGATTTCCGCGGCAACGGGGAGTTCGACACGCGCGGCGAGCGGCCGATGTTGACCGCGACCCTCGTCAGCGAGCGTCTCGCGCTGGCGGATCTCGGCGCCGCCATCGGTATCCCACAGACCGACGCGGCGCGCGCCGCCCAAACACGCGTGTTCCCGGACGAGAAATTCGACATTCCGCGGCTGAACGCGATGAACGCTGACGTTTCGCTCACCGCGCGTCGACTCATCGTGCGGCCCGAGGTGCCGCTCGAAGATCTGGAATTGCGCGTCGGCCTTGCGGCGGGCGTGCTGACTCTCAAGCCGTTGCAGTTCGGATTTGCCGGCGGCGAGATCGTGTCGACCATCGTTCTCGATGCCAGGATGAAGCCGATGGCGGCCGAGGCCGCCATTGATCTCAGGCGCGTTCAGTTCGCCCGCCTGTTTCCGACACTCGACACGAACCGCGTGAGCGCCGGGGAGCTCGGCGCACAGATCCGATTGAGCGGGCGTGGCCAATCCGTCGCGAGTCTGCTCGGCAGCGCCAATGGCACCGTGGCTGCTGCCATGTCGGGAGGGCGCATTTCTCACACGGTGATCGCGGCCGCGAGCCTCGATGGCGGCAAGCTCCTGCCGCTGCTGCTGCGTGGCGATGAACCGGTCGCCGTGCGCTGTGCCGCGCTCTCCATGGCGGTCGAGAAGGGCGTCGCGCGGACGCACCTGTTCGTCCTCGATGCGGAGACCGCGCGGATCGACGGCGAGGGCGCGATCGATCTGCGGGCCGAGCGCTTCGCGCTCGAGCTCGACTCCAAGCCAAAGGAGCCGAGCATCCTGTCGGTACGGGCGCCGCTGAATGTTGAAGGCACGTTTCGTGATCCTCGCGTGACGGTCAGCTCGGGAACACTGCTCCGGGGCGGAGCTGCGATCGCGCTGGCGGCCGTGAATCCGCTGGCAGCACTGATTCCGCTGATCGAGACCGGGCCCGGCGACGACGCAAACTGTGCACAGCTTCTTGCGCCCGTCGAAAGCGCCGCGAAGCAGGCGCGGCAGGCGTCAGATTGGCCGCCGCCAGTGTCGAAGAAGTCGGCAGCTGCCCGACGTTGATTCCACTCCGCAGAAGTGGCGGCACCTACCTTGCTGGAATTGTGAAGGCCGTTTGAGCGGCGGGAGTACAACCGATGGCGGATGAGTCCAGCGACGATCAATTACAGCAGCAGGCGTGGTCACGCCTCAACAAAATCCGTTTCGTCCTGCTGACGACGCGGGATTCGTCGGGCCGACTGTCATCGCGGCCGATGACGCTCCAGCAGAGCGAATTCGACTCGACGTTGTGGTTCTTCGCCTCGCGCAGCACCAACTTTGTCGATGACTTTTCACAACAGGCACAGGTCAACGTGTCGTGCATGGATGCGGCCGACAGCTTCTACCTGTCGATCAGCGGTCGGGCGATGGTCGTCGACGACCAAGTGCGCGCGCGCAGCCTCTGGAGCGCGATGAATGAGGCATGGTTTCCGCAGGGACCGACCGACCCTGACCTGGCCTTGCTGCGAGTGGACGTCGAGCGCGCTGAACTCTGGAAGAGTGACACCAACCGGATGGTGCAGATGCTTCGCATCGCCAAGGCGGCCGCGTTCGGAACACCGCCCCGCGGAGTTGGCGAACACGTAGTGCTCAAGTCGTGAAAGTGAAAGGAGACACGCGATGAAACGACATGGGGTGAGAACTTCGACGATTGCGATGATGTCGGCGCTGGTCTTCGCGGGATGCAGTTCCTGGACCGACGCACAGAAGGGCACGGCCATCGGCGCAGGTGCCGGTGCCGCGGTCGGCAATGCGGTCGGTGGCGGGGTGCTCGGGACCGTGGGTGGCGCCGCGGTCGGCGGCGTCATCGGCCACGAGATCGGCGAACGGCGCGACGAGGACAAGGCGAAGAAGTAGGGGACCCGCAGCCGGCGGGTCACCAATCTGGGGCCGCGAGCGTGGCGTCGGCGGTGGGGGCGCGCATAGCCGCGCACCGACACCGCCGGGTAAGGTCAGCCGCACGCTGTCCGTCGTGTCTCGAGCCGGGTCTTGCAGGACAGGACCGGCGCCGGCTTACGACAACACGGCCGGCCTACCGGGCCGCGTTGCTACTGCGCTCGCGGCGCCGCGCCTCGTACGGAGGAACCTTCATCATCTGCCGGTATTTCGTTACCGTGCGCCGGGCGACCTTCAGGCCCTGGCGCGACAGCAGGCGCGCGATGTGCGCGTCGGACAGCGGATGGGTGGCGTCCTCTTCCTCGATCATTTCCTTGATTGCCCCGCGGATCGCGGTCGTCGAACACTTCCCCCCACTGCTCGTCGTGAGCGCCCGGGAGAAGAAGAACTTCAGTTCGAACACGCCGAGCGGCGTTGCCATGTACTTGTTGTTGGTCACGCGTGAAACGGTGGATTCGTGCAATTCGAGTTCTTCGGCGATCTCGCGCAGGCCGAGCGGCTTCATCGCCAGTTCGCCATAGTCGAGGAAGTTGCGCTGGCGTTTAACGATCGCCTGTCCGACACGCAGGATCGTCGAGAAACGCTGCTCGACGTTGCGCACCGTCCACCGCGCTTCCTGAAGCTGTGCCGCGAGATCGGCATGACTGGAATCACGGTTACTGCGAAACAAGTCCGCATACATGCGGTTGAGCCGTACCTTCGGCACGATGTCCGGATTCAGCATCACGGTCCATTCGTCGCGCACCTTGCGCACGATGATGTCGGGCACGATGAAGCGCGTGTCCTGGGCGCCGTAGCGCCAGCCGGGCCGGGGCTCGAGACGACGAATGCAGTCCAGGGCCTGCTCGACGTCCGCCGGCGCCGCCTTCAGCGTGCGCGCTATTCCGGCAACGTCACGCAGGGCGACGCGGTCAAGCAGTTCATCGACGATGCGCGTGGCGAGATCGTGGACCGGGGTGCGGCTGCCATTCTGGAATTCGCGCAACTGCAGCAGCAGACACTCCTTGAGATCGCGTGCGGCGACGCCGACCGGTTCGAGCGACTGGACCAGGCGCAGCGCAACGAGGAGTTCGTCGACCTCGGGCTCGGGGTCCGTGCCGGCCAGGCCCTTAAGTTCCTCGAGATCGATGCGCAGGTAGCCGTCGTCGTCGAGCGCCTCGATCACCGTCGTCATCAGGATCTGGTCGCGTTCGGACACCGGCAGCAGCTGCGCCTGGGCCTTCAGGTGGTCCCGCAGCGATTCGTCCACCGACGCCAGCTCGGCAAAGTCCACATCGGACTCCGAGCCGTTGGCGCGCTTGGAACCCGGGCTTCCGTACTGCGCCCAGGCACTGCTTTCCCACTCTCCGTCCGCGCGCGGATCGGGCGCCGCGTCGATGACCGTGACTTGCGGCGCGTCTGCGAAAGTGTCCCGTGTCGCCGCCAGGTTTTCTCGCGCCACGTCGGTCTGCGGGGTCCGGTTGGCCGCGTCTGCCTCGGCGCTCGCTTCATCGTTCTCCAGGAACGGATTGGTTTCCATCGCCCGGTTGACCTCGAGTGCGAAATCAAGGGATGAAAGTTGCAGCAAGCGGACCGCTTGTTGCAGGCGCGGGGTCAGGGTTTGCTGCTGACGGTGCTCCTGACGGAGCCTCGTTTGGCTCATCCTTCCTCCTATGGGGCTCAGGCCCTTGGTCTGTGTTGTCCACAGGCCCGTGCTGCGTAGGAAAGCAGCTCCGGGTCACGGTGTGGCTGACCCCATTTGGTCCGCCACTCCAACGCTGTGCCGGACGAGCCGGCTGACGGGCACTCTCGCTGCGAGAGTGCCTGGCGAACACAGGTCAGAAGCAAACGCCGTGCCTGGTGGTCAACTGTCCACAGAAAGGCAGGAGCCACCGAGGTCAGTCCGAAACCAGCGTCAGTTGGGGTGGACTGTTCGAAGTGGCGACGGGCGGTTGCAGCCGATGCGCCGCAGCGGTGAGCAGCGCGCGAAATTCCGCGCCGAGCTCCGGGTGCTGGGCGGCGAAGGCCAGCGTAGCTTCCAGGTATCCGATCTTGCTGCCGCAGTCATAACGCGTGCCGACGAAGCGATGTGCAAAGACGGGTTCGTGACCGAGCAGTCGCGCGATGCCGTCGGTGAGCTGGATCTCATTGTTCGCGCCGGGCTGCAGCCGATCGAGGCACTCGAGGATGCGCGGCGTGAAGATGTACCGACCCACCACGGCCTGGTCGGAAGGCGCTTCGTGCGGAGGCGGCTTCTCGACGATGCCGAGAACTCGCGCGAGGCTGGCACCGACGATCGCCGTATCGACGATGCCATATTGCGAAGTCTCGGCGGCATTGACGGTCTGCACCGCGATTACCGAGGAGCCACAGCTTTCGTAGCGCTCGACCATTTGCGACAGCACCGGCGGGTCGGCATCGATGAGGTCGTCCGGCAGCAGCACTGCAAAGGGCTCGTTGCCGATCAGATGGCGCGCACAGTGGATCGCGTGGCCCAGCCCGAGTGGGGCACTCTGCCGCGCATACGCAATGTGGACATGGTCCGGAGCGAGCGCGCGCAACTCGGCGAGCTGGCGGTGTCGCCCCTTGCTTTCAAGCTCTCGTTCGATCTCCAGCGCGCGATCGAAGTAGTCCTCGATCGCCCGCTTGCTCCGGTGCGTGATGAAGATCAATTCGCGTATGCCGGCGGCCAGCGCCTCCTCGACGGCATACTGGATCAGTGGCCGGTCGACAATCGGCAACATTTCCTTCGGCAGCGACTTCGTCACCGGCAGGAAACGCGTGCCGAGCCCCGCCACCGGCAGTACGGCCTTGCGGATCTTGCGCGGGATCTCGCGACCGTGCTGGGTGTCCCGGCGCGCGGCCCCGCGAATGCGTTCCAGCAGCTTCATCGCTTCTTTCCTGCGGCTTCGTCAATGACCTCGGCGGCGGAATTGCGGCAATCGGTGTCCTCAAGTCCACGTTCGAGATCGCGAGCCGCCTGCGCAATCACTGGACGCGGTTCGCTCGCCTGCGAGTCGGACGACTCGTCGCGCTCGTTCGGCTGGCGCGGCGCGGGGCGTTGTTCGTCGGTGGACAACGTCTGGCGGGTGCCGATGTTCCGCCGCGAACGGCGGGGCGGCCAGCGCAGTCGATCGCCTCGAGGTGGCATGTGCATCTCCTTTGGATATGAGCCACATAAAGCACGATATGTGCCGCGGGAAGCGCACGGAAGCGGGAGCGCCGCTTGCTTCAGGCGTGCCGCACGGCGTCGCCGGCGCCGCAACACCACAGGAGATGAAGATGGCAGGCCGAGACAGTTCCAAAGCAAAGAACGAGATCCTCGAGATGCTCAAGGAGGACCACAGGCGCGTGAAGCGCGCGTTCCGCGACGGTGAAAAGCTGGCTGAACAGGAAGACACCGAAGCTCTCGAAGAACTGGTGGAGCAGACCTGCGCAGAACTGGAGGTCCACGCAACTCTCGAAGAAGAACTGATCTACCCGGCGTTGCGCGGGGAGATTAAGGAGCCTGAACTGCTCGACGAAGCCGAAGTGGAGCACGCCTCAGCAAAGGACCTGATCGCGCAACTCAAGCAGATGCGAGCAGACGATCCGAAGTTTTCCGCGATCTTCAAGGTGCTCGGCGAGTACGTCAAGCACCACATCAAGGAAGAGGAAGGCCAGCTCTTCGAGCAACTCGGCCGCACCGGTGTGAAGTGGGAGGCGTTGCTGCAAGAAGTTCAGGAGCGGCGCGAGCAACTGATGCAGGAGCACGGCCTGCTCGAGTTCGAGGAGGAATAGCGCACTTGCGCCGGGCTTTGGATGTCTGCCTGTGGGCATGCGGGTTGCAAGGTCATCGACTGCGCCACACGCGCATTCCCCTCCACATCAAGCAAAAGGAACGCTCCATGAGGAAAATCCTGTTGGCTGCAATGATCAGCTGGCTCGGTCTGTTCGCGACCGCTTGTTCGGTCACCAGCGGACAGCAAGGCGCGGCTGAATATGTCGACGACGCAACGATCACGGCCCAGGTCAAGACCCGCTTTGCCGAGGACAAGACCGTGGCCGCGACACGCATCCAGGTCGAGACGCTGAAGGGCACCGTTCAGTTGAGCGGCTTTGCGACGAGCGAAGCGGAGCGCCAGCGCGCCGCACAGCTTGCTGCGGCGGTCCCGGGTGTGAAGCAGGTGCAGAACGGCGTAGTCGTCCAGCCGCCGAAGAGCTGATCTTCCCGGCCATCGGACACGAGCAGCCGCCAGCAAGAAGACTTGCAGGCGGCTGCTCCCGATTCCTCTTTCAAACCACGTCCGGGGGTCGTTCGCCGGACGTTCTCCCTGTTGAGCTGAGATGCCGCACGCGTTGATCGTCGACGACGATGCGGACAGCCGCGAGACACTCGCAAGTATTGTTGCCGGCGAGGGCTACTCCGTCGCGAAGAGCGATTCTTTGCGCAGCGCACGCGTCGAACTGGCTCGGCGTACTCCGGACATCGTGCTCGTCGATCTGAAACTGCCGGACGGCAACGGCATGAGTCTCGTGCGCGAGCTGGAACGGCCGCTGGCGACCGATGTCGTGCTCGTTACCGGTCATGCGTCGCTTGACAGCGCGATCGAGGGGCTGCGGCTGGGCGCGAGTGACTACCTGACGAAGCCGGTCAACGTCGACCGACTGACCCAGTTCCTGCGGCGGCAGCCGCGCGTCGTCGATCTCAAGCAGGAGATTGGCGAACTACGCCAGGAGTTGCGTCGGATCGGGCGCTTCGGTCACCTGGTCGGTAACTCACCGGTTATGCAGGAGTTGTTCGACCGCATCGCGAGGGTGGCGCGGACTTCCGCCCCGGTGCTGCTGCTGGGCGAAAAGGGTACTGGCAAGGAAACGGCCGCGCGCACGATCCACGATCTGTCGCGGCGACGTCGCGCGCCGTACCTCGTTCTCGATTGCAGCTCCCTGCCGCCACAGATGATCGAGGGCGAGCTCTTCGGCCGGGAGCGCAACACCGCGATCGGGCTCGAGCATCGGCACGTTGGCATCCTGGAACGAACGCACGGCGGCACCGTGCTGCTCGCCATGGTCACTGCATTGCCGCTCGCGGCGCAGGTGAAGCTGGCGCGCTATATGGAGACGGGCTCCTTCGTGCCAGCCCTTGGAAGCAAGCCTGTGTCCGCGGATGTGCGCATCATTTGCGCGGCGGCGACGCGGCCGGCGAACGATGTGCGGGAGGGGCGGTTCCGCGAAGACTTGCTGCAGCAACTTGAAGTGTTTCCGATCCAGATCCCACCGCTGCGGCAGCGCGGAGCCGACATCGCGCTGCTGGCGCAGCGGTTCCTCGACGATTTCAACAAATCCGAGGGCACGGACAAGCGCTTTTCGCGAGCGGCCCTGGCACGGCTGGCGCAGCACACCTGGCCGGGTAACGTGCGCGAGCTCAAGATCTACGTGCACCGCGCCTACCTGCATGCCGGCGACGTCATCGACGACGGCGACTCGGTCCAGAACGTGTCGGCGGATGACGACACGGACGATCTGATCACGCTGCGCATCGGCATGCCACTTGAGGAGATTGAGCGGCGCGTCACGATGGCCACGCTGGCGCGCTGCAACGGCGTCAAGAAGCGCGCAGCGGCGATTCTCGGTATCAGTCTGAAGACCCTTTACAACCGACTCGAGGTCTATTCGGCCCATGCCCATGGCGCCGAAGAGCCGGCCGGTACAAAAGCAGAGGCGCGCTGAAGGCGCACGCTTCCAATGCGGGCTGGGCTATGCCGCCGGCACGGGCTGGTGATGCTGCGCCGCCGGCCGCTGGGGGGCAATCTCGAACTGTCGCGCCAACGCCACGGCCAGCAGCATCAGCTGCGAGGTGAAGTAGATCCAGACCAGGATGACCGCGAGGGAACCGGCTGCTCCGTAGGCGCTGACGAACGCGGCGCGGGCTAGGTAGAGCCCCACCAGGTATTTCCCTAGCGTGAAGAGCACCGCGCTGGCAA
>Ga0316601_100000141_pt1 | contig 27484 bp, 34 predicted proteins | sample OWC_soil_day5_no_FD_207663 | JGI IMG/M metagenome (GOLD analysis project Ga0316601, IMG submission 207663) | Wetland soil microbial communities from Old Woman Creek delta, Ohio, United States - OWC_soil_day5_noCT | ecosystem: Environmental > Terrestrial > Soil > Wetlands | place: USA: Ohio... | reverse complement strand
CCATTTCCGGAGCTGCTAGCGATGAGTTAGATGGTTTGTGCCCATTATAGCACAATAGAGTGGTCATACTTATGTATGGCAACATGAGTGGCAACGCGGGATTATACTTCTCGTCTCTGTATTTTACGGAGATGAGGAGTTTTTTTATTGCAGATTATCCTTGGAATGAGGATTAAGCAAAGAAAGTAATAACACGAAAATGGCGGAAGACACAGAGAACATTGGAGGAAAATTGTAAAAAGTAGTTTAAAACAAGGGGGTATTAGTTATGTTGGATTTAAATTTAATAAGAGAAAATCCAGAGAAGGTTAAAAAAGCCCTTTTAAAGCGTATGGATAGTGTTGATTTCACTGAACTGCTTCAATGGGACGAAGAGAGGAGAGAATTAATATCTCAAGTTGAGATATTAAAAAATAAAAAAAACCAAGTATCAAAGGAAATACCTCTGCTTAAAAAACAGGGAAAAGATGTGGAACATTACTATGAGGAAATGAAGGAAGTATCAAATAGTGTTAAGGAATTTGAGGAGAAGCTAACACTTCTTGAAGAGAATATTAAGATGTTTTTGCAAAGCTTGCCTAACATGCCAGATGAGGATGTTTTACCTGGTGGAAAGGAAAACAACAAGGTAATCAGAGAATGGGGTGAAAAGCCTCAGTATAACTTTCAGGCTAAGGATCATGTGGAGCTTGTTAAACTTCATGATTTAATTGACTATGAAAGAGGAGTAAAGCTTGGAGGAAACGGCTTTTGGATTTATAAAGGAGTTGGAGCCATGCTTGAATGGGCTCTTCTGAACTATTTTATTGAAGAACATATTAGGGATGGTTATGAATTTATTTTACCGCCCCACATTCTTACTTATCAATGTGGTGTGGCAGCAGGTCAGTTCCCTAAGTTTGGTGATGAGGTATATAAAGTAAATACTGATAAGGAAAATACTCAATTTTTACTTCCTACCTCAGAAACTGCATTGATTAATTTACATCGAGATGAGATTTTAAAGGAAGAGGATTTGCCAAGAAAATATTTTTCATATACTCCATGCTATAGAGTGGAGGCAGGAAGCTACAGGGCATCAGAGAGAGGAATGATTAGAGGACATCAGTTTAACAAAGTAGAGATGTTCCAGTATACTAAGCCAGAGGATTCAGATGCAGCACTTGAGGAGCTTATAGAAAAGGCAGAAAGACTTGTTCAAGGATTAGGACTTCATCATAGAGTAACAAAACTGGCAGCTAAAGATTGCAGTGCAACAATGGCAAAAACCTATGATATAGAAGTTTGGATTCCAAGCATGAGTGAATATAAGGAAGTAAGCTCTGCATCAAATGGTAAGGACTATCAGGCAAGGAGAGGGATGATTAGGTTCAGAAGAGTTGACAGTAAGAAAAATGAATATTTGCATACATTAAATGCATCAGGTCTTGCTACTAGCAGGCTGCTACCTGCCATTGTGGAACAATTTCAGCAAGAAGATGGAAGTATTATAGTTCCAGAGATTTTAAGAAAATGGATAGGTATGGATAAGCTAGTTGTAAAATAAAAATTAATAACAACCTCTAATCTTTGAAAAGTAAAAGGGTTACAGGTTTATATAACTAAATAATTTAGGGGGTACATTATAATGTTATACTTAATAAAACCATCAGCTTTATACAAGGATTCTTATATGGAGGGATTAAAGGAGTTTCACTGTGAAGGTAGAAACCTACAATATGATTTTGAAAAGACAAATGTAAGCTTTAATGAGTTTGTTCAAGAGCTATTAGATAGAGAAGATGAAAATAAACTAAAAGAAGGTAGAGTAAAGGAAAGTATTTTCTGGTTAATAGATAGACATGAGTTTATTGGAAGAGTTTCAGTAAGACATGAGCTGAATGAAAACCTTTCCAAAATAGGTGGACATGTTGGCTATGAAATTCGTCCTTCTAAAAGAAGAAAGGGCTATGGAAAAAGAATTCTTGAGCTTGCATTAAAAGAAGCTAAAAGATTAGAGTTAACTAAGGTACTAGTTACTTGTGATTCTTATAATATAGGTTCTAAGAAGATTATTGAGAGTAATGGTGGAGTATTTGAAAATGAACTTTTCACAGAAGATTGCGACATGAGTAAGTTAAGATACTGGATAGATTTAAAATAAAAAAAAACTCCAGCGGCTTTTGCTGCTGGAGCTTTTGAAGAGTTTATCTACTTTAACCATTTGTGTTTTAGAATGATAAGTGAAGGGGAGATTAAGCTGTGACAATAACAAATCAGAAGGAGTTTTTCAATGATAGCTATCAGCAATGGATATTAAATCTATCTGATGAAAAGGCAGATATTGCGAAAAAGACAATAGAATTGTTAGGTATATCAAAAGGTAGTTCAGTACTTGATGTAGGAGCAGGGACTGGTATTTTATTCTGGGCATTGAAGGAAAAAGAATTAAAGAACTATGCTGCAGTAGACATATCAGAAAAGATGATTGAACAACTAAATAGGATTTTCCCTGAAGCAAAGACTATGTGTCTGGACTTTGACCAAAAGGTAGAATTAGAGGAAAGCTTTGATTATATAATAATCTTCAACAGTATTCCCCATTTTGAAAATCTAGATATAGTATTTGAAAATGCCTATAGGTTGCTAAAGGGGGGCGGGAAATTCTCAATAGCCCATGGCAGAACTAGAGAAGGAATAAAGGAACATCATAAGAAGATAGGATATAACCACGGAAGGGAACCTATTCCTAGTGATGATATATTAATAAGATTGAGTAATAAATATGGGTTTCAGAATGTAGTGATACAGGATGAGGAATTCTTCTTTTTTAGCTCAGTAAAGAATATATAATAAATATAGGTAATAAGTTGCTGGAACCATTATAATGTTTATTTGAAGGAGAGGTATATGAATTCAATAAATAGTAGTATTAAGATTATTCCTTTCACTAATGAATACCAGAGTGAAGCCAAGGAGTTAATTTTACAAGGCATAGAAGAGTATGTAGGAAAATTAGAGCCAGGCTTTAATGAGGATTTAGATAATATAGAAAAGAGTTTTAAAGGACATATATTTTTACTTGTATTAGAAGAAAATAAGGTTATAGGCACAGGTGGTTTGCTATTAGAGGGTGAAACATCACAGATTGTTAGAGTGTCTGTTAAAAGAGAATACAGAAAACAAGGTATAGGTAAAAGAATAGTAGATGAGCTTATAAATTATGCAAGAATATATGGCTGCAAAACTGTTATGGTAGAAACCTCAAGAGATTGGACAAGGGCAGTAAATTTTTATATCAAATATGGATTTGAAATTTTGTATTATAAGAATGAGGACATATATTTTAAATACGATAAGCTCTGGTAAAAAAATGCTATGAAGAATCAGTTTAAGTTGGGTAATACTTAAGCTGATTTTTTTATAAAAAATAAAAAAGCAAACCTTAGCAGTTTTAGTGAATGGATATTATTTAAATAACTAATGGAGTATAATGTATTTGTAACTTTAATTAAACTTTATAAGATGTACTAAGTGATTAATAAGAAAACTTTATAAATTCATCATAGTAAGTTGGAGGATCAATATGAACAATAGAATATTAAAGCTAGTTGAAAAGGAATTATCCTGTTCAGCACATGATATGGACCACGTAATTAGAGTTTATAACTTGTGTGAATACTTATCAAAGTTTGAGGAAAATGTAGATAGGGAAGTACTTCTTCTTGCAGCATTACTTCATGATATTGCAAGGGCAAAAGAAGACAATGACACTACCAGAACAATAAGGCATGAAATTCTTGGTAGCGAAATGGTAGTTGAGATCCTTTTAGATCAAGGTTATTCTAAAGAAGTAGTTGAAAAAGTAAAACACTGTATTATAACTCATAGGTTTAGAAGCGGAAACGAACCAAAGACAATAGAAGCAAAGATTTTATTTGATGCCGACAAGCTAGATGCTATAGGAGCAGTAGGAATTGCACGTGCTTATGTAATTGCTGGAGAATTCAGTGAAAAAATATATTCAAATACAGATATTGATGAGTATGTTAAAGAAAACGTAGTTGAAAACGGAAATTTATTAGACTTTTCAAAGCATGCTCCTAACCTTGAATATGAACTAAAGCTTAAGAAGATACCAGAAAGACTTTATACAAAGAAAGCTAAGGAAGTAGCAGAGGGCAGAATGAAGTTTATGGAGCTTTATTTTGATACAATTAGAATGGAGATAAGCGGCGAAAAATAATGATATAAATATTGAGTCAGTTTAAGTATACAAAGTACTTAAGCTGACTTTTATTTTTAGATTGATAAATTCTGCTGGCTTTATACAATTTATATAAGGAATGGTTTATAATGTAATTGTGGTTTTGTAGGGGGAAGTAAAATGGATATTAGAAGAAATGAAAAATTTGAGTCTAGTGAACTAAATGATTTACTTGATACAAATAATTGGAGGACTGACCCAATTGAAAAGCTTGAAAGGGCAATAAATTGTTCTTGGGGATGGGTTACTGTGAGAAATGATGAAGGAAGGCTAATAGGATTTGTGCATGCTCTTTCCGATGGCATAAGACATGCTTATATTACTAGAATGATTGTTCACCCAGATTATCGTAATAAAGGTATTGGAACCAGCATAATGAAGGAACTATTAAACATGCTTAGGGAGGAAAACTTATATCCTACACTTGTTGCTACCCCAGGAAAGGTAGATTTCTATAGACAGTTTGGTTTTGAGACTGAGAGCAATGGACTTACAGCTATGTGCATACGTAAACCATATTAAAAATAGGAGATAGATTGAGTATGAAAATAGTAACGCTAATTGAAAATAACAAATTGGATTTACCTAACATAAAAGCAGAGCATGGGGTTTCTTTGTATATAGAAGATGGCACCAAAAAAATACTTTTTGACCTAGGACAAGGAGATACCTTTTTTAATAACGCAAAGGCATTGAATGTAGATATTGGAGATGTTGATTATGTTATTATTTCTCACGGACATGTAGACCATGGTGGTGGTCTTAAATGTTTTTTGGAGAATAATAAGAAAGCTAAGGTAATTATGAAAAAAAGTGCTTTGGAAAAGCATTTTGTTGGAGTATTTGGATTAAAGTTTAATTGTGGATTGGATATTAAGTTAATAAACAATAACTTAGATAGGTTTATGTTTATAGAAGATGACTATGCTCTTGATGAAAATATGAAAATAATAGCTAATATAGAGAAAAAATATCCACTAGCTGCTACTAATAATAACATTTATAAGTTAATTGAGGGTAGAAAAATACAAGATGATTTTAATCATGAGCTTTTATTTACAGTTAGAGAAAATAACAAAATAGTAGTGTTTTCTAGCTGTGGCCATTCAGGAATGCTAAATATTGTTCATACAGTAAAAAAGTATTATAAGGATATAGGTCAATTGGTAATAATAAGCGGATTTCACTTGAGGAATCCAGTAGGAAAAAAGAATTCAGAAGCTGATGAAAAAATCTCAGCAATGGCTAATATTTTATCTGAGGATATTTGTATAGAAAAAATTTATACTGGCCATTGTACGGGAGAAAAACCTTATGAAATATTGAAGGATATATTAAAGGATAGAATTGAGGGATTTCATACTGGACAAGTGATAGTTATCTAGCAAATTGTTAAATTGTTATCTAGATATCTAGTTGAGGGAGGAAAAAGGGATGAATGAATTTTTAATAAACTTAAGTAAAGAAATAGAGTTTTGTGGTGACATAAGGAGAGATGTATATAATTTACTTATAAAATATAACCGTCCTAGGATTGCGGAGCACACACTAAGGGTAGGAAATAAGGCTAAGGCTTTAGCTGCAACTTTTGGAGTTGATGAGGATTTAGCAGAAATAGCAGGGCTGCTTCATGATATCGGGGGTATTTTTCCATATGATGAAAGAGTGGAGATAGCAAAGAAGCTTAATATTGAGGTGCTTCCTGAAGAAGAAATGGCACCTATTATTCTTCACCAAAAAATATCAAAGGTAATGGCAGAAGAGATCTTTAAAATAAAAGATACTAGTGTGTTAGAGGCAATTGCCTGCCATACAACCCTAAAAGCTAATGCAAGTACGATGGATATGATTATATTTATAGCAGATAAGCTAGAGTGGGATCAAACAGGTACTCCACCATATTTATCTGAATTAGAAGAAAAGCTGGAAAGGTCCTTAGAATTGGGGGCATTTACCTTCCTTAAATACCAGTGGGATAACAGAGCAAATCTTAAGGTTATACACCCATGGCTTGAGGAGGCTTATAAGGATTTAAAGGAGAAGATATGAAAGAGGAATTGTTAATTGACTTAAAAGCTTTATTAGTGAAGGAAGGCGCTAATCTGGTAGGTTTTTGTTCATTAGAGGAGATACCTTTTGTTAAAGATAAAGGGTTAGATCTGGGCATTTCCATTGGCATTTCCATGAGTGCAGGCAGCATAAAAAATCTTCATGATGGACCTACTATGGAGTACTATAACGAGTATGAAAGTATTAATGCCAAATTAAATTTTTTGAGGGAGCTTGCAATAAATTATCTTAGGGAACATGGTTTTTATGGTACCACAGCAGACGTCTTTGATTCAGCTTCTTATACCACAGAATTGCCCCACAAAACGGTAGCAGTTATGTCAGGCCTAGGGTGGATTGGAAAATCTACAGTATTTGTCACAGAAGAATACGGTTCAGCAATTTTGTTAACCTCTCTGGTAAGTGATTTTAAATACGAAGGCAGTGGGGATAAGGAAGTTAAAGTATTATGCGGTGAGTGCACTAAGTGTGTAGAAAATTGCCCGGGCAATGCAATTAAAGGAGTAAATTGGAGACCAGGAGTCATCAGAGAAGAACTTTTAGATATGAGAAAGTGCAGGCAAACAGCCAGAAGGATAGCAAAGGAAAAGATAGGGATAGAGAATACTTTCTGTGGGAGATGCATAATGGTGTGTCCTTATACTGTCAGATATATTGCTAGGACCTTGTAATAACTAGATAAGAAGGTGAATTTATGAGAGAATATCTAAAAACCAGTTATGACTTTGACAGTAAAGAAGTTGTAGATAACTATGATGAATTAAGTCTTTGGGCAGCTCCTTTTGGATTAACTATGCTGGATGCAATTACATATAAAAAGAATATGAAGGTCCTTGATATTGGCTGTGGCGTAGGGTTCCCGCTTATTGAACTAGCACAAAGATTAGGCAGTAATTCAAAGATCTATGGAATAGATCCTTGGGAAAAGGCCCTTGAAAAAGCTAAACACAAGGCTGGAATTTTGAAACTTAACAATATAGAGCTAATAGCAAAAGGTGCAGAAGAGCTGCCCTTCGTGGAAGGTTATTTAGATTTAATTGTTTCAAATAACGGACTTAACAATGTAAATGATATAAAGAAAGCATCATCAGAATGCTGTAGGGTGATTAATAAAGATGGACAACTAGTCTTCACTTTTAATTTGCCTGATACTATGAAAGAGTTTTACGATTTATATAAAGAAACCTTAATAGAGCTTAATTTAATAGATGGCTTAGAGAATATGGATGTTCATATAAACAAAAAAAGAAAATCCATACAGGAGATGACAGAACTAGTTAAGGAAGCAGGCTTTAAAGAGGTCAGCATAAGTGAGCATGCCTTTAACATGAAGTTTGTAGATGGGACTTCAATGTTAAATTATTATTTTATAAAGCTTTATTTTATGAAGCTGTGGATAAATATTGTGGGGGAAGATAAGGCGGATAAGGTGTTCCACATCCTTGAAAATAAGCTAAATGAATTAGCTGAAGAAAAGGGAGTGGTGAACTTAACTATACCTTATGCCTGTTTTTGCTGTAAAAAATAGATATGGAGTGAGTTAAATGAAATATACACTGAAAAGAAGTACAAGTTTTATATTGGATTATGAAAGCAAGTTTAATATTAAAAAAATAGAATTAGAAGGGGAAGCTTTAGTTGATTTTTTGTATAAGGTTTTAGTTGATGTAATGAGCGAAAGCTTAGATCCTGACTTGGCAGGAAAAACTCCAGAGATTTATTTAAAGAGATTACAAGAGGGAGCATTAGGTGATTTTACTAAAAGATATATTATAGCTGCAGGGGATAATGAAAAAACTATAGGGATATTAATAGGTTTGCCAGATTCAACAGAAAAAGGCGGCTTTCATATTTTTTCTCTAGGTACTTCACCATGCTATAGAGGCAAAGGTATTTGTACTGCACTGATTTCTAGATGCATTGAAGAATTAAGGAATGATGGATATACAAATATAATATTGGATGTTCACTTAGATAATACACCTGCTTTCCAGCTTTATAAGAAACTGGGATTTAATCGATTTTAGACAATAATATAGCTGAAAAGGTAAACCCAGCGCAGTCTCGCTGGGTTAATTTTATGGCCTGAATTATTTAATTGGAACATAAATATCCATTTCGCCATTTTCACAGAATCTTTTATCATAATATTCAAAGTCTGGTCTAACTTCAACCTCATATTGTAAGTTTGGAAGCCAGGTTCCGTAGATCTTTTTATAGAACTCGCCTATCTTTTCTATTGGTCCATTATAGGTAAACACTAGATATTTCCCTCCAGGAACTTCTTTGGTTATCATTCCCTGTGGAACATCTTTAAAGCTATTTACTTCTTTACAAATCGTGTAGTGAAATTTACCATCTTCACTCATTCCAGGATCACAAACACCTAGGCATACTTCGTAGGATACTATGTCTTTAATCTCTCCTGCCCTTTCGTTATAAACGCCCCAAAGCTTTGGGATCTCACCATTTTGATTATTGCCGTAGTAGGGAATACCCACAACCTTAAAATCTTTTTTCTCAACTATTTTAGGTTCCATTTTAATTCCTCCTCTTATCTCAACAATTTTTATCTTACAAGTTAATTATATAAATCGCCTTTGACAACTGTATGTCAACAATTATTAAGCTTTAAAATATTTTCCGATTTTTTTATTATAAATTCTTTAAGCTCTAATGGTTCTAGTACTTTTATCTCGTCACTTATACCAAATATAACTGTAAAGGCAGTGTGGAAGCTAATCATATCAATGGTATAAATATAGCTTCCATTTTCAATTATCTTTTTTATAACTTGAAAGCCTTTTAATAGGTCACCTTTTTCATGATTTAATTGTATTTGTACAGGGTAGCATACGTTACATGACCTTTTTTGGGCCTCTTCCTTGAAACGTTTTACGCTGCCATTCCAAAAAGCTTCAAGGTCAAAGTCCTTCGGCGTTTCAAATCTTTCTTCATATTCACGTAAATTGCTTATTCTATTACATTTGAAGGCTCTTACTTCATTTCGATTCTCACAATAGGCAATAACGTACCATTCTGAGTCTTTTACAATAAGTCCATAAGGACGAATTATTCTATTTGATATCTGGCTATTAGGTTTTTTGTAGCTTATATCCAGCTTTTTTGACTGCCATACAGCAGCTCTTATGGAATCAAAGTTATCATTTTGAACAACCTCTTTCCACCAGGGAGAGGGGTCAAAATAAAATCTTTCCTTAGCTTTTTTTATATCTGGAACATATTCTTTAGGTACACTATTCTCAAGCTTTAATATAGCATTTTTTAAGGAAAGAGCATTTTCAGTGTACTCCTCTGGTCTTATACCCATACCTGATAGAAGAAGATTAATTACATCATCACAATGCATTCTATTCATGCTTAACTTATACCCTTCCATAAAGGCAAATCCTCCAGTGGGTCCAGGAACTGATCTTATAGCTATTCCTGATTCACATAATATATCTATGTCTCTATATATTGTTCTTTCCGAGGTTTCTAATGCTTCTGCTAAATCCTTAGCCTTTATAACCCCCCTAGATTCTATAAGCAATATTATCCCAATTAGTCTGTGCAGTCTCATATAAATCCCTACCTTATATGTAATCTATAATTAAATTATACTATTAATTGTTGACAATATGGTGTCATGAATTAAATTTAAGATAATTAAATTTCAATAGTTCTTATTGATTAATTATACTTATTTTACTTTTTGTGGAATAATAGTATAATTATTTTATGATGAGAATCATTATACATATTAGCAATTATGGTTATAGAATTATTTGCATTTTTAAGAGGGGTGAAAAAAATGGGATACTTAAGAAAGTTAGTTGGTGAAAAATGTTATTTGTCACCAGTAGACAGCAGTGAAACAGAAAAGGTGGCTAGGTGGAGTAATGATATTGAGGTTGCTATTAGAACAGGCGACCTATCAGATATGATTACTTATGAGGATCAAAAGGGATATCTCCAAAACATGAGTAGTAACGGAGGGTATGGATTTTTTATTGTAAGAAAAGAAGATGATGAAGTCATCGGAATTGCAAGATTGATGAGGGTCAATTTTATAAATAGAAATGCCATTATGGGAATGTTTATTGGTGAGAGAGATAATAGGACCAAAGGTATGGGAACAGAAGCGACAAATTTATTATTGGACTTCGGATTTAATGTTCTTAATCTAAGAAATATTATGATTGAAACCTATTCCTTTAATGAGGCAGCAATTAATGCCTGCAAAAAATGCGGCTTTAAAGAAATTGGCAGACGAAGAAAATCTATTATATATGGAACTAACGAGTATGATGAAGTTTTCATGGATATACTTAGCGAAGAATTTGAAGAGTCAATAATTAATAAGGTATTGAATAAAGGAAAGGGAGAATAGTCCCTTTCCTTTTAATTTCTTGAACATGTCCTAAATACTTTAAACTTGTGAAGATAGATATCTGCCCTACAAATTACCATTTTTAGCTGTAATATAGTATAATTATCTTGTGGTAAATTTTGCTTTACAAAGGAAAAATAGGAACAGGGTATAGGGCCATGGAAACTGATGGGTTGACCAATATGTGTATGATTGAAAAAGGTATTGAAAACAATTATTTTGGAGGAGTAATAATGTTTGAAAGAATTGGTGAAGTTGTAAGAACAAAGTGTGTTGGCATTGATATTTTTGATAATCCATTAAAGGCTGTTGAGATAAAGAAAGGTATTTATATTAATGAATCCTTAGAGAACTTTTATAATTTGTTAGATGAAAAAAGAAAAGATTTAGAACTGCAGGATATGATCATTAATTCAAAGTATTGGGAGAATGATAAAGTTGTTAAAGCTATGTTTAAGTATGCTCGTAAGGGATTGGGATCAACACTAGGACAAGTAGATTTATATGTTGCTTTACCACATCAGTATTCAACAAATATTTATAATGATACGTGGAAAGAGAAGTTTCTTAATTCCATTACAGCTTCTAAATGGAGAAGTATACACCTTATTAGTAATTATTTATGCGCTGCAATAGATTCAGGGGTCCTAATAAATGATAAAAATCAAGAGAGTATTTATGAAAAATGTATCTTTGTATATTCAACAAAATGGAATACATATGTGGGTTTAGTATTTGCAGGTGGGTATTTTAATGTGGAGATAATTAATGCAGGTTATGATGATATAAAACTAGATCAGATTAATAATAGTATTATAAACATATTAGACAAGCTATCTAATACATTGCCGGAAATGTTTTTAAATAACCGTATACCCAAAGGGGAGCTGGAAGTACTTCATAGAAGCTGGGCAGTGCCAGTTCAAAATAAAATATATATGACGGTTCCAAATAAATTAAGACAGGTTTTAGGGGAAGAATTGGGCAGCTATCAATTAATTTACAGCCAAGATTACAACATGTGTATACTAAATGGTTTAAGTAAAATTATGGGGCAGTGGTGGAGAGAAAAGGGAATAATATTATAAAATATTAGGAGGGATTAATATGACAGAAATATTAGTTATGGGTGGAACTGAATTTATCAGCAGGTCATTAGCACAATTTTTAGTAGCAAGAGGATATACAGTAGACATATTTACAAGGGGAATAAAGCCAATAAAGTTTGATGGAATTAGAAATCATTTAAAAGGTGATAGAAAGTCTTCAGAGGACTTAAAAACGGCTTTAGCTGATAAACAATATGATTACGTTTTTGATATATCAGCTTATACAAAAGAGGATGTAGAAAGCTTAAATGATGTTCTAAATAAAGACAGGTTGAAAAGATATATTTTCTGCAGCTCTGGAGCAGTATATAATCCAAGTATTGAATTAGTAGAAGAAGATTTCCCAAGGGGAGAAAATCATGTTTGGGGAGTTTATGGTTATGACAAAAAAGCGGCAGAAGATTATTTGTTTAATAAATGGGAAAGCGAAAAACTTCCTATAGTAATATTTAGACCTACCTATATATATGGAGAAAATAATAATATCTACAGAGAAAGCTTCCTTTTTGACAGGATAACCGAGGGGCTTCCAATCCCGATTCCTTATGGAAATGATACAAGAACTCAGTTTATACACATAAGTGATTTAGTAAGAATTTTTGAAAGTGCTATGTTTTGTGAAAAAGCTGTAGGACAGGCTTACAATGCAACCCATCCGGAGATAGTAACTTGGGAAGAGTGGGTTAAAGCTGGATTTGATGTTACTGGAAAGAAAATTGAAATAAAGAAAATAAACATGAAAGAAGCAGATGTAATAGATAGAGAGTTTTTCCCTTTCAGAGATGTAACCTATTGCTTATCTATGGAAAAAGCAGAAAGGGATGATCTTTATATGCCGGATTTAAATTTAAGAGAAGGTATGGAACAGACATATGAATGGTATATTGAGGTAGAACCTAAGTTAGCAGATAGAAGAATGACGAAGGTGGAATTTGTAATTAATTAATAGAGGATTATTTGTAAGATTATTAGTGGGAGGAAGCTGTATGGAAATATTAGTTGTGAGACATGGACAATCTTTAGCGGATATAGAAAATAGGCTGGAGGGAAGAGCAGATTTTCAGCTTACGGAATTAGGATGTAAGCAGGCAAAATGCCTTTCGGAATGGATAAAAGCTAATTATAAAGTTGATGTCATATACAGCAGTCCCCTTAAAAGAGCAGCAAAAACTGCTGGTTACATAAGTAATGAAACCAGAGCAGATATAATTTTTGAGGAGTCTCTAATGGAGTGGGACAACGGCCTGTTGGCAGGGCTCCTTAGAGAAGAAGCCTATGAGAAATTTCCTATGCCAGAAGGTGGCAGAAGACCTCATGATGAATTTGCTGAATCAGAATCATATATTAATTTTAGAGCTAGGGCCGAAATGTTTTGGTCAAAGCTTATGTACAAATATGAAAAGGAAGAAGGTGATCTAAGAATATGTATTGTTTCCCACGGGGGAATTATTAACATGCTCTTTAGTAGTTTTATGATGCTGCCAATCAATACAGATTTAAGTATAAGTACTGGAGATACGGGAGTCCATTTGTGGAAAGTATCTGGCAACGAAAGAAGAATCATATTTTTGAATAAGCAGGAGCATCTATTAGAAATAAAATAAATCGGAGGGGATAAAATGCATTGTCCAAAGTGCGGTTATGAGTATCGTGAAGGCTTTACTATGTGTACAGATTGTGGTGTGGAACTTGTAATAGAAACACCTTTATTAGTGGGAGAAAATAGTATTTATGCAGGATTCGCTAAGCGTTTTTTAGCATTAATTATTGATTTGAGTATTTATCTTATCATTATAATACCTGTTACCTTTGTTGTAATGATGATGGTTGATATTATCTTTAGAGATAATGTTTTTGGACCTTTAATTATGAGTTTTATATCTTTAATACTTAATATTGTTCCATTATGGCTATATAATGCTTTGCTGGAAAGCTCAAAGTATCAAGGCTCCATAGGAAAATATGTTATGAAAATTATAGTAGTTGATTTAGATGGAAATAAAATATCATTCGGGAAAGCTACAGCAAGGCATTTTTCAAAGCTACTATCTTCATTTGCATTTGGAGTAGGTTTCTTAATAGTTGCCTCTACCAAAAAACAGCAAGGTTTTCATGACATGATTGCTAATACATTAGTGGTGAAAAAAGGATATGAGAGTGAATTAGCATGCTCTGTTGTTAGAGAAGAAAATGACAAGGGTAGGATTTGTGAAAAATCATAAGAGAAAGGTATATTATTATATGAAAAAAATATTAGTAATTAGTATTTTGATTTCTGCTTTATTAATGGGATGCAGCAATAAAGCAGCTGAGAAGGATAAAAATATTCATCTTAAAGAGAACAAGGTAAGTTCCTCTGAAAGCCTTGACAAAGGTAAAGATAATATAAATGGTTCTAATAGCAATGAAGGAAGTACGTATGAAAATATTTCAGGAACCTCTTTGAGTTTTATACCTTTATTAGATTTTTCTAAAGCAAATGGGTTTGTGGGGTATGAAAGTTTAAAATATAAAGCAAGTATTTTAGCTACTGAGTTACCTGTACCAAATGGCAAGGAAGCTATAGTATATTTTGATAACATTTTCACTTCAGAAACGTTAAAAGCTAAGGGGCTTAATTTTATTTCTAAAGAGAAAAATGTAAATAATACCAAATCACTACTTGTTAAATGTGGAATAACTAAGAATAGTATAGATTATATTCAATGGATTTACATACTAAAAGGGGAAAGCAATAAGGTAGCGCAAATTCAAATAAGTGCGCCTAAAGATGAGTTTAAAAAAATTGAAAATGAGATTGTTAAAATGCTATTTTCATTTAGATGGAAGGAAAGTATTGAAGGGTTTAATACTTATTATTCAATAAAGTTACCTGAAGGTTGGAAATTAGCTAAACAACAAGGCGTTGTTGAATTTTATAGTGAAAGTGGTAAATTCCCTTTATCCCAGGGCGAATCATCAATTTCAGTATCGAATCTAAGTAAATCTGTTAATAAAGAAGAAAGAAAAAAATATGTAGAGAAAATGAATTTGAATAGAAATTATTATTCTGATTTAAAACTAATAAGTTCAAGAGATTTAAATATAGATGGTTTCGAAGCAAATATATCTTATGTTTCTGGTTTGGAGACAAGGTCATCAAAACAAGTAATTAAGCAATATTGTTACATTTTCCTAGATACAACTACTGTTTTAATTGAGGGAGATAGAACCGAGAAGTTGGACAATAATACTTTTGATAATATTGTATCATCTTGGAAGTTAAAAAGATAATATTAATGTACTAGGCGGAGCTCATTATTCAACTGAAAAATTATAAAGATATAGGGGGATAAGAAATGATAGAAAACTTAATTGTTAGAAATGCTGAGGGCAAAGATGCCGAAGGAATTTTAATGCTAGTTAAGAAGGTTATGGATGAAGCTCCTTTCTTTCCGAGGACTGCTGGCGAGTTTAGTTTCACTACTGAACAGGAAGCTGAGTATATAGAAAAAGCGGCACTTTTTTTGGTTGCAGAGGTAGAGGGAAAGATTATTGGATCAGCTACTTTAGATAGGAGTGCTTTAAGTAAATTAAACCATACAGTTACTTTTGGCATAACTATTTTAAAAGATTACTGTGGACTAGGCATAGGAAGCCAATTAATGAAAAATGTAATTGAATGGTCAGAACTAAATGGAGTTGAAAAAATTGATTTAGAGGTTTTTGAGAATAATACCTCCGGAATCGCGCTATATAAAAAGTTTGGGTTCCTTGAGGAAGGAAGAAAAAGAAAAGCCATAAAAACAAAGAATGGGTATCAGGATCTAGTTTTAATGGGAAAGTTTTTGGAGGTTTAAGGGATAGAGATGTTAATTCGTATAGCTTCAGTGGATGAGATGAAAGCATTATGGGGAACGAACTCACCTACTGAGAAATATTTTGTTCAGGGAATTGAAAAAGGGAATATAGAATTTTGGACAGTTGAAAATGAAATAAACGGCTGTCTAATAGGTGAGCTTTATATATTTTGGAATTCAGAAGACAAAGATGAGGCCAATGGCAAGGATAGGGCTTATCTTTGCGCCTTCAGAATTGATGATGAGTACAGAGGACTAGGATTAGGAAAGGCATTGATGAAAAGAGTATTAGAACGAGTTAGTGAGAAAAGCTTTTCGGAAGCGACTATTGGTGCAGATAATGATGACGCTGATAGATTGTCTGAGATGTACAAGGCCTGGGGATTTACAGAGTTAGTAAAATTACAGCATATTGATCACCATTATATTAATAAAAATAATAATGCTGTATATTATGAAGAGCCATATTCGCTGTATTTGAATAAATTAAAAAAATAGAAAAGAATCTAGAGGAGTATGGGTTATGCCATCAAGAATAATGCACTATTGTGTTGTAAAAGAGATATTAAAAAGAAAGAATTATAACTTTGATTTGTTTCTTTTAGGAAATTTAGCACCAGATGCACATGATCATACTAAGGAAGGTAATTATGTTTCGCATTTTCGCTTAAGTGATGAAAAAGTAGAAGAGGAATTTATAGACCTTTATAGGTTTATAAATAAACATATGACATCAAAACTTGACCATTTTATATTAGGGTATTATTGTCACTTAATTACTGATAATATGTGGCTTAAAGATGGACATAGCAAATATAAAGATTTTTCGAAGGAAGAAAAGGTAAAAGTTTCGGAAATGTACTATAAGGATTATAAAGTTTTAAATAACTACTTAATTGATTACTATTCCTTATCTAAGGTTAACTTATATGTGCCTAAAATAAGCATTATAGAGGAAATTAATTATAAATCTTTTCATCAGGTAATTGATATGTTTAATGATGATTTTCATACAGTAAGTAGTGAAGAAAATACCCAATTATTGAGTTGTGATTTCATAATAAGTTTTATTCAGGAAGCAGCTAAAGAATGTATTCTTAAATTAAATAATTTAAGAATATAAGGGGGTGGAATTATGGAATTTAAAGAAGTAAAAATAGAAATATATGTACCTGAAGAATATGTTACACAGTTATGAACCCCTCATAAATATTATTCTCCTTGTAAATGACTTCTTTGAAGAATAATTTAGAGTGCTGCTGAGTTTTCATAAAATAGGGGTTAGGCGATGAGGCTATAAACTTCAATTAACAAGATGCGGAAAGTGAAAATAAAAAAAGTATCCTAAAATATTAGAATACTTTTCAATGGTTGCGGGAGCAGGACTTGAACCTACGACCTTCGGGTTATGAGCCCGACGAGCTACCAACTGCTCCATCCCGCGATATTAATTAACTTATGTGTTAACCTAAGCTATGTTGTAAGTATAGTCTACTTAATGATATAAGTCAATGGTAGATTATTTACATTAATTAAATTATGTCTAAGTAATATAGGATAGGAGAGATTAATTATGATATTTAAGGATATTATGAATAAACAATGGGAATGTGAGTGTATTGGTTGTTCTTTTGGGTCAGGCGAATTAATACCACCTGGAGGAATAATAGCTGAGACAAACAATTTTGTACTTCATCAAGACCCAGAAGTACCTATAAAAGGTTTTTTAATTATTGCTTCAAAAGCACATGTAAAATCCATTTCAGAATTTAGTTACGAAGAATCACAGGAACTATTTGACTTAGTATATAAGGCAAGACTTGCATTAAAAAATATTAATGATATTAAGGAAGTAAACATAATTCAAGAAGAAAGATCTAAACACTTTCATTTATGGCTTTTGCCTAGATATGAATGGATGGATGAAAAGTTTACAAACTCATTATCCACTGTTAGAGAGATGATGGTTTATGCAAGAAATAACATGAAAAATGAGCAGAACATTAAAGATATATTAGAAACTGTAGAAATAATAAAGAAATCTATGTAGTAAGCACAAATTTAAATTATTAAGATAGAGAGGATAATAAAATGTTAACTATACTGCAAAATCAATTACCTATAAAAGTATCAGAACATTATTTAGTTAGATTCATCAATAGTGGCGATAGTGAAGGCGTTTTTCAGCTATATAGCAATGAAAAGATAGCAAAGTATGTTGTAAGAAAAACCCATTCTGCTATAGAAGAATCAGAAGAATATATAGAGATATTAAAACAAAGAATAGAATGCGGAAATGATATATATTTAGGTATTTGCGAAGCAGCTTCACAAAAACTTATTGGGATTATTCGATTCCTAGAGAAAGAAGATCCAAGTATCCTTACAATCGGATATGCACTAAATGAGGAGTATTGGGGACAAGGGATTGTAGCTGCGGCAGTAAATAAATTAGTTGAGTTGATTAAGGCAGAGGGAAGTTACTCAAAGCTTCGTGCAACGGTAAGGCCAGAAAATATTAATTCACAAAAATGCCTTGAAAAGCTTGGATTTGAATTAGTAGGAAAGTTCAATAAAGTTGAGCTTGTAGAAAGTAAAGAGGTTGAAACAGAAAGATTACTATATTTTAAAGCCTTATAAGCAATTTATAAAAGAAACCTAAAGGGTGGTTGCAAATTATTTGATGCAACCACCATGGAAAATACATTCATACACTTTTTTATCATTATAAAAAATCTCTTCATAGCCATGAAACCAATCAAATTCACCATTTACAATGCAGTGATATTTATATTCTCCGTTTTGATATACCATAGGTCCACGATAAGGATGGTCTTTTGGAACTAATAACAATACTTCATTTAAAAAAGCTCCGGAAAAACCTTCGCCAACAATTCTTCCAGCGTAATTCATTGACCAAAAGGGAATATTATCATTCCATAAAGCCTCTTCTCCAGCAAATTTTTCTCCACCTAAATAGGTATCAATATATTTTAAATTACCTTCAGCATAATGTAAGTCATGAGAATTTGGTCTTGAAGATGGAACTTCGGTGCCTTTTCCAGCAAAGGTGGCTTTTTTTGCTTTGCACAAAAAATTAATTAGAGATTCATTACTACCATACTCTTCACTTTTTTCTTCACACAAACAGCAGTTTTGATCATAATCTTTCACTAGCTTATCAATACTAATTTTAAATAAGTTGCTAAGTGAAATTAATTTATCTAAGTCGGGATATGATAATCCTGCCTCCCATCTTGCAACTGCTTGCCTTGATATCCCAATGCTTTCAGCTAAGTTTTCTTGGGATAACCCTTTTTCTTTTCTTAGTACTTGTAATTTTTCTTGAAAACTCATTTCAATCACCTCAATTTAAGTATACTAAGTGAATCAATAAATAACTACCAAGCAAGCATAACAAATTTGTCAACCAATAGTTGCATTAATATTTTCATGCAGCAGGTATATATAAAATTAAAAAGGTTTGAGGTATAATATAACAATAAAATATAATTTTTACAGTTGATATTGCTTTAATAGATGAAAAGATATCATAAGGAGATGGGTTTATGATTATTTGGATTAACGGAGCTTTTGGTGTAGGTAAAACTTCAGCTGCCTATGAATTGCATAGGAGAATTCCAAATTCATTTGTATATGACCCGGAAAATATAGGCGGATTTATAAGAAAGAATATTCCTAAGGAGCTAAATGGGGGGGATTTCCAAGACTACGTTATGTGGAGAGAATGTAATTATTCATTTCTTAAATACCTAGGAACAGAACATAAAGGCATAATTATCGTTCCAATGACTATAACAAATCCTCAATATTATAACGAAATTATTGGTGAATTAGAGAAGACTGGAGTGATAGTAAAGCATTTTATCTTATCTTCATCTAAGAAAACTTTACTTAAAAGATTAAAGGGCAGAGGAGATAATGAAAATTCATGGGCTGCAGATCAAATAGAAAGATGTATAAATGGATTTAATAATGAGGTGTTTAAAAACCATATTGATACAGAAAATCTATCTACGCAAGGGGTTGTTGAAGAGATAGCGAGGTTATCGAATATTGATATATTACCTGATAATAGGACTAAGGTTAGAAAAAGATATGATAAAATCATAGCAAGAATAAGAGGGTGAGGAATCATTGATATTGAAGGAATATTAAAAGGCATTGCGAGAATGACAGCTAAGATTCTGCTCAATAAAGAAGAGAAAAGCAGCGTTAAAATTGAGTTAGACCAAATGAGCGGAACAGATATAATCCCAATACTATTAAAACGTCTAGTATATGAAGGCCAATATAATAAAGCTGAAAACATTATTTTTGAGGAATTAAATAAAAATAATTCTTATGAAATGTATTTAGTAGCAGTAGATTTTTATAATTTATTACTTGAGAAAAGTGATGAAGAATTAGCTAATGACAATTTTTCAAGAGAAGAAATTTACCAAGGGTTAGAAGATGTAAAGAAGCTTATTGCACAGCATTTGTAGGCTTTGAGTTTGGGGGAGATTTAATGGAGGAAATATTTGTTTATAAAACACAAGAAGATTTTATTCCAGGTTTAGAGTTAAATAGGGGATTTTATTTTGATGTAATAAAACCTATCCTTGAGAAAGAGTTTCCTAATGTTAAATATGCTGCAGCTCTTATAGGACATTGTTCAGATGTGTTAGGCTTTGATGACTATAAGTCTACGGATCATGTTTGGGGACCAAGGCTTCAAATATTTTTAAGTGATGATGATTATAAAAAGGTAGATGAAGATATAGATAATTACTTTAAATATAATTTGCCTTTTCAGTATAAGAGCTTTCCCACTAATTATAAATCAGTAGAGGGATGGTTCAATAACGCATACATGCAGCTTAAGGAAACGTATCCTATTAATCATTTTATTGAAATAACAACAGTAAAATCATTTTTTAATAATGACATTTCTATAGATTTGACTTCAAAAATAGGGTTAAAAGATTGGCTAGCCTATCCAGTTCAAAACTTACTTGAATTAACTAGCGGAGAAGTATTTTATGATGGAATAGGAGAATTAACGGAAGGAAGAAGAAAGTTAAGTTTTTTTCCTGTGGAGGTATTATTGCTTCGCATATATTTTTTATGGCAGTCAATTAATGAAGAGCAAGCTTTCATTGGAAGATGTGCAGAGCAAAAGGATTTAATAGGAGAAACAATCATTACTAATAGGATAGTTAATAAGCTTATGAAATTATGCTTTTACTATGAAGGAAAATATTATCCTTATAGTAAATGGTTTGGCACAGCCTTTAAGAAGCTTGAAAGTTCAGGAAAGGTTGAGCCTTTGATACATACAATTATGTATCCTCATACCTATGAGGAGAGAGAGGAAGCGTTAAATAAATTATATGTGGAAATTATTAACAAACATAATTCTCTTAATATAACTGGCTATGTAGAACCTAAGATTATTAATTATTATAAAAGAGGATATTTTGGTTTTGATTGTGAGCAAATAGTGGACAAAATTTGTTCAAAGATAGATTGGCAAAGAATCAAGGATGTGGAACTGCTATCAAAAATAGAATTATATGATGATTCAAATTTAGGGTCAAGCTATGCGATTAATAAAAAGCTTGTAGAGCAGACAGTTAAGTAATTTTCATAAACATGAAAGATAGATAAGAAGGAGGTACAAAAGGAAAATGAAAAAAAAGGTGAATTTGAGTACAGTTCTTCAAGTTATGTTAGGGATGCTAGCAGGTGCCAGCCTTGGATATATACTGCCTGCATTTATAGCTAAAAAAGTTCCAAATAGGCCTAATGGCTATGGAGTTTTACTGGTTTTAACCTTTATTATCATATACTACGCTTCAGTTATAATACATGAGCTCACACATTTTATTACCTTCGCAGCCTATGGAACGGAAATGAAGTTATTAATTATGGGACCTTTTATATTTATAAAAAGTAATGAAAAATGGAAGTTTAGATTAAAGTTTACAGCTGCCTTCGCTCTTGGAGGCATAGCAATGCCTAATCTTGAGGTTATTGATAGTGATGAAAAGTTTGAAAGGTATAGAAGGGTATTTGCTAAGGTGTTAATAGCGGCACCCTTAGCAAATGTTGCAGTGAATATTATTGTGATAATAGCAGCTGTTATAGGTTGTAGATATGCCCAAAGTGAGGCGTGGAAGAATTATATTTTATTCGTAGCTATTATGACAACTATTATATCTTTATTTATTAATTTATCTTCACTTATAAAAAATGATTTAGTCATCGGAGACTATAGGGCTTATTATGAGGTTTTAAAGAAAAGGGATTTTTCCTTTGTATGCTTTTATCAATACTTAATGATAAGTAACAAATATAAAGCTGAGGATAAGAAGTATTTAATTGATAATATCTCAGCTTACTTAGAGGCTTCACTAAATAATAAAAGCTTTAACACTTATGCTATTGGTACAGTAGACAATATGCTTAATGACTACCTCTTAGGTAAAATTGAAGAACTGCCACCTGTAGTTAAGGAGTATATAGAATTTGCTTCAGAGAATTGCGAGGAGCTCTTAAAAGCTTACCCAAGTCCAGAGCATCCACTTATTCTATTGCACCATATTGTTCTATATTACAGCAGTGATGAGTGTACCAAAGGCAGGGCTGTTCAACTATATAACAAGTTAACAGCAATAATAAACCATAAGACTAAGGTGTTGAAATATTATAACTTAAGAAGTAGGCATGTTTTAGGTTTTGAGGATAATTTGAGTTTTATTTCAGATAAGAAAAACATTAGAACAAGCTCTTTGTATGAATTGATGAGCATGTTTGATTGGTATTATGGTGATGAAATGAAATTATTAGAAAGGTTCAGTGAGAATAAATTATAGTTAGGAGACGATAACTATGGCAGAGTATTTTATAGGCATGCATGTTGAATTTGATGAGGACAAGTACCGAAGAGACTTTACTGGGGATATCTGTGGTATTGAGTTTTGTAATTTTGGGGAGCAAAGTGAAATTGAAAAGCTGATAAGGAAGGCTGATGAAGATAAGTATAAGATTGGTGTACATTTTCCTTTAAATAAAGCCAGCTATAAATATCGTGATCCATTAGTTGTAGCCTTAGATGAAGAGGAAAGGTCAGAAGCTTTCGAAGCCATAGAAAAAGAACTTAAATTTGGCAGAGAGATAGGAATCGAGTATATGCTTATGCATTTTCCTAAGCCTATGCCTCTAGATGAGAACTTAAATTGGGAGCTGGTTTCGTTTCAATCATCAGCAGAATGGGTATGGCAGAAGGATTATCCTTATGAGGTTTTTAAGGATAATTGTTTTGAAGCCTTTAAAAAGCTTTCTGAACTCTCTTATAAGCATGGAATACAAATAGTTTTGGAGTTTGATTTTGTTAATAAGTATCTTTATGAAGGTGACTTGTTAAAGGAGCTTTTACAGCAGTATTCTAATATAAAGCTATGTTTGGATAGTGCAAGAATACATGTTCAAAATAAAATAGATAAAAACTTTGATTATAAGAAATTCATAAAAGAGATGGCAAAGTACACGTACTCTCTTCATCTGTCGAATGTTAAGGTAACGGACAAATTGGAGTACAGGCATTACCCACCATTAAATACCTTGAAGGCTGAAGAACATTGGGGTGATACAGCAGAATTTTTAAGAATAATATCGGAGGAGAAAAAAGACCTGAAGATATTATTTGAGCACGATTCTAAGAAGATATCCTATGAGGAGCTTATTGAATGCTATAAGTGGGTAAAGAGTTATTTTGAATAAAGGGTTAAGGGGTGTTATACAATGAAATTGAGTAAGGAAGCCTTTGAAAAGGCAAGAGATTATATGAAAAATAATGCTGAGAAAATTGAGTTAGCATTGTTTGAATACCACTTTGAAGGTGGTTCCTACGAGGAAGTTATAAAGGCCTTAAGGGAATATGAAAATGAAGATGGTGGCTTTGGAAAAGGTCTTGAATATGACTTTACCTTAAGTGCATCTTCACCAATGGCAACAACTATTGCATTTCAATATTTAAGAAAGATAAATGCTTCCTCAGATATTGACATGATTAAAGAGGGAATTAAGTATTTTATTGATACCTTTGATAAGGATAAAAATATGTGGCATGCTCTTTCTAAAGAGGCGAATAATTATCCTCATGCACCTTGGTGGCATTATGATGAAAGCACAGGAGGATGTGCAGTTGAACACTGCTTTGCCAATCCTTCTGCAGAGATAATCGGATATTTAAATGAATATAAGGATTTAGTCCCTAAGGATTTTTTAACTATGGTTACTGATATGGCAATAGAAAAGCTTCTTGAAAGACCAGATAAGTTGGAAATGCATGAGATGCTATGCTATTTAAGAATGAGTGAAAAGTTGCCTGTAGAGAAAAAAGAGGCAGTTATAGATAAACTAAGAAAATCTGTCCGTAATAGTGTTGAGTTAAATCCAGCAAACTGGGAGGGATATGGTGCAAAGCCATCCATAATAGTAAATTCACCTCAGTCACCACTAATTGATTTAGTAAAAGAAGCGGTTGAATTAAGCTTGGATTATGAGATTGGAAAACAAACCTCAGAAGGCTTCTGGGAGCCCAATTGGTCATGGGGGCAATATGAGGAGGATTGGGAGCTTGCAAAGAAAAAGTGGAGAGGGAGATTGACTTTAGAAGCTCTTGTTAAGCTTAAGAAGTTTGACAGGCTTGAGGGGTAAGGAATATGAATAGGTGGGATTGGTTTTTGGTATTAGTCACTGGAGTATTCTTTATATCACAACTTATATATATTGTAAAATATATGAAGTTTACAAGGGATAATAATACAGTTTTAAAACTTAAAAATAAGCCATACTCAAAAATTTGGTTCTCAGTTGCAGGGATTCTATTTTTACTTATTGCAATAAAGAAAATTAGTGATCCTCATAGGGATATTCAAGGTGTGGTATATAATATTTGGTGGATAATGATATGTGTTATTGAAGTAATACAAAGTACATTTAACCATACCATCATAGTGTCAAATGGAATAGCAATTAATTTAAAGATATATAAATGGTCAGAAATCATATCTTGGCAATGGATATACAAAAAAGATTGGATGATGCTTAAAGTTAACAAAGATACTAAAAAGAGAAAAGTATTTAAAAGAAATAATGATGTAATAAAGTTTAGGGCATATGAAAAATATAAGGTAGAAGTTGAAAAGATATTTGATCAGCATATTCAGAGGGTAAAAGTAGAAGAATAAAGAGGAATGAATTTATATAACAAAAACCGAGAGGATGCTGCAGAATGGACAATTATCCATGGATTATTCAGATTGAACCTATAATAATATATCCCCAATGTTATAAATCGGGAGAACCACAGGATTGCTATAAATGTGAGCTATACAAAAAGGAATTGTGTGCATCACCTAGGGGATTATGTGCAAGAAAGTATCATGGTCACCGGAAGGGATGTCCTGGTTATGGTACAGCAGGTTGTTCACCAAACATACCAATGTTTGATGAATACTTTGATTTATCAAAGCCTGCTTATGCTATTTATAACACCTTCGATTTTAAAAGTCATGTGGAGAAAATGAGGGAAAGACATCCTCACTGGACAGATAGGCAGTGTGAAAATATGTTGTATTGGCAGGGGACTGCTAAAAAAGGTTTAAGGGAAAAGCTTAAAATATTTAATGAATTATATCAGGAAAAAGGTTATGAAGCTACTATCAAGCCAGAAGGAATGGGAGTGAATGTTTTTGAAACCTTGAAGAATGCAGGTGTGATGCTTGAATGGCCGCCGGTGAATGTTGTGTATAAGGTGGCCATGGCTGGGGGAAGAAAGAAGGCTGTAGATAAGTAGTGGTTTAGAAATAAGATAGATATTGTGTCAAATATACAGATGACAAAGAGATTTGGCTAATTTAAAGAACTCCTTTTAATTTATAAAGGAGTTCTTTAAAATGTAAAAGCATTTTAAACTAGGAAAAACTAACTTGCAATTTCTCCATCAACAATTTTTAAAGTTCTTTGGCATTCTTTAGCTACTTTTTCATCATGAGTAATTATTATAATGGTCTTACCTTGTTCATTTAAATCTTTAAGGATTTTCAACAATTCTTGGCCTGTCTTTTGATCTAGGGCACCTGTAGGTTCATCAGCCAATAATATGGGACTATTACCAATTAATGCCCTAGCAATTGCTATTCTTTGCTGCTGCCCTCCAGAAAGTTTATTTGGAGTCTTTTTTATGTGACTTGTCAGCCCTACAGTTTCGATTGCTTTTAAAGCTTTTTCACGTATTTCTTTTTTTGATAGCTTAATCTTTTCTAGATTATTTCTATAGATAAGTGGAAGTTCTACATTTTCTAGAATAGTATACTCATTTAATAGAGAGAAATTTTGAAATACAAAGCCAAAACTTTCATTTCTAATCTTTGCTAATTGCTTTGGTTTTTGTTGATTTACTAACTTACCATTTAAAAAGTACTCTCCATCTGAAGGGGTATCTATGCAACCAAGAATATTTAAGAGTGTTGATTTCCCTGAACCAGAAGGGCCTATAATAGCAATCATTTCGCCTTTATCTATTTTTAAATTGACATTTTTTAAGGCACAAAACTCATTGTCCTTATCACCATATATTTTATTTATATTCTTTATTTCAATAAGACTCATGCTACACACCTCTAATTAAGTTATTTGGAGTATATTTTGAAATTACTTTTTGAGGAAGAATTGATATTATTCCTATAGAAAGTAAATTAATTACTAGACTAAGTGCAAAAACATAACCATTGATTACAATTCCTATATCTTTAGGCAGGTATAGGTTCAATATGAAACCAATTATAAAAGCAAGAATAAATGCAATAAACATTATAAGAGCAACTTCTCCAACTACTAGCTTGGCAATTTCTCTAGGATAAGAACCAATAGATAGTCTAATTCCAAATTCTCGTCTTCTTTTAGAGATTGAAAGAAGCACAAGGGATAGTACCCCAGATAAGGATAATAAAAACAATATAGCTGAGAAGGAAAGCAAATAGAATAAATTTTCTTTTCTATCTTTTAAAGATTCATAAAGTCTTTCGTTTAAAGACCTAAAGTAATTATGCTTTTTATCGCCAACCTTTAAGTATTTAGAAATTAAAGTATTACAATATTCTACGTCATTACCGTTATTTGCAGGTATAAAAATTGTAGGCTGATTATAGTCGTTCTCAAATTTTTGTTCAATAGAAACAATACAGTTTTTCATATTCTCTACAAAGACTGGGTTTGTAACCCAGAATTTTATGTTGTTATCAATAATACCTACAACCTTAAACTCATATTCTTTCAAATTTATATTAAGTTTAAAGGGTGAATTTAATTTATAGATTTTTGCAACATTTTCACCTACAATGACAGGTATCTGATTATTGTTATGTTCTAAATCTTTTTTTGATAATTTTCTACCAGAGGTTATTTTAAAGTCATACAATTCATGAAGAGTTCTATTGGCGTTAATAAACTTGAAATTTCCTAAAGAACCATTTATATCAAGATTGGTATAGTAAGCGATACTTTTAAACTTATTTTCTTTATATACATCATCAATAAGCTCCTTATGAAGAGGAATCTCATTAGATAACATTTGTCCTTTAGAAGTATCGTTAAGATTATTGATAATTTTATAATCAATAACCGAGGTTTCTGGAGGAAGAACCTTTCGGGCATTATCTAATTTAATATATATATCCATAAGAAGACCTAAAGAAAAAATTAAAGCAATAAAGGTTATAAAAAATTGAATGAAAATAAGGAAATTTCTTTTTTT
>Ga0316601_100000140_pt1 | contig 27526 bp, 22 predicted proteins | sample OWC_soil_day5_no_FD_207663 | JGI IMG/M metagenome (GOLD analysis project Ga0316601, IMG submission 207663) | Wetland soil microbial communities from Old Woman Creek delta, Ohio, United States - OWC_soil_day5_noCT | ecosystem: Environmental > Terrestrial > Soil > Wetlands | place: USA: Ohio... | reverse complement strand
GACCTGGTCGTCTTCCAACACAAGTGTGGCAGCAGTATCGGGAACAGGAACAGTTACAGGGGTTAAAGTTGGAACAGCAATTATAACAGCAACTGCAGCCGACGGAGGGCTGAAAGCAACATGCGAAGTCAAGGTGACTTCCGTGCCGAAGAACCTGTCATCAGGCCGTCTTTTCACATCACCAGTGTTCAGCAACATTTCAAGCATCACTGACGGCAGCAAGAGCACAGACGCCTTCGCCGATGACTACCCGGCAGGCGGCGGTCTCCAGTACGTGCAGATGGATTTGGGATCATACTGTGACCTGAGCAGAATCAAGCTCTGGCACTACTACGGCGACGGAAGGAAATACAACGACGTCATAGTCAGGGTTTCAAACGACCCGGCTTTCGCGGCGAACGTCACGACAGTATACAACAACGACAGGGACAACAGCGCGGGCTTCGGCACAGGAACGGACGCTCCATACGCAGAGACAAGCGCAGGACTGACAATATCGATCGACATGGTCAACGCAAGATACGTGAGGCTTTACTCGAACGGAAGCGACAAGAACACCAGCAACCACTATGTTGAAGCGGAAGTTTATGGTTTTGCAGACGAGCTGATATTAGGGGCTCAAGCTGCTACCGCAGAACAAATGGCACAGTATTCCCTGTCAAAAAATCCTTCGCCGAAAATCAGTTGCACAATGCTTGAACTCGCAGAGATGTTCTTAGAAGAAGGGGCAATCGAGGGAGTAAGAGGCGACATTGCGTTTGCACAAGCTTGCAAGGAAACGGGCTATTTTGCATACGGCGGGACAGCGCTTCCGGAATGGAACAATTACTGCGGATTGGGGGTTACGGGAGTGCCATATAACCCTGCTACCGCAACAGAGATACAGTTCACCACTGGAGTAATAGTAATAAAAGATTCCAGAGGGAATAATGTGGGTACTAAATTCAGCGAGCCGAGACTTGGGGTTAGAGCCCAGATACAGCATCTTAAAGGATACGCAACTTCTGCGCCTTTAAAGCAAGCATTAGTGGATCCCAGGTACAGCTTGATATCAAAAGGAATAGCGCCAAAATGGGTGGATCTGAATGGACGCTGGGCAGTGCCGGGAACAACTTACGGACAAGATATATTGAAAATTTACGAATTGATTACAAAAGTTGCAACACCATAGACAAAAAAATTGTAAAAACGACAAAGGATATTTTCCTGATGTGTAGAATTGTTAATAGAATAACAACATTGGGGGTGGATTCCATGGAAAAATATCAAAAATTTCTAAATGCACTGAGAGCAAAGGCGATTGTAAAGGTAGTATTCGAAACCGAAGGAAAGAAGAGGTTAATACAGAGGACATGCGTGCCGCTTGATTACGGTCCAAGTGCAGAGCACAAGGACAGAACTGAAAGATATCGATTTTATGACCTGGACAGCCCGGCAGGGGAACATGAGCTTTATCTTCTGCCAAAACAGATAATAGACATTACTGTGACCGAAAAAATATTCAATCCAGGTGATTACGTTTCGGATAAGCCAAAATGGTACACTAAAAGGGATTGGGGTCCATTTTCATAACCCCGGATACGTTCGGAAACAAGCAAAAGCCAGCGGCACATGGTGCCGCTGGCCTTTTTATCCCGGAAAACAGAATTTTCTGCAAAAAAACGTTGACAAACGGCAATGAAGTGTATTATGATTGATTTCATATAAAAACGATATAGTTTCCAGTGAAGAGAACAGTAGCAATGGATAGAGGGAAAGAGAGTCAGCGGCCGGTGAAAGCTGATACCGACTAATATTGCGAATCCGCCTCGGAGGAATGCTGCGATGAGCAGTACGGCAAAACCGATAAATTGATTGAGAGGATTATCAGGCAGGCGTCTGGTAGTCAATTAGGGTGGCAACGCGAGTCAATCGTCCCTGTTAGGGATTGATGGGCTTTTTTATTACGAAAAATTAATACAGCTTCCAGTGAAGAGAACAGTAGCAATGGATAGAGGGAAAGAGAGTCAGCGGACGGTGAAAGCTGATACCGACTAATATTGCGAATCCGCCTCGGAGGAATACTGCGATGAGCAGCACGGCAAAACCGATAAATTGATTGAGAGGACTATCAGGCCAGCGGCTGGTAGTCAATTAGGGTGGCAACGCGAGTCAATCGTCCCTTTTAGGGATCGATGGGCTTTTTTTATTACAAAAAAATATGATTATTAATCAGGAGGAGATTTCAATGCACACAAAATTGTTTATTCCGGGACCGGTGGACGTAGCCGAAGATGTACTTCAAAAAATGGCTACCCCTATGATAGGGCACAGGAGCAAGGATGCCTCGGCGCTTCAGAGAGGCATCAGCGAAAAACTAAGAAAAGTATTCAATACCGGGGAAGAGATACTTCTTTCAACTTCATCAGGAACCGGCCTAATGGAAGGTGCAATACGTTCGTGCACCGCCAAGAGAGCAGCTGTTTTCTCAGTCGGCGCGTTCGGGAAAAGATGGTACGAGATGGCGCTTTTCAACAATGTTCCGGCAGATTTATTCGAAGTCGAATGGGGCAAAGCGGTAACCCCGGAAATGGTAGACGAAGCTCTGGCTACAGGAAAATATGACCTTGTTACATTGACCCACAACGAAACATCAACAGGCATAATGAACCCTGTGGATGAAATTGCAAAGGTCATAAAGAAATACCCTGAAGTTGTCTACTGCCTGGATACGGTAAGCTCGATGGGCGGAACCAAAATCGATGTAGACGCACTCGGCGTGGACATCTGCATAACCTCAAGCCAGAAAGCGCTGGCGCTTCCTCCGGGAATGGCGGTATGCTCATTCTCGCAGAAAGCGGTTGAAAGAGCCAGGACGGTTCCCCACAGAGGCCTGTATTTCGACCTGCTCTCACTCTACGACTACATTCAGAAAAAAGACTACCAGTACCCTTCGACCCCTTCGCTTTCACACATGTTCGCGATGGACTACCAGCTTGACAAGATGCTCGCAGAAGGCCTGGAAAACAGATACAGGAGACACGCCGAATGCGCTCAAATAGTAAGGGACTGGGCTAAAAAACACTTCGACATTTTTACGGACGAGAGATACCTTTCAAACACCCTCACGGTAATAACCAACACCAGAGGGATAAGCGTTGCTGACCTGAACAAGGAATTAGGCAGGAGAGGCTACCAGATCTCAAACGGATACGGCAGCATGAAGGAGAAAACATTCAGGATAGCGCACATGGCTGAATGCACCAAGGCAGACATAGAAGAACTGCTGGGAACAATCGAAGACATTCTCGGATTGAAATAGAATGCAGCATGAATTTTTAGGAGGATTTTTTATATGATCAGAGTACTTGCTTCAGACGGCATGGATAAAGCAGCTTCAGCGAAACTCCGCGAATTGGGTTTCGAGGTTGTTGAGCAGTTTTACGAACCGGAACAGTTAGGTGAGGAGCTGAAAAATTACGATGTTCTCGTGGTAAGATCAGCGACAAAAGTCAGAAAACCTGTAATAGATGCAGCCTCGGAGGCTGGAAGGCTCAAGCTCGTCATCAGGGCGGGTGTGGGCGTTGACAACATTGATGTAGCCTATGCCCTTGAAAAAGGTTTGAAGGTTGCAAACACCCCGAACTCGAGTAGCGCTTCCGTTGCTGAGCTGGCGATCGGCCACATGTTTGCTCTCGCAAGGTTCATTGCGATATCAAACGTGACAATGCGAGAAGGAAAATGGGAGAAGAAAAAATACAAGGGCATCGAGCTTGCCGGAAAGACACTCGGCCTTGTGGGCTTTGGAAGGATCTCAAGGGAAGTGGCAAAGAGAGCCGAGGCGCTGGGTATGACCGTGCTTTACACAGACATCATTGGTGAGGCAAAGGGCTGCACCTATGAATACTGCCAATTCGCCGACGTGCTGAAAAGATCCGACTTCGTTTCGCTGCACATACCGTTCATCAAGGAAAACGGCCCGGCTATAGGTGCAGACGAAATAGCGATGATGAAGGACGGCGCATACCTCATCAACTGCGCAAGAGGCGGGGTTGTGTCGGAAAAGGCGCTTCTCGACGCCTTGAATTCAGGCAAGCTTGCCGGAGCGGGCATCGATGTGTTTGAAGAAGAACCTACCAAAAACGCGGAACTGGTGAACCACCCCAATGTCTCTGTCACGCCCCACATAGGAGCTTCCACTGCCGAGGCCCAGGAGAGGATCGGCGGGGAGACGGTTTCAGTGATCGCCGAATTCTTTATCTAACCGAAAGCCCTGCATTGATTGCAGGGTTTTTATTTTTCAGAGTGTACATAATCCAATGCGGCAGGTATATAATTATAATATGAGTGAAATCCGCAAAAATATGAGAAGGAGGTAATCAAATGATATCAAAGAAAATGAGAAAATCACTTGGCGGCAGTTCCGTCATCAGAGCCATGTTTGAGGAAGGGCAGAAGCTGTCCGCCCTGTACGGCGAAGATAATGTGTATGATTTCAGCCTTGGCAATCCCAACGTGGAGCCGCCCGCAGGGATAAAAAAGGCGATCCAGGCGATCCTGGATACGGAAGACCCCACAATGGTTCACGGCTACATGAACAATTCAGGCTACGAAGACGTAAGGGAAGCGATAGCGGGAGACATAAACAGGAAATACGGACTTGACCTGAGTTCCAGGAATATTGTCATGTGCGTTGGCGCCGGAGGCGGACTGAGCGTTGTATTCAAGACGATACTGGATCCTGAGGATGAAGTCATCACATTTGCGCCGTTCTTCGGAGCGTACAGGGGCTACATTGCAGACAACGGAGCTAATCTGGTGGCCGTTCCCACGCACCTCGGCACCTTCGAACCTGACCTGAAAGCGCTGGAATCGGCCGTCACGCCCAAAACAAAGGCGGTCATCATAAACAATCCAAACAACCCTACGGGAGCAGTCTACAGGGAGCCTGTTATCAAGGGCATTGCCGAGGTCCTGGCAAAAAAATCGGAGGAGCTGGGCACCGACATCTACATAGTGTCGGATGATCCTTACAGGGAGATCATATACGAAGACATAAAGATCCCGTACATGCTGAATTACTATAAAAATACGTTCATTGTATACTCCTACAGCAAATCCCTGTCCCTGGCCGGAGAGAGGATAGGCTACGTTGCTATACCGAATGAGATTGCGGAGTTCGAGGACGTGGCCCAGTGCCTGGGGATGGCTACGAGGGACATAGGGTACACGAATGCTCCGTCGCTTTTCCAGAGGGTTATCGCAAGATGCCTCAACGAATCAGTCGATGTGGGCATATACAAGAAAAACAGGGATCTGCTTTACAACCACCTGGCCGGACTGGGTTTCGAATGCGCAAAACCCGAAGGCGCTTTCTATCTCTTCGTCAAGGCTCTCATACCCGACGACAAGGCGTTCGTGGAGGCCGCAAAGAAGCATAACATCCTTGTGGTTCCCGGCTCATTCTTCGGTTGCCCCGGATATTTCAGAATCGCTTACTGCACATCCTATTCCAAAATAGAAAAATCACTGGATGCATGGAGGGCGCTTGCTAAGGATTTTAAATAGGGCCGTGTAGACAAAAAAGAACATGGCGTCGCCAAATGGAAACATTTTTTGTCTGACTTGTTTGAAGATTCAACGGGAAACAGCGGCTTGAGGCCCCTGATTCAACTTGGCACGGGAATTGCTTTATATATTAGGTGCAGAAAGTCAAAAACAATGAATAATATTGAGGGGGAAAATAAATGATATCAGAAAAAATGAAAAAGTCCGTTTCCGGAAGCTCAGTAATAAGGGCTATGTTCGAGGAAGGCACAAAGCTTTCCAAAATCTATGGAGCTGAAAATGTATTTGATTTCAGCATCGGAAATCCTAACGTGGAGCCGCCTGCAAGCATCAAAAAGGCGATCATCGACATCGTGAACGAGGAGAATCCGAATAAGGTACACGGCTACATGAACAATTCCGGCTATGAAGACGTTAGGGAAGCAATAGCCCAGAACATAAACAAGAAGCATGGCCTGGACCTCACATTCAAAAACATAGTGATGACCGTGGGCGCTGCCGGCGGACTCAATGTAATCTTCAAGACGATCCTGAATCCTGAGGATGAGGTAATAACCTTCTCGCCGTTCTTCGGCGAATACAGGGGATATGTGGACAACTTCGGCGGCAAGCTGGTTATAGTGCCTACCCACATGGGAACCTTCGAGCCTGACCTGGCTGCGCTGGAAGCCGCAATAACGCCAAAAACAAAAGCTGTCATAGTGAACAACCCGAACAACCCTACCGGCGTTGTATACAAGGAAGCTGTCATCAAGGGTATCGCAGATCTTCTTACAAGAAAATCAGAGGAGCTGGGCACCTGCATATACATCGTGTCGGACGAGCCATACAGGGAGCTGGTTTACGATGAGCACATCAAGGTTCCTTACATGCTCAAATACTACAAAAATGCCTTCATAGGCTACTCCTACAGCAAATCACTCTCACTTCCGGGCGAGAGAATAGGCTATATAGCATTCTCGAACGATATGGACGACTTTGAGGACGTTGCGCAGGGACTTGGCATAGCTACAAGAATCCTTGGCTACGTAAACGCACCTTCGCTCATGCAGAGGGTGATCGCAAGATGCCTCGACTCTGAGGTCGATGTCAGCATATACAAGAAAAACAGGGACCTCCTGTACAACCACCTGACAAGCATCGGCTTCGAATGCGCTAAACCTGAAGGGGCATTCTACCTCTTCGTGAAAGCCCTGATACCGGACGACACTGCATTCGCAGCAGCAGCAAAGAAGTACAACCTCCTGGTAGTGCCTGGTTCAGCTTTCGGCTGCCCGGGATACTTCAGGCTGGCCTACTGCACATCCTTTGAGAAAATCGAAAAATCACTTGCAGCATTCACAAAACTGGCAGAGGAATTCAAGAAATAATATCCCCGAAACCTGATGGGAAAAGCGAAACATTACCGCGGCAGCTTATTGTTGCGGTAATGTTTTTCTATTACAATGGAACTATGAGCACAATAACGGTAAAGGAGAACCCTATGGATAGAAAAATTGGAGTTATTGCCTCCGATATGCAGCTTAAGAACAGTTTCATAAAGCTTTTCGAAGAAGAGGTAGGCAATGGGGAGATAATCATCGATATTCTTGATCAGGACAATATTTCGGAGCAGGGCAAAATGCTGGAAAGCAAGGGGGTAAAAGCGATCATAGCCAGAAGCGGCGGATACTGGCATACCTTCGGCAAGGTGAACGTACCGGTCGTGAACCTGAAAATAAGCACGATAGATATCCTGTACGCCATAAAAACAGCCAGACGCTACAAGAAGGATATAGTACTGATCATCTCAGATCTGGAATACTTCAGCTATGACGAATGGAAGGACATGGTCGGCGAGGAGATCGTCATTGAGCGCTTCTGCGGCAACGAAAGCATGGAAGCTTGCGTAAAGAAATACGCCGGCAAGAAGGACGGGATCGTGATAGTCGGAGGCGGCATTCCCTGCAGCATTGCCAGAGGCCTGGGCATGGATTATGTCGCCATCGGCGTTTCCGACGAATCCATCTGCGAAGGGGTAGCCCGGGCGAGGGAGCTGATAGACAGCCTGTACGAGCAGAAGCTTAAAAATGAAGTCAGGGAGAGGATCCTGGACGGTGTGCACGATGCTGTCGTTGCAATAAATCAGGACGGGTGCATCATACTGTTTAATGAAGTCGCGCAGGAAGTATTGAAAAAGAAGAGCGCGGACGTGATGGACAGGAAATTATCGGAGGTATGTCCTGAACTGGGTTTCATGACAGAGGCCCTGAACAGCAGGATCAACAGGAATAACGAAATAATTAAATTGAGAAGGAACGTCATAGCGGCAAACATCTCGGTGCTTAACGTCGAGGGGCACGTCCACGGCGTGCTCTGCTCTTTCCAGGACATTACGAAGCTGCAGAATCTTGAGAAAAAAATAAGATTTGAACTGAACAAAAAAGGACTGGCTGCAAAGTACAGGTTTGAAGATATAATAGCCATCGACCCGGCTATGAAGGACGCTGTGGCAAAGGCTATAAAGGTGGGCCTCTGTGACAGCACGGTGATGATTTACGGGGAAAGCGGAACGGGCAAGGAGATGATCGCCCAGAGCATCCACAATATAAGCAGCAGGAAGGATGATCCCTTTGTGGCAGTCAACTGCGCTGCAATCACGGAAAGCCTTCTTGAGAGTGAGCTCTTCGGATACGAGGAGGGTGCCTTTACCGGCGCAAGAAAGGGAGGCAAGCCCGGATTAGTCGAGCTGGCTCATAAGGGAACCCTGTTTCTGGATGAGATAAACAGCATGTCGCTTAATCTGCAGGCGAAGTTGCTCCGCGTCATCGAGGAGAAGGAGACGATGAGGATCGGGTCAGACTATATAATACCTTTGGACATCAGGATTATCGCAGCGGCAAATGAGGAGCTGAAGAAAAAGGTTCGGGAGGGCAGCTTCCGAAGCGACCTGTTCTACAGGCTGAACATCCTGGAGATAGAGATCCCCCCTCTCAGGGAAAGGGAGAAGGACATTGTCCCGCTGTTCAGGCATTATCTGAAAAACATATCCGGTGAAGCTGATGCTGGGAAGATCAGCAGCGAGCTTGAGAAAAAAATACTGAACTACTCCTGGCCGGGCAACGTGAGGGAACTGAGGAATGTTGCCCAAAGATACGTGGTCTTCAATGAGGTGGAGCTTGACGAAGAGGAGATAATAAAGGACAGGGAAGGCTTTACAGGCGACGGCGATTCCGGAGTCGAAAAAGTAATCGACCTGAAGGAGATCAACCGTTTTGTTGAAGAAAAGGTGATTGAGATGCTTGCCGGTGAAGGGATGACAAAAACGGAAATAGCAAAAAAACTCGGCATAAGCAGATCGGCCTTGTGGAAAAAGACAAAATCCTAAAATTTCCGCTTACATGTCTCGCAGCCGGATACCGGCGAGCAGGGCCTGGAGATCACGGAGGCCCTTGTAAGGTCGAATGCGGTAGATGTCATAGTGGTCGACTCTGTTGCAGCCCTTGTACCCAGAGCAGAGATAGAAGGCGAGATGGGGGATTCCCATATGGGACTGCATGCGAGGCTGATGTCGCAAGCCCTGAGAAAGCTTACCGCATCAATCAGCAGGTCAAAATGTGTCGTAATCTTCATAAACCAGCTGAGGGAGAAGATAGGCATCATGTTCGGCAATCCTGAAACGACTACAGGCGGACGCGCGCTCAAATTCTATTCGTCAGTAAGGCTGGACATCAGAAGGACAAGCAGGCTGAATTTGACATAATGTACAACGAGGGCGTTTCAAGGGAAGGCGGCCCCGGTTCCATATCACATGGAGCCAGGGCCGCCTCTTCAAAATTATCTGATCAGCTGGCAAACGTCGTTTGCGAACTTGACCGGGTCGTCTATTGTGAGCCCTTCTATCAGAAGAGCCTGGTTGTAGAGCAGGTTGGAAAGCAGTTTGAGCTTGTCCTTGTCCTCTGTGAATGCCTGTCTGAGGGTGCCGAATATCTCGTGGCTTGTGTTGATTTCAAGAATCTTGTCGGCCTTGATGCCGGGGCTGTCAGGCATCATGCTGAGGACCTTCTCCATCTCTATGGAAAGCTCTCCTTCGTTGGTAAGGCAGACAGGATGGTTCTTGAGCCTCTTTGATGCCCGCACATCCTTGACCTTGCCGTCCAGGGCTTCCTTCATGAAATCGAAGAGCTCCTTGTTATCCTCGGCATCCATGCCGCTGTCCTTCTCGTCGGCTTCCAGGCCAAGGTCGCCGCTGGAAACGGATTTGAACTCCTTATCCTTGTAGCTCATCAGCATCTTGATCGCAAACTCGTCTATCTCGTCGGTGAAGTACAGTATCTCGAAGCCCTTGTCCTGGAGGAGTTCGGTCTGAGGCATCTTCTCGATCTTCTCCACGTTTTCGCCTGTAGCGTAGTAGATGTACTTCTGATCCTCCTTCATTCGGGAGATGTACTCGTCAAGGCTAACAAGCTTATTTTCTGTCGAGGAATGGAACAGCAGCAGGTCCTGGAGCTCCTCCTTGTGCATTCCGAAGTCGGAATATACGCCGTACTTGAGCTGGCTGCCGAACTCCCTGAAGAACTCGTCGTATTTTTCCCTGTCGTTCTTGAACATTGAGAGAAGCTCGCTCTTGATCTTGTCCTTTATCTTCTTGGCGATGAACTTCAGCTGCCTATCATGCTGCAGCAGCTCCCTCGAGATGTTCAGGGAAAGGTCTGCTGAGTCGACAAGCCCCTGCACGAAGCTGAAGTAGTCCGGCAGAAGGTCGGCGCATTTCTCCATGATAAGCACGCCGTTGGAATAGAGTTCGAGGCCCTTCTGGAACTCCTTGGTGTAGTAGTTGTACGGTTTTCTTGCAGGGATGAAGAGGAGGGTGTTGTAGCTGACGACCCCTTCAACGCTGGAATGTACAGTCTTGAGAGGCTTCTCGTAACCGAAATGCTTCTCCAGGTAGAAATTGTCGTAATCCTCCTGCGTCAGCTCGCTCTTGTTCTTTCTCCAGATGGGGACCATGCTGTTCAGGGTCTCATATTCGTAGAAGTCCTCGTACTCGTTCTCTGTTCCCTCCTTAAGCCTGCTTTTTTTCACCAGCATCCTGACAGGGTATTTTATGAAATCGGAATACTTCTTTATGAGGGCTCTGAGCCTGTATTCCTCTAGGTACTCATCATATTTCTCGTCCTCAGCGTTCTCCTTGATCTTCAGGATGATCTCCGTTCCCAGCGAAGCTTTCTCCGACTCCTCGATATCATAGCCCTCTACGCCTCCGGACACCCACTTGTAGGCCTTATCCGAATTGACTGAACGGCTTATGACGGTCACCAGGTCAGATACCATGAAAGCTGAATAGAAGCCTACGCCGAACTGGCCTATGATGTCAACTCCCTCCTTCGACTCGTTCTCATTCTTGAACGCGAAGGAGCCGCTCTGAGCGATGGTGCCGAGGTTCTCCTCAAGCTCCTCCTTGGTCATGCCTATCCCGTTGTCGGAGATGCGGAGAGTCCTGTTATCCTTGTCCGCAGTAATCTCGATGAAGAAAACATCCTTGTCAAAGACTACGTTTGAATCGGTAAGCGAGCGGTAGTAGTTCTTGTCAATCGCGTCGCTGGCGTTTGATATCAGCTCCCTCAAGAATATCTCCTTGTTGGTGTAGATTGAGTTGATCATTAGATCGAGCAATCTTTTGGACTCCGCCTTGAATTGTTTTTTTGTCATATTATCCTTTCCTTTCTCATAAAAATGATTATAAATAATAAAACCACACCCTCATTGCAGGTGCGGTTATTTCAAAATAGATTCTACAACGATAGGTACTAAGCGCCGTGTATGAACTTGTTTTGTTAGCACTCGCCGTGAGCGAGTGCTAACTATATTTTATCAACTACAATCTTTTTGTCAATACGGTTTTTTGCTTAAGGCTTATCCATCAGCTCCTCAACTTTTTTATTGAACATCCCAATGAGCTCATAGGCGGTGGTCTCGTCCAGCATCCCTGTCATAGACTTGGTTTCAAACAGCCTGCGCGGCAGTTTGATATCCGTCTGGCTGAAGCCGCAGGCTTTCTTTATCCTGATTTTCGTCCTGTAGATCCTATCTGCCATGTCGTCCAGCTCCTCATCCGTGTAGTTTCTGCCTACGGAGGCGAGGGCCTCGGTGAATGTCTTCCTGTCGTATATTTTTCTTGCGAACAGGCAGATTACAAGAGAATTGAGGAGGCATCTCTCTTTTTCCTCGCTGAAGAGGCTGTCGACTAGCTTTTCCTTGTCAAACTCCTTTGCGGTCTGGTCAAAGGAGTATCCGGCGTTGCACAGGTGCGAATGCCTTGCTGAAACTGCAAAGCCCACCACGGAGCCGTAGCCTGTATGGTATCCCGGCATCTCGTTCCTGCCGAAGGTCAGCGCGAAATCCTGTCCGCCGTAGACCTCGGAAGCCCTGTAGGCGCCTTCGCCCAGCATCCTGTAGAACTCGTTCTCCCTGTCCGCCAGGAACTCGATAGCCTTGACGTAGTTCGCGGTGTTGCCGAACTCCAGGGCCACGATGGTTTGCTTCTCGGTGATGAGCTTTTTCGCAAAAGCCTCCGTGGCCCAGCCGAGGGCGACGCCGGTGGACATAGCGTCGATGCCTTTGTTCTCCACGCGTTCGATGAGCTCCAGTATATCGTCCGAGGACTTCACTCCCAGGTAACTTCCCAGAGCGAATATCAGCTCATAATCGTAGCCTACATTCATCGATTCGTATTCATACCCTTCGCCGAAGGCCTTCCTGAGCTGGCCGATATGTATGCAGCCAACAGGGCAGCCGGTGCAGGCCATCTTTCTTACAAGGTTTTTCTCGGCGAAAGCCTCGCCTGAGATGCTGTCAGCGTGCTCGAAGGAGCCGGCCTGCAGGTTCCTGGTAGGAAGCCCGCCCGTCAGATTGAGCGGCTCCACGTTTATAGGCGTGCCGGAGTCGTGGTACTTGGACATTATCCCCGTGTCCGTGGCCCTCTTGTATATATCGTTGTACACCTTGAAATAGCTCTTGAAATCCTTTATAGGCATATCCCTGTCCCCGATTATGGAGATCGCTTTGAGGTTCTTGCTGCCGAAAACAGCGCCGAGGCCGAGCCTCCCGAAATGCCTGTAGGTGTCTACGCAGACGGATGCGAACCTCACAAGGTTTTCACCGCCGGGGCCGATTCTGATTATGCTCCTCTTACCCTCTCCGGTCTCCCGCTCCCGGATAATCCTGCCCACATCGTCGGATGAGATCTGCCAGAGGGCCCGGGCGTCCTTTATATCAATATCGGTTTTGCTTATGGATATATAGCACGGCCTGTCCGCCTTGCCTGTGATGACTACGGCGTCATAGCCGGCATGCAGCATTGTTAGTGCGAGGCGTCCGCCGGCATAGCTTTCGCCCAGCTCTCCCGTGAGCGGGGATTTGAACATGGCGACCGTCTTGGTCACTACCGGGAAGATGTACGTCAGCGGTCCTATAGCGAACACTATAGGCTGTGTCTCGTCAAAGGCATCCAAATCTCCCTTGAGGTTTTCCTCCAGAAGCTTTGACGCCACGCCGACGCCTCCAAGGTACTCCGTGAGATCCTTCCTGTGATCAATCCTGATCTTCCTGCTGGAAAGGTCGATGTAAAGAACCTTTATATAATCCTCATATATCATCCGATACTTCCTCCATTCTCAGGCATTCGTGCGGACAGTACCTGGCACAGGCGCCGCAGTGCTTGCATATGATCGGCGTGTTCTGCAGCTCGTCGAAATAGACAGCCCCGACAATGCACGCCTTCGCGCATTTTCTGCAGCTTATGCATTTTTTGCTGTCAAGAATGACGCCTCCGCCCGGCCTTGGATCCAATGCCCCGGTTGGGCAGCTTTCGGCGCATGCTCTCTCGCCCGTGCAGGCTATGCATGCATTGGCAACAAACTTTCCGGAAAGTCCGCCGCTGGTCTTTATCCTGATCGCGCTTTTTGAAATGGAATGGTTTTGCCTGTTGAGCCCCGAGCACACCAGCATGCAAGTGAAGCAGCCTATGCATTTTTTCATGCCGTCGGTTTTCAGAATCCGAGCCATACAATCACCTCCCAATTATCTTTATAAAACCTAATTCAACATTTGTCAGTAAACACCTTTTTATATTAAAGAATTTATTCAATTTTCTTTTTATACAAGCCTGATTTCAGTTATAATGATATTATAAATTTGAGGTGGTGCTTCATGGAGAAAGATATTAAGAAGATGGTTGATAAGTCGCAGAAGCGTTGCGAAGAGATTGGGCTGAGCAGGGGGATGGTGTTCAGCCGAAAAATAATAGAGGGGGTCGAGCTGGAGGACGAGCTGGAGAAAAGCAGGGAGCTGATACTGGCGGCAATCCCTTTCATAGACCAGCTTTACAAATTCGTAAAGGGGTCGGATTTTTTCATAATTCTCACAGATGCAAACGGATGCATCCTTAACATAGTGGGCGATGAAAAGATCCTTGATGATGCATTCAAATTTAAAATGATTCCAGGGGCATATATGGATGACGACAACATCGGAACCAACGCGATGGGGCTCGTCATCAATGAAAAAATCCCGGTCCAGATATCCGGAGACGACCACTTCATAGAGGCCTACCATAAATGGACCTGCTCTGCTGCGCCGATTATCGACCAGAGCGGAAATCTGATGGGTGTGATCAACCTCACGGGGTACACACAGGATGTTCATCCGCACACTCTCGGCATGGTGGTAGCTGCAGCCTTCTCAATAGAGCGCATAATTACGGACGGGACCATCAGGAAAAGGCGGAAGATGCACGAACGCATAAGTGAATGCAGGGCTGTCTATAATTTTGACAAGATAGTGAGCGAAGATCCGAAGTTCCTGGATACGATAGAATATGCAAAGAAGATATCAAGAAGCAAGTCAACCATACTGATAACAGGTGAAACCGGTACGGGAAAGGAAGTTTTCGCCCAATCAATCCACAACTACAGCGAAAGGGCCAACATGCCGTTTGTTGCTGTAAACTGCGGTGCGATACCTGCAAACCTCATCGAGTCAGAGCTTTTCGGGTATGAGGAAGGGGCGTTCACCGGAGCGAAAAAAGGAGGCAGTGAAGGCAAGTTCCAGTCTGCAGACGGCGGCACCATATTTTTGGATGAGATAGGAGAAATGCCGATAGATATGCAGGTGAGGCTCCTGAGGGTTATCGAAGAGGGTGTTGTTACAAGAATCGGCGGAATAAAACCGATACCTGTCGATGTGCGAATAATAGCAGCCACCAACAGGGAGCTCACTGATGCGGTTGAATCCGGCAAGTTCAGGAAAGATCTGTTCTACAGGCTGAATGTGCTTCCGGTCTATCTCCTGCCGCTGAAAGAAAGACGAAGGGACATAATGCTGCTGGTAGACTACTACATGAACAAAATATCAAGGAAACTGGGCAAAAACAAAGTTGATTTCAATGAGAGTGAAAAGGAGAAGCTCGTAAACTATTCCTGGCCGGGGAACATAAGGCAGCTGCAGAACGTGGTGGAGCTTGTTATAAACACCGGAAAACTGCCGGGCGAGCTTTTCGGGGTACAGACCGAGGCGAGATACGTGGCCGAAAAAATGGAAGAAGAAAAGATCCACAACCTGCATGAAGTTGAAAAGGAGTATATTGAAAGGGCTTTGGAGGAGTGCGGTTACAATATATCCAGGACAGCAAAGAAACTCGGGATAGCAAGGAACACCCTTTACAAAAAAATAAAGGACTTCTCGATAAGGTGCTCATAAACTGAGCAGTGAGCAATAATTGAACAGGTGCCTGAATGCGTGTTGCGCAAATATTGAGCAGTGAATTGCCGAAATATTGATTTAATTGCTTGGCATGAAATATGCTTTATATAAGAGCAAATACTATTTGGGGAGGTATGAAAATGTACGGTTATTGCGGCAGAGTTATAAGGATCAATTTGACAGACGGCAGCATAAAAAAAGAAGTTCTCGATCTCGAGAAGGCGAAAAAATATATTGGGGCAAGAGGGCTGGGCGTGAAAACGTTTATTGACGAAGTTGACCCAAAGGTGGATCCTTTTTCTGAAGAGAACAAGTTCATAATCGCAGGCGGACCGCTCACAGGCGCTCCGGTGCCAACCAGCGGAAGGTACATGGTTGTAACAAAATCACCTCTTACAGGCACCATAGCTATTTCGAATTCCGGTGGAAAATGGGGAGCGGAGTTCAAATTCGCCGGGTACGACATGATGATTCTGGAAGGAAAAGCAAAAAAGCCAATATACATCAACATAGTCGACGATGTCGTGGAGATCATGGATGCGGTTGAAGTTTGGGGCAAGGTTGTATCCGAGACGACGGATTACCTTAAAGGGATACACGGAGACAAGTCGAAGGTTCTCTGCATCGGACCGGGAGGAGAAAAGCTCTCTCTCATGTCGGCAGTGATGAACGACGTGGACAGGGCAGCGGGCAGAGGCGGAGTAGGTGCTGTTCTAGGTTCCAAGAATGTCAAAGCCATAGTCGTAAGGGGAACAAACAAGGTTGCTTTGGCGGACGAAGAAAAGACCAAGAAGGTTTCCAGCGATAAAACAGGAATACTGATGAAGGACCCCGTAGCAGGAAGCGGACTCCCTACCTATGGATCCGCAGTTCTTGTCAACATAATCAACGAAAACGGGATTTTGCCTGTTAGGAATTTCCAGAAATCATACTCTGACGAGGCAGACAAGGTAAGCGGCGAAACCCTTACAGAAAAATACCTTGTCAAGAAAAATCCTTGCTACAGATGCCCTATAGCCTGCGGCAGATGGGTTAAGCTGGACGACGGAACAGAATGCGGAGGTCCTGAATACGAGACTCTGTGGTCGTTTGGGCCAGACTGCGACGTTTACGACCTGAACGCTGTCGATGTAGCAAACATGCTCTGCAACGAATACGGGCTCGACACAATATCCGTTGGAGCTACAATAGCGGCAGCTATGGAACTTTATCAGAGAGGCTACATCAAGGATGAGGAAATAGAAGCTGACGGAGTGTCCCTGAACTGGGGCGATGCAGAAGCAATGGTAGCCTGGACAAAGAAGATAGGGCTCAGGGAAGGCTTCGGAGACAATATGGCAGACGGTTCATACAGACTCTGCGAGTCCTACGGCGTGCCTGAATATTCCATGACGGTCAAAAAACAGGAGCTGCCTGCCTACGATCCGAGAGCGGTACAGGGCCACGGCATAACCTACGCTGTTAACAACAGAGGAGGCTGCCACATAAAGGGATACATGATAAGCCCTGAAATACTTGGGTATCCTGAAAAGCTCGACAGATTCGCAGATGAAGGAAAAGCTGCTTACGCAAAAGTATTCCATGACCTCACAGCTGTCATCGATTCACTTGGACTGTGCATATTCACAACCTTCGGACTGGGACTTCCGGATTACGTAGATATGTACAATGCAGTTGTCGGCGAAGAGCACGACAATGAATCACTGCTGCGTGCCGGGGACAGGATATGGACACTGGAGAAGCTGTTCAACCTTAAAGCTGGCCTCACAAAAGCCGACGACACACTCCCTAAGAGACTTCTCGAGGAGCCTATAGCAGAGGGGCCATCAAAGGGAAATGTACACCACCTGAAGGTGCTTCTTCCGGAATACTACAGCGTCAGGGGATGGGATGAAAACGGCTTGCCTACAGATGAGACACTAAGGAATCTGGGGCTCGAAGAATATATCGGATACATTGAAAAATAACCTATAAAGCAAAGTTGGTGATTGATTTGAAAGTTGAGGTCAGACTTTTTGCTACCTTCAGGGAAGGCAGGGAAAAGAAATACTTCCTGGATATGCCGGAAGGCTCGAGGGTAATTGATTTGCTTGATATGCTTAAAATACCTGCAGAGGAAGTCAGCATCCTGCTTCTGAACGGCAGGGACGGGGATGCCATGAGGATACTTGATGAATCAGATGTTGTCGCCGTATTCCCTCCAGTGGGGGGTGGCTAAGGTGATGGAAGACAGATACAGCAGGAATGTCAGTTCAATCACGGAAGAAGAGAACCGCCGGCTGAAGTCGTTCAAGGTGTGCGTCATAGGCTGCGGCGGCCTCGGAGGCTACATTATCGAGATGCTTGGAAGAATCGGCATCGGCACCATAACCGCAGTCGACTACGACCGTTTCGAGGAGACAAATCTTAACAGACAGATACTTTCAGATACAACCAACCTTGGACAGAGCAAGTCTCTGGCAGCCCTCGAGAGGATGAAGAAAGTCAACCCCGAAATAACCCTCAACAATGTGGATCTGCGTTTCGACAGCACAAGCGGAGAGGAGATCATAAGAGGGAGCGACGTCGTGGTCGATGCGCTGGACAACCCTCAGGGCAAGAGGCTTGCGGGAGACCTTTGCGCAAAACTGAACATACCCCTTGTCCATGGGGCCATAGCTGGCTGGTACGGCCAGGTAACTACGGTATATCCAGGAGACAAGGCTATGGATGTGATATGCAAGGAGGGCACCTCCTGCGGAATCGAGAAGGAGCTGGGCAACCCTCCGTTCACTCCGGCTTTCCTGGCGGCAATCCAGACGGCAGAGGTTATCAAGATTCTCCTGAAAAAGGGCGGCACGCTAAGGAACAAGATACTGTACGCCGACCTCCTAAATATGGAATTTGATATTGTGGAGTTGAAAAAATAAGGAACAAATTACAATGGCGAAGCAGCCGCAAGCGGCTGCTTCGAACCAAAACATAAAAACAAATGAAGTTATCAATTTCTCCGAGTCATTTTTTCTAAGGCAGACGCTATGAGGGATGACCGATAGGGATGTGTTGGAAACGATTCATCCTCCATGCTGGAAAGGGGAATGTATTTTGGCATTCTCTTTTCATTGCAAAAAATGAAAAGAGTTTTTTTGATGAAAAAATTGAGCAACCGGGGTGATTAAATTGAATCTTTTCGATGTTGCTTCCATTTCGGAAGTGATCGAAATAATAAATGACAAATTTGAGTATAGCGTTCCTTCGGAAACAGTGGGCCTGCTTGAGTGCCATGACAGGATCCTGCATGATGATGTCGTCTCCGATATCAACATTCCGGATTTCAAAAGATCGACGGTGGACGGATATGCAGTAAGGAGCAGAGACCTGTTCGGAGCATCAGAGACAAGCCCCTCAATGCTCGATCTCACCGGAGAGGCTGAGATGGGCAAGACCAATCTGGGCACCCTGGAATTCCCGGGAGAATGCATGTATGTTCCGACAGGCGGAATGCTCCCCGAAGGTTCAGACGCGGTAATCATGATTGAAGATGTGGAGAAGCTTGACGATATAACCCTGCTGGCGAACAAATCGGTTGCGCCCGGAGAAAACGTGATCCAGATAGGCGAGGATATTGGCAGAGGCGAGCTTGTACTCCGAAAGGGCGCAAGGCTGAGGCCTTACGAAATCGGGGTTCTTGCCAGCATAGGCTGCATCAGTGTCAGAGTCGCCAGGAAGCCACGAATCGGGATAATATCAACAGGAGACGAAATTGTGGAGCCCGGAAAGGTTCCAGGCCTTGGGCAGGTAAGAGATATAAACTCATATCTTTTGTATTCTTTGATACAGGAGAGCTCGGGCGAGCCCGTGATGTACAATTTTGTCAGGGATGATTTTGATGAGCTCAGGGATACCGTTGGAAGGGCCCTGGTTGAATGCGATACAGTCCTCATTTCCGGAGGGAGCTCTGTCGGCAAAAAGGATGAGACCATGAATGTAATAAACTCATTCGAAAACTCCGAAATCCTTGTCCACGGGATAGCCATAAAACCCGGGAAACCGACTATCCTCGGAAAAGCAGGCGGGAAAGCGATATTCGGACTTCCCGGCCATCCTCTGGCATGCGCAGTCATTTACAAAGCTTTTGTAACGAGGTACATGAACAAGCTTACAGGGAAGGTCGAGGCTGAATATCCAGTGGAATGTGAATTTGATATCAACTATCACAAGGCAAAAGGCAGAGAGGAATATCTTCCGGTTGCCATAAACCAGGAAGGCGATGTGAGGATAGCAAGCCCCATACTCTCAAAGTCGGGACTGATCACAGGATTCTCAAAGGCCTGGGGATATATAAAAATAGAGAAGAACAATGAGGGACTCAGAAAAGGCCAGGCTGTGCAGGTCTACAAATTTTAGGGAGGTACTGACGTGGAAAATATTTTTCTGTCCAATATGGAGCTGGACGATGCGCTAAAGCTGTATATAAAAAGCAACCTGCCCTCGGAGGGCAATAAAGAAATAATCAGCACCATCGATTCCTTTCAGCGAGTAACATCCATGCCGGTGTATTCGCTGATGTCTTCGCCTTTTTACAATTCATCGGCGATGGACGGGATTGCTACATTAAGCACGAAAACTTTCAATGCTTCCGAGAAAAACCAGATCACTCTGGAAGAAAATATTGATTATGTTGTTGTGGATACCGGCGATCCGATTCCCAAACAGTTCGACTGCGTAATAATGGTTGAGGACTTAATAAAGATATCCGGTGAGAAGGTGAAAATATACAAGAGCGCATCGCCCTGGCAGCATATAAGGACGCTGGGGGAAGACATCGTGGAGAATCAGCTGATAATCCCTTCAAATCACGCAGTGAGGTCTGTGGACATAGGCGCTATGCTGGCGGGCGGCGTCAATACCATTGAGGTATACAGGAGGCCCAGAGTAGGAATCATTCCAACAGGCACAGAGATAGTCGAGCCGGGCTCGGACCTTAAGATCGGCGATATAGTGGAGTTCAATTCGAGGATATTTTCTGCCCAGATCCAGGAGTGGGGCGGGATCCCTGTCAGATACGGCATAGTCAGGGATGACCGCGAAAAGATAAAGGAGAGCGTTCTCAAGGCGGTCGCCGAGAACGATATTGTCCTGGTAAATGCAGGATCCTCGGCGGGCAGAGAGGATTTCACATGCGGCATTATCGAAGAGCTGGGCAAGGTTCATGTGCACGGCATAGCCATAAAGCCGGGTAAGCCTACCATACTTGGCGAGATTAACGGGAAACCGGTGGTAGGAATCCCGGGTTATCCCGTCTCCGCGTATGTTGTCATGGAAAACATAGTCAAGAAGATCGTCTATGGATTCCAGCAAAGGAAGCTTGAAAAAACAAAAACAGTGGAAGCGTTCGTTTCAAAAAGGATAATGTCGTCTCTAAAATACCTGGAATTTGTAAGGGTGAAGCTGGGAAGGGTTGACGACAAGCTCATCGCAACCCCTTTAAGCAGGGGGGCAGGGACAACAATGTCCCTGGTAAGGGCAGACGGAATAATCTGTGTCCCTCAGAGCTCGGAAGGCATAGAGGCGGGAACAAGGGTGGAGGTCCAGCTGATAAGGTCCGAGGAGGAGGTCAACAACACACTTGTGTCCATAGGCAGCCATGACGTCATAATGGACGTTGCGGCGGACCTGATGAGCCTCAGGGAAAAGCAGTACGTTCTCTCCTCGTCCCATGTGGGCAGCATGGGTGGAATACTGGCACTGAGGAACGGGGAGACCCATATGGCCCCGATACATCTGCTGGATGAAGAGACCGGGGAGTACAATGTTTCCTATATCAGGAAGTATATAAAGGATACGGACATCTCGCTTATAAAATGCGTGAAAAGGATACAGGGCCTCATGGTTAAAAAGGGCAACCCTATGAACATAAACAGCCTGAACGACATAGCGGAGGTTAAGGCCAGGTTCGTAAACAGGCAGAGAGGCTCAGGCACAAGGCTTTTGCTCGACTATAACATGAAAAAGCTTAATATAGCTCCGGTTGACATTTCCGGGTATGAAAGGGAAGAATTTACCCATCTCAAGGTTGCTGCAGCAGTGGCGGCAGGGGATGCGGACTGCGGCCTGGGAGTATATTCTGCGGCAGTGCTGATGGACCTGGACTTTATCCCCCTTTGCCATGAGGAATATGATTTGGCAGTTCCTACAAAGTTTCTTCAGGATGACAAAGTAAAGGAATTCATCGAAGTCATAAGGAGCGATAAATTCATCAGCGAGCTTAACAGGCTTGGAGGCTATGAACATGAAGGTATCGGCAGGGTAATAGCAGTATAGATTGGGGTGATTACATTGTTGGATATGAATGGAAGAAAAATCAACTATATTAGGGTTTCTTTAACAGACCGCTGCAATCTGAGATGCATCTATTGTATGCCTGAAGAAGGGATAAGCAAAAAAGAGCACCACGAGATCATAAGACATGAAGATATATTGAAGATATTGAAGGCTTCTGCCTTCCTGGGAATAGACAAGGTAAGATTCACTGGCGGGGAACCTCTCATTGTCAAGAATATTGACAGGCTTATCCATGAAGCTTCAAGGATCAACGGGATCGAAGACATAGCGATCACAACAAACGGCATCCTGCTCAATTCAATGGCAGGGGAGCTGAAAAAAGCCGGTTTGAAAAGGGTGAATATTAGCCTTGATTCCCTCAAGGAGGATAAGTTTAGAAAAATCACGCGCGGCGGCAATATACAGGACGTACTTCAAGCAATAGAGAAGTGCATAAATTTAGGCATAAAGCCGGTAAAAATAAATTCGGTGCTCATAAAGGGGATCAACGATGACGAAATATCCGACCTTATAAGGCTCACGAAAGAGCTGCCCGTGCACGTCAGGTTTATAGAGCTGATGCCAATAGGGGAGGGTATGAATTATTACGAAACAGGATTCATCAGTTCTGATCAGGTCTTGAGCGAACAGAAGGAGCTTGTGCCTTTAAACAGTAATGAAGGAAGCACTGCCAGTCTTTTCAAACTTCCGAATTCGAAAGGGACCGTAGGTTTCATAAGCCCCTTAAGCTGCAAATTCTGCAGGAATTGCAACAGGATAAGGCTTACATCTACGGGGACAATTAAGCCCTGCCTCCATTCGGATACCGAATATGATCTGAAGAAATATCTTGAGAGTGAAATAGGTTTAATATCGGAACTGAAAGAAATAATTTACAACAAACCTGCAGAGCACAATCTGGAGAACGACGGAAAGAGCAGCAGCAAAAGGGAGATGTTTGAAATAGGCGGCTGATCCGGTGCGCCGGCGCAAATCGTATTTCGAAAGAAAAGAGATAATTCTGAAGGAGTGTATTTGAATGGCGAAGGTTATTGCAATAAATATCAGCGAGAAAAAAGGCGAGATGAAGCATCCCATAGAAAAAGGGTTGTTCAAAGAGGAACACGGCCTGGTAGGAGATGCACATGCAGGAAAATGGCACAGGCAGGTCAGCCTTCTTGGAAATGAGAGCATCGAAAAGATGAAGAATATGGGGGCGGAAGGACTTTGCTTCGGTAATTTCGCAGAGAACCTGACCACTGAGGGGATCGCTTTGTACGAGCTTCCGGTGGGAACAAAGCTCAAAATCGGTGAAACCGTAATGGAAGTTACCCAGATTGGCAAGGAATGCCATATGGGGTGCGCGATACGTGAACAGGTCGGAGACTGCATAATGCCGAGGGAAGGCATATTCACGAGGGTTTTGACCGGAGGCTGGATCAAGGCCGGAGATGAGATAGAAATCTTAAGCAAATAATGCTATAATGTTCATAATATTATAACAAATTTCCGAGTTGGATTTCCTAAGGCAGCGATGCTATGGAAATTCAACCATTGGGTGATCGGAGAAATCTGTTCGCCTCCCGTGTTTGGAAAGGAAGCTTTCATATTGGCCTTTCCTTTGGTATGCAAAGGATTATTTTTTTGGCGAAAGTTTTCCTTTTACATATAATAAATTAAAGGGGGAACAAAAATGTTCAAGAAGAAGAAACTATTAACTATGGGCCTTGCAATTATTCTGGTTATGTCATTATTTGTAGGCTGCGCAGAAAAGAAAGAAGCTGCAAAAATCATCGGCACAATTAGGCTTGCCACAACCACGAGCACTCAGGACAGCGGCCTGCTGGATGAAATCCTTCCGGATTTTACATTCAAGACCGGCTATGAAGTTGAAGTGATCGCCGTCGGATCTGGCGAAGCTATGAAAATGGGTGAAAACGGCGAAGCTGATGTCCTTCTCGTTCATTCACCGCAGGCCGAAAAAGATTTCGTGGCAGCAGGACACAGCCCTGCAAGATATGATGTAATGTACAATGATTATGTAATCATCGGACCAAAGGATGATCCGGCAGGGATCAAAGCAGCAGCTCCGGACAACGCACAGGCTGCATTCAAAAAGATCTATGATGGCCAAGTTACATTTATCTCTAGAGCCGACGAATCCGGAACCCACAAGAAAGAACTGGCAATCTGGACCAAATTAGGGCTGACTCCATCGGGAGACTGGTATATAGAATCCGGAAAAGGCATGGGCGACGTCATCACAATGACTGATGAAAAGCTGGGATACACCCTTTCTGACAGAGCAACATGGCTTAATATGTCATCAAAAACCGACCTCGCCATAGTTACAGAGGGAGACAAGGATCTTTTTAACCAGTACGGCGTAATGGTGGTTGATCCTTCCAAAAACGCGCAGATCAATGCAGCGGGTGCGCTTGCATTCCAGGAGTGGATACTTTCGGCTGATACCCAGAAGCTGATTGGAGAATATGGCGTTGAAGAGTACGGAAAGGCATTATTCACGCCAAATGCCGCAGTTAAATAACCGAAAATGATAATTGCAATATAATTATGGGGGCAGAGGCAATTTTTTTAATATCCTTAAGGCAAAGATTGCCTCTGCCTTTTATAACCAATGATACTAACTTAGGAAGGAAAATGTTATGGACGTAATCGCAGAAGGATTCAAGGCTGCAATCGAATTGCTTTTAAAGGGTGATGCGCAACTATATGAAATTGTGGGACTGTCCTTAGCAGTATCCCTGTGTTCTGTGGCAGTTTCCACTTTCATCGGCGTGCCTTTGGGAGCATTGATAGGCACCCATGATTTTAAGTTTAAAAATGCTTTGTTAAGGATAATCTATACGCTGATGAGCCTGCCGCCTGTTATTGCCGGCCTTCTTGTGTTCCTTTTTATAATGCGTAGAGGTCCGTTAGGTTCGTGGGAATTGGCATATACGCCAGCAGCTATGGTAATAGCTCAGGTGTTCCTTGTAACACCGATTATCACTGGGCTTACCTATAATATAGTGAGAGAGAAGGCAACAAAAGTCAAAAACATAGCAATAACTTTAGGAGCCGGAAAACTGGAACGCTTAAAACTGCTGCTTTCAGAATTGAAAATCGGAATTTTAGCGGCAGTTATAACTGGTATGGGAAGAGCCCTTTCCGAGGTGGGCGCAGTAATGATAGTCGGCGGAAATATCAAAGGGAAAACACGTGTCATGACCACATACATTGCCCAGCTGAAGAGCATGGGAGATTACAGCACCGCCATCGCTGTAGGTATTGTACTGATGGTCCTGGCATTCCTAATAAATTCGTTTTTATATAATTATCAACAGAGAGATGAAAGATTATGAATATTTTTATTGATAAAATAATCAAGGAATATGACGGCCGAAGGGTTCTGGATGTTGAATCTCTTCAAATCAAGGATGGGGCCTTTTGCGGCGTTATCGGACCAAACGGTTCGGGGAAAAGCACGCTTTTAAACATTATAGCAGGACTCACGGAAGCCACATCTGGGCAGGTGTTCTATGAAGAACATGGTGTAACAGAGCCGCCCTTTAAAAACATGACCATGGTATTTCAAGCGCCGTACCTTTTAAGAACAACCGTCGAAAAAAACATTGCGTACCCTTTAAAGCTGAGGGGGTGGAAGCCTCAGGACATCGATAAGCGGGTCAGGGAGCTTGCAGATGAGCTCGGCCTGACAGATTTTCTGAAGCATAAAAGCTGGAACCTTTCGGGAGGCGAAGCGCAAAAGGTGGCGCTTGCAAGGGCACTGTCATTCAGGCCTGACCTGCTGCTGCTCGATGAGCCGACGGCAAACATAGACCCTGCTGCAACCGCAGAAATCGAAAGAATGCTGAAGAAAACAAATGAAGAAGAAGGGACGACAATAATTGTCATCACACACAATTTGGTGCAGGCAAAAAGATTATGCAAAGAGATCCTTCTTCTCAACAAAGGTGAAGCTGTAGAGTTTGGACCCGGTGAGAAAATGCTGAGAAATCCTGACAATGAACTGACTAGAAGGTTTATTGCAGGAGAAATATTGACATAAACCGAAAATGTGAAATCATCCGAATGCGGTTAAATGGAAAGGAGACCCTGATACATTAAAATATACCAGGGTCTCCTTGTTCTTTTCTGAATTTGTCGAGCACTTCAATGGTGTTTTAGATATTAGTCTGGAACCCCAACCATGACAGATGTCGCTTTTATAACAGCAATAGCATCGGAGCCTACTTTAAGATTCAACTCGTTTACTGAGGTCATGGATATTGTTGCACTGATCTTGTTGCCGCCGCCGATGTCTATGATTACGATAGCGTTGACAGCACCTTCTTTAATTTCTACAACTTTACCAGGCAATTGATTTCTAGCGCTTAATTTCATAAAAATCACCATCCTTTACACAGAGTATAACATAATATTTAACTAGGGTGCCATGATTTCAGAAATTTTACTTTGGCATCTCTTTTTGAACTTCAGAATTGCGCTTCTATGAATGATGATGTAAAATGAATTGCAATAACATATCTCATCATTTGGAGGAAAAATGGAACAGAAAAACGATTATAATATAAATTCGCTGGTTAAATCCATGAAAATATTAGAGCAGCTTGTGGAAAAGGGAGAGATGAGCATACTGGAGCTTACCGAGTCCTCCGGCATGGGGAAAAGCACGGTGCACCGAATCCTTGGAACGTTCAAATCAATTGGATACGTGGACCAGAACAAGGATAACCTCAAGTATTTCCCAACCCTCAAGATATTCCAGCTCGGGACAAAGGCATCCAACAGGATCCCCCTCAAGAAAATTATACGGCCATACCTGCAGGAGATATTCGACAAGTGCCACGAGACCGTCAACTTCGGTATTGTGGACAGCGGCGACCTCATTTATCTGGATAAGATAGTCACTTCGGAGCCTCTAAGGGTCGACCTCGAGATAGGCAACAAGGTCAGCGCCTACTGCACCGGCATAGGCAAGGCCATCCTGGCGTTCACAGAAGGACTGGATATCTCGAAGATAGATTTCGTAAAGAAGACGGAAAACACGGTTGATTCTCCAGAAAAATTCCTGGAGCAGCTGGAGTTCATAAGGAAGAACGGGTACAGCGTCGAGCACGAGGAATACATCCCCGGACTCACCTGCATAGCTGTTCCGTTAAAAAGCAGGGACGGCAGGGCTCTGGCCGGCATTAGCATCTCGGTCCCAAGCATGAGGCTGAACGAAAAAAGGGAGAAGGAAATCGTCAGACTGCTGCTGGATACAGTGAAGAAAATCGATACGGCAAACTATTAGCAAAAGAGAAAACCGCCCCGGGATTCGGTCTGAATCCTGGGGATTTTTTTCGTATTAAGATACATCAAGCTTTTGAAAAAAATATATCAATTATTTTCAAAAAAATAGTGCAATATTTTTTGAATGTAGTATAATGATAATCGAAGTCAAGAAAAAATAGAACTGAGTTCTACAATGTAGAATCGAAATAATAATATGAAGGTGATTTGTATTGAGTAGGATAAGAGTTTTTGCAGGGCATTTCGGCAGCGGCAAAACAGAGATTGCAATAAATTATGCCATATACCTTGCCAAACAGGGCCACAAGGTGGCCATAGTAGATATCGACATTGTGAACCCATATTTCTGCACAAGGGACGTCAAGGGAATCCTGGACAGCCACGGAATCAAGCTGATAGCTGCAGACCCTAATCTCTCCAACGCGGAGCTGATGGTGGTGCCGGCAGAGGTCAAGGCAGTTTTCAACGACAAGAGCTACGAGGTAGTCATGGATATCGGAGGGGATGACCAGGGCGCTGTAGTACTCGGAATGTACAACAGATATTTCAAAGAGGAGCCTTACGACATGTACTTTGTCGTGAACAACAACAGGCCTTTCACGGAGGATGCCGGGGC
>Ga0316601_100000139_pt1 | contig 27529 bp, 27 predicted proteins | sample OWC_soil_day5_no_FD_207663 | JGI IMG/M metagenome (GOLD analysis project Ga0316601, IMG submission 207663) | Wetland soil microbial communities from Old Woman Creek delta, Ohio, United States - OWC_soil_day5_noCT | ecosystem: Environmental > Terrestrial > Soil > Wetlands | place: USA: Ohio... | reverse complement strand
ATCCTTTGTAGGATAGGTTTAATGTCTTGATTATATCGAGTCATAATAGGAGGCAGCGATGTCAACTGTAACGATCGTCCGGGCCGGCACCTTGGTGGCGGGCCATGATCAAGCGGTCATCTCCGATGGTGCGGTGGCCGTTTCAGGCGAACGAATCAAGTCCGTCGGCCTATACCCTGAGCTTTCGAAGCAGTATCCGGATGCGAGAACAGTTGGAGGCAAGCGTTTCCTGCTTATCCCCGGTCTGATCAACGGCCACGGCCATGGTCGCGGGTTGACGGACTTTCAGCGCGGAGCCTTGGACAACACCCTTGAATCTTGGCTCCTGGACACGCGGAAATACGTTCCTGTTTCCACTTATGACGACATTGCCTATTCTGCAGCGAGACTTCTGAAGTCCGGCGTCACCACGGCCATGCACAACCACATCCTCAAGGACCCCTCGGCCTACAACCAGGAATTTGAAGAGGGGCTGAAGGCTTACGGCGACACCGGCATGCGCGTCCAGTTCAATCCAGCGATCCGTAACGACAACCCTTTTATTTACGGAGACAACAAGGCCTTCCTCGCTGCTTTGCCTCAAGCGTTGAGGACCATCCTGACTACCCCTCCCAGCCCCGGGTCTCTTTCAGCGGCCAATTTCGTTGAAGCCGTCCGCTCTCTTCATGAGCAGCATCAGACGACCATGTGCCGCATCGGGTTCGGGCCCTTGGCTCCCCAATGGTGCACGAACGACCTTCTCCTGGAGATCCGAAAGGCGGCCGATGAACTCAACGCTCCTATCCATATCCATGCAGTGCAGTCCATTTTTCAGAAGGTTTTTGCCCTCCGATACTTGGGGAGAACCCTCATCCAGCACATGAATGACATCGGTCTTCTCGGCCGGGGGGTGGTGATCGGCCACTGCGTTTGGCCCACCGAAAGGGATATTGAGCTTCTTGCTAAAACCGGCACTGCCGTGACCCACCATCCCAGCTGCAACCTCAGGGTGCGAAACGGCATCTCGCCTGCCTATCATATGCTCCAGGCGGGTGTCACGGTCGGTCTGGGTTTGGACGGGAAGTCCATCAATGACGACGACGATATGATCCAGGAAATGAAGATCTGCTACCTTCTTCATCGTCTCGCCTCTCTCGAACTCCACTCGCCCCATATGACAGCGAGGGACGTCTTCAAAATGACCACGGAGAACAATGCCAAACTCCTCGGCTTGGGCCAGGAACTTGGCCGTCTTGAACCCGGGAGACTGGCGGACATGGTGCTCCTGGACTATCAGAAAATGTGTTATCCCTTTGTGGATCCGTTGCATGACCCCATCGATGTGCTTCTTTACCGGGGCCTGGGCAAACACGTTCACACGGTCATGGTCAATGGCCGCATCGTGGTCCTGGATCGAAAGGTTCTGACTATTGACGAAGAGGCGATCGCGGGGCGTCTGGCTGAGTCAGCGTCCCGGCCTAGAACAGACAAGGAAAAAGCACTGGTCCAGGCCATGGATGAGCTCAAGCAGAACGTGATCCGCTACTACGACGGTTGGGCCAAGAAAACCAGAACGGAGCCTTACTTCATGACCAACTCCCGAATAGACGGCCTCTTATGATCCTTGTTCGCTCGGGCATCTTGGTTCCGGCCTATGACGCCCCGGCCATGGTCGACGGAGCTGTGGCGGTCTCAGGGGAGACCATCGTGGATCTTGGCGCCTTTGAAGAGCTTTCAGCCAGGCACCCTACTGCTCGGGTCATGGGAGGCGATCGGTTTCTGCTCATTCCAGGTCTCATCAACGGCCATGGTCACGGCAGGGGGCTGAGTTCCTTTCAGCGAGGGGCACTGGACAACACTCTCGAATCGTGGATCTGGGACACACGAAAATTCAAGCCCGTCCCCGTTTACGATGACGTCTCCTATTGCGCCGCAAAACTCCTCAAGTCGGGCGTCACGACGACGATGCACAACCACCTCCTGACAGGAGCTTTCCCCCCTGACCAGGAATTCGATGACGCGATCATGGCTTACAAAGACGCCGGCATGCGGGTGTGCTTCTGCCCTGCGATCCGCAACAACAATCCCTTCGTGTACGGCGACAACAAGAGCTTTCTCTCCTCCTTGCCGCAGCCTGTGCAGGAAGCCCTTTCCTCCCCTCCCCCTTTCCGCGAGGAAGACTACTTCAACACCGTTCGAGCGCTTCATGCAATGCACCACGGGTCCATGTGCCATGTTGGCTTCGGACCGGTAGGCCCTCAGTGGTGCACAACCGGTCTTCTGCAGAAAATACGCGGGACCGCCGAGGAGCTCGGCCTATCTGTCCACATCCATTCACTGGAATCCGTGCTCCAGAAAATCCACAGCCTCACGGCCCTTGGCAGGACACCTATCGCTTTCATGCGTGACATCGGGTTTCTCGGGCCAGAGGTCGTGCTGGCTCACGGCGTTTGGGCTACGGAAAACGACATCCACATCCTTGCAGGGAGCGGAGCCGGTGTGACCCACCAGCCGTCATCCAACCTGCGACTGCGGTCGGGCATCGCTCCGGTTTTCCACATGCTTCAGGCGGGAGCTCGAGTCGGGCTGGGTCTGGACGGGCAAGGCATCAACGACAACGATGACTTCATCCAGGAAATGAAGCTTTGCTACCTCCTTCACCGCATTCCATCTCTCGAATTGAACTCTCCTCATCTCAGTGCCAGACAGGTTTTCAAGATGGCCACGGAAACCAACGCGTCTCTCCTGGGATTCGGCTCCAAGATCGGTCGCATCGAACCAGGCCGATACGCGGACTTGGTGCTTCTGGACTTCGGGAAGATGCGGTTTCCTCACACCGACCGAGCGCATGACCCCATTGAAGTCCTTCTCTACGGCGGATCAAGTGAACAGGTTCACACGGTGATGGTGGGCGGGCAGGTTGTTGTGGAGGGCGGTAGGATTCTCACCGTAGACGAGCATTCCGTCGCTTCGCGTCTTGCTGAGGCGGCATCACGGCCGAGGAATCCAAAGGAAGAAGCTCTTGTGAAGACGATGGACGAATTGAAGAAGCAAGTCATCCTCTTCCATAAGGGATGGGTTGAGAAGCTAAGAGTAGAGCCTTACTTCGATGTCAATGCATGGACAGATGACGCTCATGGCAACCCCTTGTCGTGCGAAGAGCCTTTTGCCTAAGGCTGGAGGAAGACAAAAGGCGGGAAAAGGCTCTGCGACGACGCAAGGGCGTGTCATACACGGGCATGAACGTACCGGACAGCTTCCTCACAGGACATCAGGTCGCAGTATTTCATCCACAAGTCAAGCAAAGCGACTTTGTGGGAGACGCTGATGCGGTCGTAGACGCAGTCTTCGACAACGGCCACGTCAAAGTTTCGGCTGATCGCATCCACGCAGGTAGCCCGCACGCAGCCGCCCGTGGTGCCGCCTGCCACGAGGAGGGTGTCCACTTTGAGCTTGATGAGGACACTCAGGAGGGGAGTCCCATAGAAGGCGCTGGCGTAGCCCTTGTCGATCACAAAATCCCCTTCTCGGGGCGCGATCGTCTCGACAATGGACGTTCCTTTGGATCCTTCCAGGTACTGGGAAGAGCTTCGATCTGCTTTTGCCGCAAAACCGTCAAAGGCAATGCTCTTCCGGACCTGACGGGTGTAAAGGATGGAACGCTTCTCCACCCTGAAAGCGCGGATGAGGGGTTTGAGCCGTTCTATCGCCCGCCAAGCCGATTCGCCGACCCCGGAGGGCCACTCCTGAATCTGCTCAAGGATAGGTTTGTCGGCCCCGGCGTAGTTGTACTGGGGATCAATAATGAGCAGCGCAGGGCGTTTGCCGAGCCCGCGCGGCTTTCCGTATCCTCCCCGGCGGATGACTTCTCGGTCAGCAGGAGTGAGGATGTCTTCCCAGACAGGCATCGGTTTCATCTATCCAAGAGGCGCGATGAGAGATGTGACCTGATTGATGTCCTTGACCTTTTCCAAGGCTATGACCTGAGAGCGAATCCCCTCGGCTTTTGCATGGCCCCAGACAGGGTCGGCAAGAGAAAAGTATTTCTTCTCCAGGTCTGCAGGCCCGTAGGGATCTTCGAAGTCGCCTTTGTTCATGGTCACTTCCGCTTCGAGCGTTTCACCGCTCTTCAGCGTGACCCTGACCCTCGAGGGCCTTCGTGCCGGCATCATGGCCGTGAGCCTTGGATCCTCTTTCACCTCCACCCGTTTCGCCAGAGCCTGGACCGCCTCACTGCGAACCGCCTCAGGTGTGAAACAGGTCACATCCGTGCGGCCGTGGACGAGGAGAGTCGCCACCGCAAACGGAATCGAAAACTTGGCTGCAAGCATGTTCTGAGGATTGCGGTCGCAGAGCTGGGCGGCAAGAGAATAGGTCTCCACATCCACGGATTCAACGTCACCCGCCTTGAGCGTTCTCTGCGCCAGGATTTTTTCCAGGGCATCCAAGGTTCCATGGTTGTAGCGGCAGCAGGCGTGCATTTTGAAGTAATTCCGAGCGATCTCGAAACGTTTTCCCAGACCTTCGGTCACCACATCAGGGTTGAAGGTGTCGGAAACGACGGAGCCATAAACCGTTTTCAGCCCATCCGCTTCCCCGGTGAATCCCGATTGGACCAGCTGATGCGCAAGAACGCCCATGAAGTTGCTCACTCCGGAGTACACATTCCGGACGGTTCCTCCTTCCAACATCGTCCGCCTGCTCGTGGCAAGACCGAGGGATGAACTCACATTGATCATCTCCTTCATCGCCGCTTGGCCGTAGCCCATGAGCTTTCCAACCGCGACGGCCGCGCCCACCGTGCCCCAGGTGCCGTGGGGATGCATGGACATTCTGATTTTGCACGCGATCCCGATCCGCGTTCCCATCTCGTACCCGAGGACCAGCGCGGTCAGCAGATCCTCCCCAGACAGATGCCCTTCTTCAGAGATGGCCAGCACCGCAGGGACCACATGAACGCCCGGATGGCCCCTGCCGAATTGGTTCCCTTCGTCCAGTTCCAAAAAGGTGCCTGCCGTGCCGTTGATCAACGCGGCCTTTGATGGCTCGGTCCGTATGCCTGGTCCGATAAGCGAGGCCACCTGCTTGTCTTTGGGATCCACAAGTCGCTTGGTGAGTCCTTTCACTTCATCTTCCCGCGCCCCTGCCGCAATGACGGACAAGGTGTCGGCCAGCACTTCCTTAGCTCGCAGCACAACGGCCTTGGGGAGATCATTGAAAGTCGTTCGGCAAACATAGGAGACGATTTGATCCAGGTATTCACGCATGGCGACACTCCATTACTCCAGTTCTCCAATACTCCATCCTTAGTAGCAGTTTAGCTGCTTGAGTACAGTTACCGGAAAAGGCCATGGGGGTCTCCCTCAAAACTGAACAACGAAGAAGTTACATTGCGGTGTCCAGCTTTAGGCCATGGGTGAGGCGGGCGGAGGGCTGCCGGGGAAATCGCCCCCTAAAACCCTGCATGGAGGTGCCGGTGAAACCTCGCCGCCCGCCTTCGCTGCCTCTTCTCTGCTAATGTTTTCCCGATCACTCTTCGATTTCTGTTTTGAGGGAGACCCCCATGGCCTCAGCCATCCATTTCAAACAGCTATGCTGGTGCCATCCTTACAACCCTAAATAGACTCTCTTCACATGCGGGTCGGCGAGAAGATCGCCCCCCTTGCCCGACAGGGCAATCCGGCCTTGTTCGAGCACAAATCCGCGTGTGGAGAGAGAAAGCGCCTGCGAAACGTTTTGCTCCACCAGGAGGACCATCACCCCTTCTTTGTTGATTTTGTCGATGACGCTGAAAATTTCGTCCACCACGATCGGAGCCAGCCCGAGTGACGGTTCATCAAGAATCAGCAACTTGGGCTTGGCCATCAGTCCCCGGCCGATGGCCAGCATTTGCTGCTCACCTCCGGAGAGCGTACCGCCCAACTGTTTCTTCCGCTTCTCCAGCACAGGGAAAAGGGTGAAGACAAAGGCCATGCTCTCCTGTCGCAAGGCTTTTGGACCCTTCCGGTAAGAGCCCATCTCCAGGTTTTCCATCACGGTGAGGGTCGGGAAGAGCTTGCGGCCCTCAGGAACCTGGACCAGCCCCCGCTCCACGCGATCGTAGGATTCTACGCCGGTGATTTCCTCGCCCATGAACACCACCTGACCGTGGTTCACAGGCAGAATCCCTGAAACGGCGCTGACCGTGGTTGTCTTGCCGGCTCCGTTGCTCCCCAGAAGGGAGACGATCTCCTTTTCCTGTATGTCAAAGGACACCTTGCGCAGGATCTGGACCTGGCCGTGGAAGACGTCTATGTCGTTGACCCTAAGCAAGCATAAGCTCCTTTTCCCAGGTAGGCTTCAATGACCCCCGGGTTCTCGCAGACCCTCTGGGGTTCGCCGTCAGCAATGCAGTTCCCGTGATTGATGACGACGATGCGATCACTGACCCCCATGATCACTCGCATGTGATGTTCGATGATCAGGATCGCGGTTCCCGATTCACGGATTTTGTGGACCAACGCCACAATCTCCCCCTGCTCTTTCGGGTTCAGGCCGGCCATGACCTCATCCAGAAGCAACAGTCTGGGCTGAGTTCCCAGCGCACGGGCCATTTCCATTCTTTTTCTGTCCGGTGTGGTGAGGCTGCTTGCAGGCTGCAAAGCTTTGTTCTCAAGCCCGACAAATCGGAGGATCTCCCACGCCTTTTCTTCGACCTCCTCAACCGCGCGAGTGCGGTTGTAGCATCCCACAGCCACATTCTCCAGGGTGGAGAGATGGCTGAAGGGTTTGACAATCTGGAAGGTCCTTGTGATCCCCAGTTTGCAAATGACATGGGGCGGCAAGCCCACGAGGTTCTGCCCCAGGAAATTTATTTCCCCCGCCTCCGGCTGCAGAAAACCGGTGACCAGATTGAACAGGGTTGTCTTGCCAGCGCCGTTGGGCCCGATGAGCCCCAAGATCTCCTTCTCCCTCATCCGAAAGGAAACCTGGGAGATCGCTTTCAGCCCGCGAAAGGATTTGGACACAGACTGGACTTCCAGAAACGATTTGTCCTCCACCGTTAAGCCGCCCCCTTCTGGAATTTCCTAACGACTCTTCTGGCAAACCCGATGAGCCCGTCAGGCAAAAACATGATCACGGCCACGAGGATCACGCCGTAGATCATGAGATAGACACCGCTGTAAGACTGAAACGCGAGGCGCGTGACCTCCGACAGCGGCGTCAGCACGACAGAGCCAAGGAACGGGCCGAGAATGGTGCCGGGCCCTCCGATGATGGGCCTGAGCATAATCTCGACAGAGTTGACCACCCCGAAGGTGGAATCCGGATCGATGTAGAGAAGATACTGGGCGTAAACGGTTCCGCCCACGGCGGTCATGCCTGCGCTGATGACCATGGCGGTCATCTGGGCCCTGAAGGTGTTGACGCCCAGGGCTTCGGCCGCATCATGATCCTCTCTCGCAGCTAGGAAATAGAGCCCCAGCCGGGTGCTTTCGAGCCTCCACACCAGATACAGGGATCCCACCATCATCCACAGGGTCATGAAATAAAAAGGCTCCTTTTGCACGAACTGCATCAGGCCGGGCGCATTTCCCTTGAGGGGGATGAGGACGCCGAGCGCGCCTCCCACGGCGCTCCACCCCGTAGCGGTCATGTGGAAGATCTCGGCAAAGGCCAGCATGATAAGGGCGAAGAAAGGGCCCTTGAGTCCATAGCGAAAACTCAAGAACCCGATAAGGAGGCCCAGAAGGACTCCCGCCCCGCATGAGACGAAGAGGCCGATCCAGGGGGTCAAACCAAGACGCACGAACAGGAGGGAGGAGACATAGGCGCCCAGGCCGAAAAACACGGAGTGGCCGAATGAGAACTGGCCGGCATACCCGCCGAGCACATTCCACCCCTGGCCCATAAGGGAGAAGAGGAAAATCATGATCATGATGTGCAGGATGCTCGGAAAGAGCCACGGCAGAGCATGAAGCGCCGCGAGGACACAGGCCACGGCAATCCACGTGGAAGAACTCAGTTTTCTTTTCAAGTGTCCTCTGGTTTCAGCCATTTTTCCTCCCAAAGAGACCCGCAGGCTTGAAGAGAAGGATGATGATGAAGATGGTGAAGGAAATGATGGACTTCATCGCGCCGGGCAGAAACATGGCCCCCACACTGTCCGCCACCCCGATGATCAATCCGCCTACAAAGGCCCCCAGGACGTTGCCCATGCCGCCCAGCACAACCACGACGAAAGCCGTGATGACAAAGAGCCATCCCACATAGGGATAGACAGGAATGAAAGGGGTGATGGCTGCACCCGAAACCCCGGCGCACGCCGCTCCGATTCCGAAGGTGATCATGTACAGTCGCCGAATGTTGATCCCCATGAGGAGCGCCCCCTTGGGCTCCTCGCTTGCCGCGCGGATCGCTTTGCCGAGGTCCGTGCGCGTCAGGACCAGGTAAAGAATCCCTGCAAGAATCATGGCGGAAACAAAAGCCAGCAGACGAACCAAGGAGATCGATAGGTCTCCAAGGTAGAAATTCACCCCCGCATAGGAGGTCTTCAGAACCCTGTAGTCCGGAGACCAGAGGAAGACCGCGAGATTCTCCATGAAAAGGGAGACACCGAGGGTCAAGAGCAGCTGGTTGTGTTCAGGCGCATTCAGGATGGGGTTGATCAGAAATCTCTGAAAGCATGCGCCGATGATAAAGAGTGCGGCTAGAGACACCAAAATGGCGAGGTAGGGGTCAAAGCGGAGGAGGACCACCGCCCAGTAAGAGGTGTACATTCCCAGCATGATCAGGGATCCGTGGGCGAAGTTGACCACCTTCATGACACCGAAGATGAGCGTCAACCCGATGGCCATTAAACTGTATACCCCGCCCACAAGCAGCCCGTTGAGCAGGGAACCGGCGACAAAGGAAAAAGTCATGGCTGAAAACCAGAATACAGAAGACAGAATACAGTAGACAGAAGTGACGTCCTCCTCCCTCCCCTAAACGGAGGGGAGGGAGAGAGGGCCAACGAGCCACAAATATTACGCCGGTTGAGGGAAAACGTACTTCGCCTCAGCGTACGCCTCAGGCCACACGCTCACGATCTTTCCGCCGAGGATTTGCATCATGGCCGCCTGGGCGTTCTTGTTCTGGCCGTCCGGACCGAAGACAATGGGTCCCTGGGGCAAGATGTGATCCTTCAGGTCCGTCTTTGACAGCGCCTCACGCACGGCATCCCGGTTCGCGGACTTCGCCCGCTCCAGTGCGTCTGCAAGCACGTACACGGGCTGATAAGAGAACACCGTCGAGGGTCCCATACCTGCACCATAGGCGGCCTTGTAATTCGCAAAGGCTTTTTTGGTGAAAGGGCTTTTCGGGTTGGCGCAATAATTTCCATCCATCACGTATTCCGTCAACGTACCGAGTTCCTCCACAAACTTGGGATGGCTGAACGCACCGTTCCCGCATCCGATGATCCCCTTTGACTTGAGTTTTACATCTCTCATGGTCTTCAGCACGCGAACGCCGTCGCCGAAATAACCGGTGTCCATGACCACATCTGCTCCGGCCGCTTTGATCTTTCCCACCTCGGTAGCAACATCCGCCGCCCTGGGCGAATAGGGCACATCGGCAATCACCTCCATGCCGTAGTTAGGCGCATACTTTTTCACGTGTCCCGAAAGGGACGCACCGAAGGCGGTGTCGTCGTGCAGGTAGGCGATCGTTTTGACCGTCTGGCCTGTGGCTTTCGCGATTTCGCTGACGTACTTTACCGTTTGAGAGGCCATTTGCTCTGCGCTCGGCTGAACACGGAAGGTGTACTTGAACCCTCTGGCCGTCACTTCGTCCGCAACCGCCACGGTAACGACAAACGGCACCTGAAGCTTCTCGGCCTGCTGAGCCGCCACCAGAGTGACTGCGGATTGGTAGGCCCCCATCACCGCCACGACTCCTTCCCGGTTGAAACGCTCCACCGCAGACACGGCCAGCTCGGGCTTCCCTTCACTGTCCGCATCCAAAAGTTTCAGCTTGGCGCCGCCCATGGACTTGATGCCGCCTGCGTCATTGATCTCCTTGACCGCCAGCATCATCCCCTTCTTGAGTTCCTGGCCGTCGAAACCAAGGGCTCCCGAAAGAGGGTGAATGTGCCCGATCAGGATTTCCTTGGGATCGGCACCTCTCAGCACGTTGGGGAAACCGATCGTGCCGGCGGCCGCGGCAACGCCGACCACTGCGGTGCTTTTCATGAACTCCCTGCGTGTCATGCCTTTTTTCTGTCGTTTCATGGCGTCCTCCTTTTTGTATGAAGTCATCAGATCCGTTACCCTTCAGCCAGAGCAGCTTCTGCTGCTTTCTCTCCTGCGATCTTACCCAAGACCAGGGCCGCAAGCAACCCGTTCGCGGAAAGGTATCCGGCCGGACCTGCCTTCCCTGAAAAGCCGGATGCCGTCCCCCCGCCGGCATAGAGATTCGGAATAACCGAGCCGTTTTTTCTGAGCACCTGGGCTTGGCGGTTGATCTTCAGCCCGCCCTGCGTGTGAAAAAGCGCGCCGGTCACCTTGACCCCGTATAAAGGCGGTGTCAAAGGCCCCTTGAAGTCCTTGCGCCCCAGAGGGTCCACCGCCTCGCCGAGCGCCGCCTTTTGAAAAGCCTCGTGGGTCCTCTCCATCTCTTCTACCGACACGCGGAACGCCTTCGCGAGATCTCTCATGTGATCGAATTTCTTTATCGCCCCGATGCGGATGCACTGCTGAAAATCCTCGAACCCCACCACGGCCTGGTAGCACCGCTCATCAAACACCGAGATGGCCACGCCCTGCTCCTGGGCAAGCACATCGAGCGCGTGCTCGGAATAGCCGTGGTACTCGTTCACGAAACGCTTGCCTTGAAGATTGACGTGGTACCCTCCGAAGCTGATCGTCGCAAAGGTCAGAAGCGTTCCGTGCGGATGGGCCACAGAGCCGTGGGCTTGATAGGCCCCCATGTTCTCCAGCTCCGCTCCAAGCGCCTCGCCCCAAAGAATGCCTTCCCCTGTGTTGCCCTCGTGGCCGAAGTAGTAAGCGTCCTTCATTTCAGGAATGTACTTGGCCAGCATGTCCCGGTTGGCCCCGAAGCCGTTGAGGGCCAGAATGATTTTGCGAGCCTTTGCCAGATTTCGACCCACCCCCTCAATCTCCACCTCGGCGCCGAGCACGGTGCCGGTGTTTTGGTCCGCCACCAGCCGCTTCGCGGGGGCCTTGTAGGCGATGTCGATGCGGTCATACCGGCCTGCCGCCCGGAGCAGATCGTTGACCAGGTGGGCGCCCTTTCTCGTCTTGTTCGCGTGAATCCGGAGACGGGAGTGGCCCGGATAGATGAAGTCCGTGACCAATTCCAGCCGGATCCCCATGCTGCTGTCGAGCCAATCCACAAGCCTTGAAGACTCGGCGGCAACGTGGCGAGTCAGATCAGGGTCACTCCCCTGCTTGTTCTTCTTGAGGATGTCCTCGGCCATCAGCTCTCTGGAATCCTCGATTCCCGCTCGCTTTTGAAAAGACGTCCCGGCAGCGGGGACCATGGCCTGACTCAAAGAAGTGTTTCCGCCCGCCGCTTTCTCCTTTTCAACCAGGAACACATGGGCTCCCTTTTCAGCTGCCGCAAGCGCTGCGATGAGACCGCAGCCGCCGCCGCCGATGATGAGAACATCGGTCTCCACATCCCAGGAAACTCCTCGAGGGCTCTCCACAAAGCGAATGAGATCGTCGGCGCAAGCGCTGTGGCCATTCATTCTTTAGACTTCTCCTCCGCGGTCATCCTACAGGAGTCTGAGCACATCATCAAGCGAAGATTGCTCGATTCTCAAAACGCGTTCCCCCAGCTCTTTGGCATCCTCTTCCGACAAGAGCCGCGTGGCATTGGAAAAGAATTTTCGGTACATCTCACCCCACGACGCCGGATTCTCAGGTTCCCCTTTGGCGAGTTCCACCTCAACGCTTACCTTCTTGCCCTTGCGGGTGTGAATGGTCACCGTCGCGCCTCTCTTCTGGGGATAGGCCGTTTCCCATTTCTCGCTCACGGTCATCTCCACTCTCTGAGCCAGCGCCTGGATGCTTCGATCTCTGACAACCTCGTCGCAATACTGGTCGGGTCCTGCCTCTTTTCTTGCAATCGCAATCGCCACCGAGAAAGGGATACTGAAGCGGGCTGCTGAGGGGGTGGTCGCTTCCCTTATTCCCGCAAGTCGAACGGCAGCGGAATAGGTTTCCACGCAGACCCTGGTGATTTCTTCCGGTTCAATGATTTGGCTTTTCAGAGCCTCAAAAACCGCGTCAATGGGTGCATGGGCATGGCGGCATGCGGCGTAGAGTTTCACATAGACCTTCAGGATCTCATACTCGTTGCCCAGCCCCTTGGTCAGAAGGTCCTGCTTGACCTCGTCGCTCACGGCCTTGAGAAAGCCGTCTTCTCCTTCAAGAATCTGCAATGGGCCCCGCGCCCCTCTCTTTGCCAGGATGCAGGAGAGAAGTCCGTTCGAGGCCGCCCTTGCAGGGTTGAGGGGTTTGACTTTGGCTCCTTCGACTTCATGGTTCACCTGGATCAGCCCAGAGGCCTGAAGCCCGGCCATGCCCAGCGCGCCTGCAGCCGCTTCCTGATTGAGATCCATGATCTTCGCACACGCTGCGGCTGCGCCATACACCCCGGTGATGCCCGTGATGTGAAAGCCCCGGTTAAGACTGGAAGGATTGATGGCCGCTCCGATCCGGATCATGACCTCATACCCTGCAACAATGCCTGCCAAGAAGGTCTTAGAGTCCGCCCCCCCGAGCTCTGCAGCCGCAAGTGCCGCGGGAATGATGGCCACGCCTGGATGAAGGGCGCCGAACCGATGGCCGTCATCCATGTCTATGGCATGAGCGCAAGATGCATTCGCGAAAGCCGCATGGATGGCCGGGAACTTCTTCTTGGTTTGAAAAATGGTTGCCTCCGGCTTGCCTCCAAGATCCGCGAAGTAACTCACCACGATTTTAGGAAACTCCATTGTGGCGTAGCCGGCCAGAGAAACACCCACCAGGTCGAGGATCAGCTTCTTTGCCTGCTCAACGACTTCCGCCCCCAGGTCTTCGAACCGGGTGCGAACAATGAAATAAGCATATTTCTCTGAAATGCTTTTCATGCGTCTTTCTCGAAACCGAATTCCTCAGATTCGCAGACCACATAGAACCTGAAATCCGTCTTGCCTTCAGGGCTTCTCTCCCTGGAGACCGGATTCTTTTCCCTCCACGCTTGGGCCTTCTCAAAAGCCTCCATGCTATCGTAGTGGAGCTCGGCAATTCGGTAGAAGGTGGTTTGCCCTCTCACGAGCCCTTTGACGGTATTGAGCACGACCCTCTTCAGCCCGGGTATCCTAGACAGGTCCGGCAGGTGCACTTCCTTGAGCCAAGTCTCGTAATCCCGGACGCTCATCCCCGGCATGATGTCATACCCCAAAATCGCTTTGACCAAAACATTCACCTCCCTTCGCTTAAGGCCCTGCGATGACGCCGGACGATGATCTAATGTAATAGACAAAATGAAGTCGTCGACATCCCTCTCGGTCCATCAGGAAATCTTTGTGTTTTTGTCCCGCTCCTCAATCGCACGGGCAAAGCCCAGCAAGGATTCCGCTCGTTTGAAAGATCCATAGTCGATCATCTTCCCGCCGAGGGTGGTCGCGCCTAGACCTTTGGATCTCGCTTCCTGATAGGCTTCTACCACCTTCTTCGCATAGCCCACATCCGCACTGGCTGGTGAGAAAACCTGGTTTGCCACCTCCACGTGGCGGGGATGGGTCAATTGCTTGCCTGAGAACCCGAGGAGCTTTACCTTATCCGATTCTCTCCTCAACCCTTCGAGGTCAATGACCAACCCGAAGTAAGGCGTATCGATCGCCTGGATGCCGGCAGCCCGTGCAGCCATGGCAATGCTCGATCGGGCATGGAGGATCATGGGGAAATACTCGTCCGGTGAAAGCTTGGTCACGCCCATGCCTGCGCCCATTTCTCTGGAAAAATCTCCTGCACCGAACCCCACGGCAACCATTCGGCTACTCGCCGCGATGATTTCGCGGATGTTCAGAATCCCTTTCGGTGTTTCGAGGAGGGCCATCACCTGCACGCTTCCGGGAGCGATCCCTTTCTTCTTTTCCTGCCCCTTCAACATCGCGTCCAGCGCCGTCACATCCTCCTGGGACTCTGTCTTGGCCAGCATGATCCCGTCAAGGCCCGGCACCACCACATACCCGATGTCTGTTGCCGTGAGACCCGTTTCCATGGAATTGACCCGCACGAAAACGTCCAGCCCGTGCTGCTTCAGCATGGAAATGGAATCCCTTGCAAAAACCCGACCCGTTTCTTTTTCGGCAATGGGGCAACCGTCTTCCAGGTCCAGGATGATCGCATCCGCCCCCTCCGTGGTCGCATTATTGATCATCCTCCAGCTGTTTGAAGGCACATAAAGCATTGATCTCAGTATCCGTGTCATCCATCGCCTCCCTTACGCTTTTCCAAAAACCTTCTTCAAGGCAGGACCCAGTTCATCAGGTCGATCCACCACGGTGGCTCCCACTTCCTTGAGCGCCTTGATCTTTCCTTCCGCCGTGCCTTTGCCGCCCTCGACAATCGCGCTGGCATGGGAGAATCTCAGTCCCGCAGGAAGCCCTTTGCCTGCGATGTAAGCGACGAGCGGTTTGGTGTAGCCCCCTGCACGGATCACGTCACAGGCTTCCTCTTCCATGACCGTCCCGATCTCTCCGAAGTAGACCACACCGTCCGTCCCCTGGTCCTGCTCATAAACAGGCAGAATCTCCGCCAGTGTCGTTCCCAGCACCGGCTCAGAACCCAGGTGAACCGCCGTGCTGATGCCGAACCCGGCGCTGCACACCACCCAGCTGATGGTGGAGGTCTGGCCTCCGCTGCGGGAAACCACTCCGATGCGGCCTGGCTTAAAGGCGATCTTGGGCAGATCCGAAGACCCGATGAATCCTCCCAGACCCCCGAACGAAGCTTTCCCGGGGCTGACCAGTCCCGCTGAGCCAGGACCGATCAGCCTGATTCCGTGCTTTCGAGCGTGGGCAATAATCTCCAGCGAGTCATGGAGCGGCACCCGCTCCACGCGCATGAGAACGGTTTTGATGCCTGCCTCAAACGCCTCGATGACCGCGCCCTTGGCCTCAGGACCCGGAACCACGGCCACGGCCGCATCCACCGGTCCGACCGCTTCCAGCGCCTCCTTGATCGTGTTGTAAACGGGAACCCCCCAGACCGACTGCCCGCCACGGCCCGGAGTCACACCGACCACCACTTTGCTTCCCACTTCAATCATGCGTCGGGCGACTCCCTGGCCGAAACGGCCGGTGATCCCCTGTATGAGCATTCTTGTGTTCTCGTCAATCAGTATCGCCATAACCGCCTCCAGCTTGTTTCATGAACCTGTTTTAAATCAAAGGGATGTCGATCTTGATGCATCCGGGCCCGAACCGGTCGCAGTGGTACTCGCAGCTGATGCACTCGTTGTCGAGTCTCTTGATTTCTTCCTGGTCCGTCACCGCAAGCACCGGCCGGTTGTTTTCAATCCGGAGAATGTTCCGCCCATAGAGCCGGCAAGCCTTCACGCACGCGAACCCACAGCTCGGAGAGGCGTTTTTTTCTCTGGCCGGGATGCACTGACCGTAGTCGATCGTGATCGTCATTTTCCTGGTATCAAAGCTCAGCGTGTCACTCATCGCATCATTTCCCCTTTTTCCCTTTCTGGTATTCCTTCACCAGCGCTTCAACTCTGTTGGCGATGAAGTCGGTGTCATAGATATACTCTCTTCCATAGAGTTCCCAGCGCAGGGGGAGATTCTTGAATCCCTCGCGGATGATCTCATGGGTTTCTTTTTCCTTGTTTCCTCCGATCAGCATGATCACGGGAAAACCGGGCCGCTCTTTGGCCTCTTCCTTGAACACTTTCACGAGAGCGTGCGCATGATGCCACTGTTCTTGATTGGCCAAGCAGGCTCCCATAAGGACATATCCATCCACAGGCTGCTCCAGAATACACCGGATCACGCTGTAGATTTTGCTGGCCGGAGGATCGCCGCTCGTGTCCGCGTAGTTCGCGATCTTGAAGCCCCTCGCCACAAAGGCACTCGCCCCAAGCATGGCGCCCCCGCCGCCTATGCCGTGGAACCCCAGCCAGCCTTCGCCCTCCACCTTTGTGGTCATCTGGGAAAAATAACCGGTCCCCCGGTAGTCGCCTTCCTCGATTTTCCATGCCTTTTTCTCGAGCGCTGTGGGAGGTCTTTCCATGTCTCGCGGCAGAGCGATGCCCAGTTCCGGATGCCGAAACACGGAATTGTCATCAATGGTCATGTGGCAGTCCGCAGCGAGGATCACGTTCCCCTTTGTCAGGATCAGGGGGTTGACTTCAAGGCTCCGCGCATCATAGTCCTTGAACGCCTTGTAAACCTGAACCACCGCTTGGCTCAGAGCCGCCTTGAGTTCCTTGGACGGAGGCGTCCCGTCAAAAGAGACCTGGCTGATCAACGCCTCCGCCTCTTGAGGCCCTACACCCTTCAGGTAATCCACGTTCAGTCTTCCGATTCTCTCGGGGTTTCTCGCGGACACATCTTCAATGGAGCTTCCCCCTTCAGAGCTGAAAATGAGCACCGGGCCTTTGATCTTGTGGGAGTTGCTCACGATGACACCGACATAGAACTCGCGCTCCACCTCGAGCTGTTCTTCGATGAGCACTTTTTCAACTTTCAGGCCCTTGATCTCAGCACCGATCAGAGCGTTTGCCGCCGCCTCAGCCTCTGCTGCCGATTTCGCGAACTTGATGCCCCCGGCCTTGAACCGGCCGGTGGCCCAGACCTGTGCTTTCACCACGCAAGGCTTGCCGATCTCTTCTGCGATTTTCTTTGCTTCGGAGGCGCTCGCCGCACTCCTCCCTTTCGGGACAGGGATCCCGATTTTGCTCAAAACCTCTTTACCCTGATGCTCGTAAAGTCTTGCCATCTGCAACCTCCACTCATGAAACCAGCTTCTCGCAATGTACACTTGAAGAATTCGCAGAATCCCCCGTTCACCCTCGTTCGTCCTTCGATCCCTCAGGACGAACGTAACTGCCGTTCATGGTGAGGTATCGAATCATGAACGGAATAGCGCTGAAGGGTTCCTTAAAATTTCCTTTTCTCAAAGACCGTGAGCTTCAAGAACTCTCCGATATCGCCCAGCTTGTCCAATGCTAAAACGCTTTCTACCAAACGGTTCATCTGAGTCTCAGTCATACGGACCGAGGCCATGTCCTTGAACTTGGCGATGACTTCCTGGTCGGTCATGGGGTTTCTCGCATGCCCTCTGGGGTGATCCACACGCACACGATAGGTCTTACCATCCTTGGTGACGATCTCCGAGATGCCCGCCGGTCTTGATTTGTCGAGACTCGGGTCTCCGGTGAGCGTCACCTTCCCGATCAAGTCCTTCACCCGAGGATCGTTGTATTTCTCAGGCGTGAACTGGTTGGGCCCGATCTGCCGATCCACAATCGCAATCGCCGTGAGGTAGTAGGAGCTGTGATCCGCGGTCTCCTTGTTCTTCGGGTATTTCTTCACCGGATCGCCCGTGTGTTCCGCGCACCGCTTGCTCGTGGTGATCCGGATCTCGGCGACTTGTTCGGGCTTGATGTCGTACTCCCTTGCGATCGTAAGGGTTGCAGTCAGGTGCCCGTGGGAAGAAAAATCCGCAATGATGGACTTGATGCAGGTCTCGCGAATGGCGAACTTCCCCTTGAAATCCAGGAGCCGCTCGACATCGTATTCGCCGTCCATGACGGAATGCACGAACCCGTCGTGTCCTTCGATCATGCCTGCAGGCCCAGTGAAGCCTTTGCCAGCCAGCATGGCCGCCATGATTGCGGCATAGGACATCATGGGGAAGCGGATGTTCTTGGTCATGGTGTATTCTTCTGCAGGGGTGTCGAGTATCCCAAAGACGGCATGGCAGCTTCCGGCAATTCCCACAGCGCTTTCCATCTGACCCTCGGTCAGCCCGAGGATCTTTCCGGCCACCAGCGGCATGATCAAGGCTCCCCGGGTATCCCCGTTCCACCCTTTCTTCTCCAAGCCTACGCCCTTCACGCCTTCCAGGAAAGCAAGGGAAAGGTCATAGCCCAGGTTGATGGTCGTGATCACGTCTTTTCCGGTGAGATGATGTTTTTCTCCGAGTGCGAGCACAGGAGGGATCACTTCGCTCGGGTGGTAGCCGGTCCGGTAGGTTTCGCCCTGCAGAATGAAGGCCGTGTCGTTGTAGTCCAGGTAGCGCACCATGGCGCCGTTGGCGAGTGTGGCGTTCAGGCATGACGTTCTGATCCCGCTCCCAAAAACCGTCGACTCCGCCGGATGCCCGGCTTCCTTGATGAATTCCTGGATCTTCCTGCTCGCTTCGCTTTCATACCCTCCGATGGCGCACCCCAGCGTATCGAGCACCATGCGCTTGGTCTGGTGAATTACATCAGACGGAATTTCGCTGAATTTGAACTCCTGCACCTTCTTCGCAAGCTCTCTTGCCACACTCATGGGATCTGATCTCCTACACCGCTCTCCAGCCGATTGAGTTCTTGGAGCGGGTTCTCTTGAGCTTCACATTGAAAAAGTACTTGTCCGCCCGGTAGAGTACGAAGACGCACTCCACAGGCCTGGTCTTCACGTCAAAGACCGTCCTTTCCACCTTGAGAAGGGGGTCCCCCACCCGAATACCCAGGAGGGGCGCCACATGGGCATCGGCGATCGTAGCTTCGAGGGTTTGCTCCGCCTCATCTGGTCGGATGCCTAGGTTTTCTTCCAGGACCATCAGCAGGGGTTTGGTGGTCAGATCTTCAGCCTTGATCTTTTCCCCGATCTTCTGGGGCAGGTAGTTGATGACATAGGAGAAAGGGCTTCCTTCCACGTGCCTGATTTTTTCTATCCTAAGGACCTGCGATACCTCCCCAAGCATCAGCCTCTCCCTGACGCTTTGCGGAGGTTCGCTCCAAGAGAAATCGAGGATCTTCGTGGAAGTCTGAACTCCCATGAGGATGAGATCCTCCATGGACCCGGTCAACTTGGCCGACTCATACGCCTTCGCCCCTTCAGAGACAAAGGTCCCCTTCCCTCTCTGTCGGATGACGAGACCGTCTTTTTCCAGGAGACCGAGGGCCTGCCGGATGGTGATGCGGCTCACGTCAAACTCCTGAGCCAAGGCATCCTCGGTCGGTATGGGAGCAAGAGGTTGCAGCTCTCCCGAGAGAATCTTTCGTCTCAGGATCGTCTCGATCTGATAGTAGAGAGGGATCGCCTTGTCCTTCAGCATAGGTGCTCCCTCAATCTTTGTAGTGAAGTTTGACCGGCCTCTTCAGGTAACGACCGTATCCCGGCTTCCCCACCACCTTCCCTTTTTCGAAGATCACCTTGCCTCTCAGCACCGTGACTTCAGGCCAGCCTTTCAGCTTCATGCCCTCTTCAGGGCTGAAATCCTGGGCCGTGAACAGAGTCGCAAGGGTCACCTGCTTTTCCGTCTGGATATCTACGATCGCAAAATCCGCATCGCTGCCGACCTTGATGGCTCCCTTACGAGGATAGAGGTCGTGGTAGCGAGCCGGATTTGCTGAACTCAGTTCTGCAATTCTCTGAAGAGCAAGCCCTCTTTTGTAATGGCCTTCGGTGATCAAAATAGGAAACATGAGAGACGTGCCGCCGAACCCGGGGAGGGAAGTCCACAGGTCCCCTTTCTTGATTTCCTTGGTCACGCAGGCATGATCGCTCACCACGGTTTTGATGGTCCCGTTGAGAACCGACTTCCATAGGAAGTCCACATCTTCCTTGCTTCGGATCGGCGGGTTCACCTTGGCTAATTGCCCAAGGTTCATGTCGTGGGACAAGCCCAGGTGATGGAGTGTTCCTTCCAGAAGAAAATCCACCTCAGGGTATCTGGAAGACACATTCACCCCGGCTTCCACCGCTTTGCGGCTGCTCAGGTGAAGGAGATTCACAGGACATTTCGTCTCACGGGCCATGACCGCCACTTCGTGGATTGCCAACTCTTCCTGCCACGGCGGCCGGGCGTTGCTGTAGTCCTTCATGGGGTTGCCTGTGGATTTTTTCTTCGCTTCTTCACTGGTCACCCGGATGATTTCAGGGTTTTCGCAGTGAATGCTCAAGGCGATCTTGCCGTAGTCCTTGAAGACCCGGTTCACCCGACTCACTTCCCTCATGAACTTGTAGAGAAAACCCAGATCCACCGGTGTATCGATCATCAGGTATTTCAGAGCATCCGGCGAGTGGCCGGAGAGGTTCAGAAGCTTGTAGAACATGTAGTACTTGAAGGTGGACACGCCGCCGTCCTTTACCAGCCACTCGATTTCGCTGATGTGCTGGTCTGTGAAGAGGGCCAGGTGATAGCCGTAGTCCACGAGAAAGGAGTCCTTTGACAGGTCCAGCAACTCAGGGAGAATCTCCTTGTAAGGGCCCATTTTGTTGAGGTAGCTCTGTCCGGTTCTGAAATAGGTGAGGATGGTCGTCACACCGCCCGAAGCAGATGAGGTGGACTCACTCATCGCATCTTCACGAAAGGGTCTGTAGATGCCCACGTGGTAGTGAGAGTCGATGGCCCCTGGAAACACATACCGGTTCGTCGCATCGATTGTTTGTGCGGCTTCGCCTGCGGCAATCGTCTCGGCAATGGCCGCAATTCTCTCCCCTGTGATGCCGATATCGGCCTTGTGCACGCCGGTGGCCGGATCAACCACGTAGCCTCCTCTGATAGCCAGATCGTATCCAGGCATTTTCAAACCTCCTCTTGAAAAGTTGTATTATAATTATAACAATCAATCTTATTCGTCAAGTCCGATTTTTACGGATCTTTAGAAAAAGAAGCCGCCTGGATGTAACTCCTTGACAACACAATCGCTCTATTGCATTTTTGGTATATGTTAATTCTAACATAAGAGGAGAGGCACATCAGAATGGAGACTTTTCAGGAACTTCTTGCTTCCTCTGCCAAAGCTCACGGTCACTTGTGCCCAGGGCAGGTGGTTGGCGTGAGAATGGCTATGCTCGGGTGCCGTCTCATCGGGCTGAATGATCCTGCCGACCACAGTCAGATCAAAAAGCTCCTGGTCTATGTTGAAATGGATCGGTGTGCTACAGACGCCATAGCTCATGTCACCGGCGCTAAGCTGGGGCGCCGGTCTCTGAAGTTCAAGGATTATGGGATCATGGCCGCCACTTTTGTCAATGTGGAAACGGGTTCGGCTTTTCGAGTCCTTTCCACAGAAGAAGCCCGCGATCTCGTCCCGCTTTACGCTCCCGGCATCAGAGGAAAAGCCGGGCAGCGACTCGAAGCCTATCGACGTATGCCGGACAGCGTGCTTTTTCGCGTCCAGCGAGTTCGCGTTCCCGTAAAAGACTGGGATCTGCCCGGCCCGACCCGCTACAAGTCGATCTGTTCGAGGTGTGGGCAAATCGTGCGGGATCGGCGCGAAGTTGTGGTGAATGGGGAGATGCTGTGCAGACCCTGTGCTCACGGAGCCTATTTTCAAGATGCCCGGGAAATCACATGGCCTGAAATGAATTGGGCCCCCGTCTCTGCCGGTGTGACCCGTGAATTGCACCCCAAGCGGCCCCTACCAGCTCCGGTGGAGACCAAAGAGAAAAGAGGGATCGGTCCCTCGTACGCGGAAGTCCCTCCCCATTTAAGGTCAACACAATGCTGACGGCTTGGGAGCCTTGACGCTCGTCCGACAAAGGAGGATGCTCTTGATTAAGAAAATCAAAGTCCAGGATGCCGTGGGCACCAAGCTCGCGCACGATGTCACGGAAATACGCCCCGGCGAATTCAAGGGCCCTGCCTTCCGAAGGGATCATATCGTTTGCGACGGCGACATCTGTCATCTCCAGCGCCTAGGAAAAGATCATCTCTATGTCCTCGATCCCGAGCAAGACGAGATTCACGAAAACGACGCAGCCCTGATTCTCGGTGAGGCGCTCGCTGGCGATGGAGTGAAATGTGAAGGGGCGCCAAAAGAAGGAAAGGTGAGGCTCCTTGCGGAGAGAGACGGGCTTCTCATAGTGGACACGGCTGCGCTGGCCGCCTTTAACATGGTGGAAGAGGTCATGTGCGCGAGCCTTCACAAGCATACTCTGGTCAAAGCCGGCGAAATGGTTGCCGCCACCCGGGCCATTCCTCTGGTCATGAAGCGCGTACCCATCGACCGCGCCGCAGCGATCGCGAAACAAAACGGTGGGACTCTCTCCGTCAAACCCCTGCGCAAGGCCAAGGTCGGCCTGATCATCACCGGTAATGAAGTCTATCATGGTCGCATCAAGGATCGTTTCGGCCCCATTCTCACGGAAAAAGTCAGAGTCCTGGGATCTGAAGTCATGGGCATAGATTTCGCCGCCGATGACCCGGAAGTGATCGGCAAAGCCGTTCGGGCTCACTTGAGCAAGGGCTGCGATCTTCTGCTTCTCAGCGGAGGGATGAGCGTCGATCCCGACGACGTGACACGGCACGGCATTCGCCTTGCCGGAGCGACGGAAGTTCATTATGGCTCCGCCGTTCTTCCTGGGGCCATGTTTCTTGTCGCTTACATCGGGGATTTGCCCCTTTTAGGAGTGCCGGCTTGCGCCCTTTATCACAAAACCACTATCCTGGATCTCGTTCTGCCCAGGATTCTCGCCGGAGAGCATGTGACCAGGGCGGAACTCGCCTTTCTCGGCCATGGCGGGTTGTGCCGCGACTGCGAGGAATGCACCTATCCCCACTGTCCCTTTGGTAAAGGCGCCTAGCGGGTTGCAGAAAAACGCCCGTCTACCATTCGAAGGGCTCATGGCCCTGAGCAAGGTCGAAGGGCCGCGTTGCGTACATCCCTCTCCCTGTTAAATTCTCGCGCTGCAAGACTCTGAAGTCAATGACCGCTGAAGGCGCACCCTTTCCTTTCCGCCTTAAAAACGGAATGCCGCCTGATGCGGCATTCCGTTACCCTTTAAATCCTACGCCAGTCTGTTCAGAAGTGAGCTCTTCCTTCACCTTGCCGCGGTACGATATCCATCCTTTCGCTTGCATGAAGGCCTCGGTTCTCCATGGGGCAACCTAGCTTTTCTTGGACGTCACCGTTTGAAAAGAGGATATCTGTTGCTTGATTTTGCGACTCTTGCATTTCGGGCATTCCATTTTCTTCTTTTGATACTCCGAAATCGAGAGGGTGAGGGTAAAACGTTTTTTGCAGTTTTCGCATTTGAATTCGTAATTAGGCATGGCAACTTTCCTTTCTCAATGGATTCTGATCCCAACGCCCCCACACCGAACTGAGCCGTCATGCGGATTGCTGTCGCTCGGCTTTCTGAAATCACAGCGCCCAGGCGGGACACAACCCCCCGTCCGGACGCCTTGTTGATTTTAGTACATGTCCTCTGAAGGCATCTGAGGCATTGCAGGGGCCTTCTTCTTTTCCGGCTTTTCAGCAACCATGGCTTCGGTCGTCAAGAGTAGACCTGCCACAGAGGCTGCGTTCTGAAGAGCAAACCGGGCCACCTTGGTGGGATCAATGATTCCGGCTTCCAAGAGATCTTCGTACTTTCCAGTCTCCGCATTGAACCCGAAGTTGCCTTTACCTTCCCCCACCTTCTGAACGACTACAGAGCCCTCAAAACCCGCGTTGTTGGCGATCTGCCTCATGGGCTCTTCCAGGGCCCGCCGGATGATGTTCACCCCCATCTTTTCCTCACCCGTGAGGTCCAGCTTGTCGAGGCTCTTGAGCACGCGCAGGAAAGCCACTCCACCGCCGGGAACAATGCCCTCCTCCACGGCCGCCCGGGTGGCGTTCAGCGCGTCTTCCACACGGTCCTTCTTTTCTTTCATTTCGGTTTCCGTGGCGGCTCCTACATTGATCACAGCCACTCCACCGATCAACTTGGCAAGGCGCTCCTGCAACTTCTCCCGATCGTAATCGCTCGTCGTCTCGTCGATCTGCGCCCTGATCTGCTTCACTCTGCCCTCCAGCGCCTTCCGGCTGCCCCCACCGTCCACAATGGTCGTGTTGTCCTTGTCCAGAGTGACTCTCTTCGCTGTCCCAAGATCATTGAGGGTTACATTCTCCAGCTTCAACCCAAGGTCTTCACTGATCACCTGGCCGCCTGTCAAAATGGCGATGTCTTCGAGCATCGCCTTGCGCCGGTCTCCAAATCCAGGGGCTTTGGCAGCCACCACCTTGAGCGTTCCCCTCAGCTTGTTCACGACCAGAGTCGCCAGAGCTTCTCCTTCCACTTCTTCGGCGATGATCAGAAGAGGCTTTCCCATTTTCGCGATCTGTTCCAGAATAGGGATCAGGTCCTTCATCACGCTGATCTTCTTTTCATTGAGCAGGATGTAAGGATCCTCCAGATGGGCTTCCATCTTCTCAGGATCGGTCACAAAGTAAGGGGACAAATACCCGCGGTCAAACTGCATTCCCTCAACGATCTCCAGGGTGGTTTCCATGCCCTTCGCTTCTTCGACCGTGATCACCCCTTCTTTTCCGACTTTTTCCATCGCTTCCGCGATAATGCCTCCGATCGTGTGGTCATTGTTTGCTGAGACCGTGCCGACCTGTGCGATTTCCTTTTTTTCTTTGGTCGGTTTGGAAATCTTCTTGAGCTCTTCCACAACGATCTCGACGGCCCTTTCCAGCCCTCGCTTCAGAGCCATGGGATTCGCTCCAGCAGCGACCAGCTTGCTCCCCTCCCGGTAAATGCTCTGGGCGAGAATCGTCGCAGTCGTCGTCCCATCGCCTGCGACATCTGAAGTCTTGGAGGCGACTTCCTTGACCATCTTCGCGCCCATGTTTTCGAACTTGTCCTCCAGCTCGATTTCCTTTGCGACCGTTACACCGTCTTTGGTTGTCTTCGGAGATCCCCAGCTCTTTTCGATCAAAACGTTTCGCCCTTTCGGTCCCAGGGTCACCTTCACCGCATCCGCCAGGGTATCTATACCCAGCATCATCTTCTCACGGGCACTCATGCCGTATTTGATTTCTTTACCTGCCATCGCTCTTTCCTCCTCGTGTTACTTCTCGATAATAGCCAGAATATCGTCTTCTCTCATGATCAGATGCTCAACACCGTCAATCTTGATTTCGGTCCCTGAGTACTTCCCAAACAAAATCTTGTCCCCGGCTTTGACATCCAGAGCGATTTTTTTCCCTTCCTCATTCACCTTTCCGGGACCCACAGCAATTACTTTTCCCTCTTGCGGCTTTTCCTTCGCTGTATCCGGGATGATGATCCCGCCGGAGGTTTTCTCCTCCTCCCCAATCCGCAACACCAACACCCTGTCATTCAACGGTTTCACTTTCATTTTCGATTGACCTCCCTCTGCAAAATTAAGATGTTCGGCTGCTCGAATCTGACTCTGAGCGGCACTCCAAGTAACCTGCTGATATTATTGGTCTTACGTATGAAAATTACTTTAAGCACCTTTGGAATTTTGTCAAGACGGGATTTGGAATTTATTCCGGTGGATTGCTCAGGAGGCCGTTCTACCTTGCCCCGGACCAAATCGCACCTTCTTCGGCCAGGATCTCATAGGTGGCTTCGAGCATGCTCTCGGAGAATTGCTTGGGCGCGGGAATTCTTTTGCCGCACTTGGGGCACACGGTCGGCCGGTTTTCACCTTCACCCACAGGTAGCTCCGCACAAGTGCAGAGATCTTCTTTGTCGGTCATGATGATCCTCCTCAGGGATTGAAACTTACCACAGAAGCCGGCCGCTTTTTTACATTTGTTTGCTGCATTTCTTTGCTCTTGACCTCTTCCCTTGTTTCCTATATTGTCCTTTTGCCTTACCCGGCCTATCAGGCCTTAACATAAACCCTTACAAGAGGAGGTGTGACATGGCAAACAGCACGTACAAAATCATTGAACTGGTAGGAACAAGCTCAAAGTCATGGGAAGATGCCGCAAAGGGTGCCGTGGAGACAGCGGCCAAAAGCGTCAAGGAGCTGCGTGTAGCAGAAGTGACGAAGATGGACATGACGATTGAAAACGGGAAAGTCACAGGCTATCGGACAAGAGTCACGGTTTCCTTCAAGTACGTCAGAGCCGATTAGTAGGCTCAGAAAAACGCTCAATCAATGAAGCAGGGGGAGAGTTGATCCTCCTGCTTTTTTTAGTTCGTAATAAATCCGGCCGGCATTTTTTTCTCATCCTTCACGGCCGGCCCTTCCGTGAGCTCTCTTGCTTCCCTCTGATCGCTGTTGAGAATGCTGTGGTCCTCGACCCTGGCCTTTGCGTGAAACACCAGGCCCAGCTCCCTGGCCTTTTCCTTGTAAGACCCCGCAGCGAGACGCAACTCTCCTGCGGGTTCAACCATGATCGCCGATTCGCCTGCCACAGGACACTTGCACTCGCAATACCCGCACCCATTGCACTTGTCCTCATCGATCACCGGCACGGTGACGGGGTGCCCGGTGACAAACTGGGAAACGATCGCATTGTAAGGGCAAATCTCATCACAGATGAGGCACTTTCTGTCCTGCTCCCAGGCAATGCACCTTGTCTTGTCGATTCTGGCTGTGCCCACTTTCGCAAAAGATTTCTCCTCGAGCGTGAGAGGCCTGATCGCTGCCGTTGGGCACACCTGGCCACAGAGGTTGCAGCCCTGTTCGCACCCGGCCAGCCTGGCGGTGATTTTAGGGGTCCACAGGCCTGAAAGGCCTGCCTCCAACCACACGGGCTGCAGGGTGTTGGTAAGGCAACCCTTGACGCACTCCCCGCATCGGACGCACCGGGCCTGAAAATCCTTTTCGGGCAGGGCTCCCGGCGGCCGGATCAAGCCGGCAGACCGCAAAGCTCGCGGCGTTTCGCCTTCATGGAGATGGTGAAGGTTCGTCATGGTCAAGGCTGCAGCGGCCAGACCTGCAGCCCCCGCACCCAGTACCCTGCGCCGATCCAGATTCATTTCAGCTGAGAGACGAGGAACCTTTGCACCCACTTTGAAGGCAATCGCTTTCTCAGGACATACCTCCTCGCACTTGAGGCAGGTGATGCATTCGGAATGGGCCGTCTTGACAAAATCTTCGGCAATGGCGCCCATGGGGCAAGCCCGAATGCATCGGCCGCAGCTCGTGCATTTCTCTGAAACCGCCCTTCGAAAAAGAGGCCTGAAAGAGAACAGAGCAAAAAGGGCGCCCGCAGGACACAGGTTTCGGCACCAGAATCGCGGCCGTATCATGCCGAGCAGCAGGATGCTCAGGACCAGTAGAGCCACAAAGACATTCGTATTGAACAGGGGGACGGAGTAGCTCACGTAGGAGAGGCCGTCGAGACCCACATGGGGAAAAACCGGTCTCAGAAGATCCAGGACGAGATTCGCGATCATCAAGCCGACGGGATACAGCACAAAGGAGTAGAACCGCGTCATGAGTGACAGGGGCGAAAAGAGGATGACCCACGAGATGCCTACCAGCGCAGAGGCTGCTAGAGCGATGAGGATGAGGTATTTCAAGCCTCTGAAACGGCCTGCGCCCTCAAAGCTGTTCTCCCCTTTGGACTTCCCCCTCCTGCCGTTGACCCA
>Ga0316601_100000137_pt1 | contig 27588 bp, 28 predicted proteins | sample OWC_soil_day5_no_FD_207663 | JGI IMG/M metagenome (GOLD analysis project Ga0316601, IMG submission 207663) | Wetland soil microbial communities from Old Woman Creek delta, Ohio, United States - OWC_soil_day5_noCT | ecosystem: Environmental > Terrestrial > Soil > Wetlands | place: USA: Ohio... | reverse complement strand
CCGCTGCTCTTTACTATCTCCAGGATCACATTTTCGTCGCACATGAGGAACCTGTAATCCAGAATATCCTTTACTTCCTGTCCGTTTATTTTAACAAGCCTGTCGCCAGGCTCTAGTTCAAGCTCTTCAGCAAGACTTCCCGCCATGACCTCGGCAATCTCATTTCCCATCACTTCAACTCCTATGCGCAAATGCGGCATTACCCACTAAATAATATTACAGTATTGAAGTCAAATAGTCAATAAAAGAAAAGAACCCCCATAGTTGGAGGTTTTGCTTATATAAATTTGAATAACATCATAATAAGTGCAGATAGAATTCCGCATAATGGTATAGTTATAACCCAGGCTAATACTATGTCCTTTGCCAGCGACCATTTTACTGCGGTTATCCTCTTCGATGCTGCAACACCCATTATGGATGTTGAAATTATCTGTGTTGTACTAACCGGAGCGTGGAACATGGTGGCAGTAAATATGATTGCAGCAGCACCCGTCTGGGCAGCAAATCCGTTTACCGGAGCCAGTTTGGCCATATTTGTACCCATAGTTTTTATAATTTTCTTTCCTCCGACACCTGTGCCAAGCGCCATAGCAAGCGCACAACAAACCTTTACCCAGGAAGGGACCTCAAACTGGGTTATCATTCCGCTGCTCACCAGAGCCATCGTTATTATACCCATTGCCTTCTGTGCGTCGTTTCCGCCGTGGTTCAGTGACATGGCCATAGCCGATACGATCTGGAGTTTGGAAAATATTGCGGTAACTGCAGCCGGTCTTGTCTTTCTGAGTATGAAATTCAGGAGATTCATAAGAAGGTATCCCACGACAAAGCCTATTGCAGGCGAAAGGAATATCCAGAGCGCTACCTTCCAGAAGAAGTTTACCCAGTCAACCACCACAAAGCTTCCAGTGAACGCTACTGATGCACCTATCAGACCTCCGATGAGCGCATGGGAGGAACTGCTCGGAATTGCCATCAGCCATGTGAAAAGATTCCATATGATTGCTCCCAGAAGGGCAGAGACTATAACCTCAGATGTTATATGAGCAGGGTCTACCAGCCCATTCCCTATGGTCTTGGCAACCGCAACACTCATAAAGGCACCGAGGAAATTGAGCACTGCTGACATCATTACAGCCTGCCTGAGCGTCATAGCCCTTGTTGAAACAGTCGTAGCTATCGCATTGGCACAATCGTGAAATCCATTTATGAAGTCAAAGGCTAATGCAAGAAAAACTATTACTATCAAGTATATCATTGAAGAACTAAGCATTTTTCATTACAACCCCTTCAACGGCATTTGCTACATCCTCGCAAGCATCCATGGTGTTTTCAAGGGCTTCATATATTTCTCTCCATTTTATGATTTCGAGAACAGGTTTATCGCTTCTGAACAGTTCCTTTATCGCTTTTCTTGAAAGCCTGTCTCCGACCTCTTCAAGCCTGTTTACTTCGATTATCTTTGCAGCGAGTTCTTTGCTGTTTTTCATGCTCTTCATTTCTTCCATAACGTTCTTTACTTCCTCACAGCACTTTGCTATGAGCTCGCCCAATTCTCTTGCTTCATCTGTAGCTTTGTCGATGTTGAGCATGATGAATCTGCTTGCAGCGTACTCGATATGGTCTATGATGTCGTCAAGTCCTTTTGAAATTGCATAGATGTCCTCTCTATCGAAAGGCGTTATAAAGCTTTTATTAAGCTGCTTCAATATTTCATGCTGCATCTTGTCGCCTTTGTGCTCTATGTCTTTGATTTCCTTGTTTTTCTCCTCTGAAAATTCCTCACCGCTCATGTATTCGATCAGCTTCTCTGCAGCCTCGCATGCGATTTCTGCTGTGGTTCGGAATAATTCAAAAAATTTGTCCTCTTTTGGAGATAAACTAAACATTATATCCCTCCTATAAATTGCTTATCTAGTAAATCGAATAAAGTATAACACAAATAAAAAAAAATTGAAACACAAAACTTAACATTCTTAACACAAACATAACATTGGAATACCACACCACAATTCATATATATTTCAGCAAAATATTGCTTAAAAAAAAAGCTGTTGATAGAGTATCAACAGCTTTTTATATTAAGTATTTTATTCGTTAAGATCCATATGTTCTCCTGTTACCAGGTATACATTCCACTCACAAATATTCGTAACGTGGTCACCGATTCTCTCCAGTTTGCTGGCAATCAAAATGAATTGCGTTGCCTGGTTCAGATTTTTGATGTCTTTTGCCATTATTGCGAGAAGGTCATTGAATACTCCCTTGTAAAGAGCATCCACTTCATCATCCATCTTGCAGATTTCTTTTATAGCCTCCACATCTCTTGATATAAAGCTGTCCAGGGATTTTTTTATCATTTTTTCGACTATTAATGACATCTTTGGTATATCCACGAGTTCTTTAATGTAAACCTCATTTTTGAGCCTTTTGACTGCTTTTGCTATATTCGAGGCATGGTCAGCCATCCTTTCAAGATCTGTTACAATCTTGCTTATGGTAAATATCGTTCTCAGATCGATGGCCAAAGGCTGCTCTTTTCCAATTAGCCTTATGCATTTGTCTTCAATTTCTCTCTGAAGGTCATCCACCAAGTCATCATTTTTTATTATCTGCATTGCAAGCTCTTCATCCTGATTTACCAACGCAACGATGCATTGGTGCACCTGTTTTTCAACTATGCTCCCCATCCTAAGAAGGTCTTCATTAAGATTTTCCAGAGCGGTGTCAAAGCCTGTTCTTGTCATAAACTCACCTCTACTTTTCCTATTTTATATAATATACTAAATTATTAGACATATTACAACTATCTATTTACTAGCCGAATCTTCCGGTAATATAATCTTCCGTTCTCTTGTCCCTAGGCTTATAGAAAAGATCTTCGGTCTTTCCGCTTTCGACTATCTCTCCTACAAGGAAGAAAGCTGTTTCGTCTGCAATTCTTCCCGCCTGCTGCATGTTGTGAGTTACGATTATTACAGTATATTTCTTCTTGAGGACATCCATCAGTTCTTCGATTTTGAGGGTTGATATAGGATCAAGCGCCGATGTTGGTTCATCCATGAGTATGACTTCCGGCTCAACCGCAAGGGTTCTCGCTATGCAAAGCCTCTGCTGCTGGCCTCCCGAAAGACCCATGGCGCTTTTCTTAAGCCTGTCCTTTACTTCTTCCCAGAGAACAGCTCCTTTAAGGCTTTTTTCCACTATCTCGTCAAGCGTCCTTTTGTCCTTGATGCCGTGTATCCTCGGTCCGTAAGCTATGTTGTCGTATATGGACATTGGGAATGGATTCGGCTTCTGGAAGACCATGCCAATTTTTTTTCTTAAGTCTATTACATCATATTCGGTATAGACATCTTTGCCTTCACAAAATATGTTTCCTGTTATTTTTACGTTGTCTATCAGGTCATTCATCCTGTTGATTGTCCTCAAAAATGTTGATTTTCCGCAGCCTGAAGGACCTATAAGGGCTGTGACTGAATTCTTTTTTATGTCAAGGTTGATGTTTTTCAAAGCGTGGTTTTCTCCATAAAACAGGTTCAGATCTTTGGTTTTTATTATATCCATATTTGCCTCCTAGTTTTTACCCGAATATTTTTCGTGTATTTTTCTTCCTAATATCCTGGAAGATACATTGAATATCAAAACCATCATTACAAGCACTGCAGAGGTTTTGTTTGCGATATCTGCCGCATCCGGAACCATTCCCTCCGAATTAAGTTTCCAGATATATACAGACAAGGTTTCTGCAGGCCTTAAAAGGCTGAACGGTGATGATGCATTAACCAGACTGATTGAATTGAAATTCAGCGGAGGAGCGCTCATGCCTGCTGTAAACAACAGGGCGGCGGATTCTCCGAAGATCCTGCCAGAAGCAAGTATTATTCCGGTTAGTATCTGCGGCAAGGCTGTCGGCAAAATAAGCTTGGCTATCGTCTGCCAGGTTGTTGCTCCGAGTCCAAGGCTGGCTTCCTTGACGCTTGCGGAAGCTGCCCTTATGGCATCTTCACTTACTCTTGTCAGCGAAGGGAAATTTATTACAGCTACTGCAAGTGCACCGGAGAGCACAGAAAATCCCCAGCCTGTCATCTTTACAAAAACAAGCAGACCGAACAATCCTACAACAATCGAAGGCAGTGATGCCAGCGTTTCTATACACAATCTGATGATGCTGACCATTCTGCCCTCTTTCGCATATTCAGCAAGAAATATGCCTGCGCCCACTCCGAGCGGCACTGTTATCAACAATGAAACAATAAGCATATAGAAAGAGTTGAAAAGCATCGGTGCTATTCCGCCTCCAGCTGCGCCGACTTTTGGGTTGCCGAAAAGAAAGGAAAGGCTGAGGGCATTTCTGCCTTTATAGAATATGAGCCCAATCAATACAACCAGAAGGATCACCACAAAAACAGATACTGCATACAATACAGCAGTCCATATTTTATCTTTTTGTTTAGCTGTCATTGATTACTCACCTCTCTTTCCCAAAAATCTAATGATGAAAATAAACACGAATGATATTATCAACAGCAGCAAAGCCATTGACCATAAAGCATTATTCCACGGTGTGCCTGTTACAGTATTGCCCATATCCATTGCAAGTATGCTTGTCAGTGTTGAAGTAGGGCTTAACAATCCGTCAGCAAGCTTGATTGAGTTTCCTATAACCATCTGTACAGCCATCGCTTCGCCAAACGCTCTTGCCAGACCTAAAACTACGCCGGTGAGGATGCCGCTTTTTGATGCCGGCACAATAACCTTGCTTATGGTCTGCCACCTGGTCGCCCCAAGCCCATAGGATGCCTCCATGTAGCTGGACGGAACAACCTTGACCGCATCTGCCGCTATGCTTGCAGTCGTAGGGAGTATCATTATGCTTAGTACGATTATTCCCGCCAGAAGGCTGAAGCCGATGCCTCCAAAGGTACCTTTAAGCATCGGGAGAAGTATGCTGAAGCCAAGCCAGCCATATACAACCGATGGTATTCCCACGAAGAGTTCAAGCGCAGGCTGCAGCACTTTCTGCCCGAATTTTGGCGAGATATAGTGCATGAAGATTGCAAGCGCCACGCTTATCGGAGCGCTCAGGATAACAGCGCCCAGCGAAACAAGCGTCGATCCTGCTATGAAGATCAAAGCCCCGAACTTAGCCGGTTCAGCATCCGGCTTCCAGACCGTTGAAAATAAAAATTCAGCAAGGGATACTCCGTCTTCCGTAAATGTTGCTATGCCTTTTGAAAAAATAAAGAATATTATGCTTATAGTAAGCAATATAATAAACAGCCCACAAGCAAACGCATAGGTACGGCCCAAATATTCATTTTTAAGTTTTGTAATAAATTTTTTATTTTTCATACTTTTACCTCTACATGATTATTTACATGAAGGAAGACCGGTTGCGAATGCAGCCAGTCTTGTCTTCAATTATGCCGATATTCGACTATTCCAGGTCGCTTGCAGCGATATATCCTAATTGCTCCACTAGTGCTTTATTATCTTCTGATACCATGAATTCAAGGAATGCTTTTGTTGCTCCTGTTGCTTCGCCCTTTGTATACATGTGTTCCCATGACCAGAAGCTGTATGTTCCTGCGATTATGTTTTCCTTGCTGGCTTCTACGCCGTCTATCTTGATCGGAGTGACATTAGCTTTAACAGCGTCTGTGATGTATGACATTGCAAGGTAGCTGACTGATCCCTGTGTATCTGCAATTGCTTTCTCAACCGATCCGCTTGAATCCTGCATTGTTCCTACAGCGTCGTTCTCGTCAACTCCTCCCATTACAGTATCAACAAATGTTGCTCTTGTACCTGAAGATTTTGCTCTGTGTACAACCTGTATAGCAAGATCCTGTCCGCCAACTTCACTCCAGTTTGTTACCTTGCCTGTGAAGATGTCCTGTATCTGTTGAGGTGTGAGTGAATCAACCTGCACGTCTTTGTTTACTACAACTGCAAAACCTATTCCGCAGACTTTATGGTCTACGAGCTGATCTGCGAGTGCCTTATCAAGCTTCTTGGATGCTTCAACATCAGAGTTTCCAATATTTACAGTTCCCTCTGTTACCAGGTTGAGTCCCGTTCCGCTGCCGCCTCCCTGAACAGTTACAACTACTCCCGGATACTTAGCAGTAAAATTCTCGCCAGCCTTTTCTGCCAACGGCTGAAGTGCTGTGGATCCTGCCAATGTGACATTTCCTGATACTTCATCCGTCTTGCTGCCGCAGCCTGCAAATGCACCCGCAACAACAGTTACTGCTAAAGCAGCCAACATCAATCTGATACTTCTTTTTTTCATGTCAATCCTCCTAAATATTAATTCCTGTTCATTACATTTACTATAATACACCAGGAAGGTTAACCAAATATTATAGCAATGTTAAATAAAATTAACATTGCTATAATATTCAACGCTATATCATTTTTTCAGAGGAAGTTTCACGGTAAATTTGCTGCCACGGCCGATCTCGCTGTCAACTTCTACGGTGCCTTTGAAGCTTAACGCGATATGCTTGACGATTGCAAGGCCAAGGCCTGTTCCTCCTTGTTCCCTGGATCTTGCTGCATCAACCCTGTAAAAACGTTCGAACAACCGGTCAAGGTGTTCCTTTGGTATCCCAGCGCCATTATCGCTTACGCTGATGACTGCATGATCATTTGTCATGTGCGTGGAAATCACGACTTCAGAACCTTCTCCCGAGTATTTTATCGCATTGTCAACCAGATTGATAAGCAGCTGCTTTAACAGATCGGCATCGCCATGCAGTCCCCTGATTTCATCACCGGCCGTTGCTATTTTTATATGCTTTGTCTCTGCCGAGTTTTTCACCAGCGTCACAACCTGGCTTATTGCGCTTGCAACATCGATCAGCTCATTTTTATTTTCTCTTATCTGCTCAATCTGTGAAAGAGTAAGTATATCGCTGATAAGTCTTGACAGCCTTTCAGCTTCATCATTGATTATGTTTAGGAATTTCTCCTTAGTTTCCTTGTCTTCCACATATTTGAGTGTTTCTGCAAAACCCTTTATTGATGTCAAAGGTGTCTTAAGCTCATGTGTCACATTGGTTACAAACTGCGATCTCATGTTCTCTAATTTTTTAATATCCGTTATGTCATGTATGACAGCAACGGTGCCCATGTTTTCGTTGCCGAATATAATGTCCGCTGTCTTGATCTTGAGATCCCTTTTTGACGGCCAGAATATGGTTAGCTCTCTCTGGTGTTCTTTGTTTTTGATAATATCTTCCAGCTCAAAATCCCTGATTGTATTAAGCAGCTTATCTCCGATGATATCCCTATCGATTCCGAATATCTTTTTAGCGTACGGATTTATAAGCATGACTCGGAAATCTTTATCTACCGCAATGACTCCGCTGTCCATGCTTTTCAAAACCGCTTCCAGCTCGGTCTGTTTATGTGTTGTATCATTAAAAGAGTTCTCAAGCTTGTCAGCCATGTAGTTGAAAGTGACAGCAAGCTCTCCTATCTCGTCGTCCGAATGAACTTTAACCCTTTCATGAAGCTCGCCCTGCGAAATCCTGTGCGTGGTATCTTCAAGATCTTTGATTGGCTTGACTAAGGCTCTTGCTAATCTTGAAGAAAAAAGAAACGTTACGAGGAGGGAAGCTATCATCACAACTATATATATCCTCACATAACGCCATTCGACCAGGCTGACGTTTTCCATCGGAACAGCGCTCCTGACTACGTAGCCGTCACCGAAGCTTGTGGCATAGTACATCATATCCATCTTCGTTGAATCGCTGTACCTTACGCTGTATCCGGCTCCGTAAGCACGTGCGTCGATTATTTCCTGCCTGGCGTTGTGGTTATCCATAGTCTCTTCGTCCACCTGCGAATCGCTCAGAACATTGCCATCCTTGTCTATCAATGTCTCTCTGAGCTCTGAGCTTCTTATATTATCGCTGAAGAACTTCTGGAGATCACCGTTTTCCTGATTCTCCAAAATATTTACAACAAGGTCATTGTTGGTTTTCAGATTCTGTTTTACATTTTGCGTATATTCATAGTTCGAGACCAGTATGACTAGTGAAGCTGTCACAATAAGTGAAAACAGCACCGACGCTGTCATCGACAGCAGAATCTTTCTCCTCACAGAATCACCTCTATTCCTCCGGGTTGAACCTGTAGCCAACACCTCTTATCGTTTCGATAATCTTCGGATTTTTATCGTCATCTTCTATTTTCTGCCTGAGATGCCTGATATGCACGTCAACAGTCCTCGTCTCTCCCAGATATTCATATCCCCATATCTTGTCCAGAAGGAAGTCCCTTGTCATTACCCTGCCTTTGTTCTTGACAAGAATCTCCAGCAGATCAAACTCTTTCAGCGTCAGGTCTACTTTTTTGCCTTCTTTTTTCACCTCATGGTTTTCAAAGTCGACCGAAATGTTGTAAAACAGAACGCTTTTGCTTTCAGCCATTGGGACTGTCCTTCTAAGTACCGCTTTCACCCTGGCAACCAGCTCCCTTACCGAGAAAGGTTTCGTAATATAGTCATCTGCGCCAAGCTCCAGTCCCAGCACCTTGTCAAACTCCGCATCCTTTGCGCTGAGGATGATAATAGGCGTAGAGGATAAATCTTTGTCCTTCCTAACTTCCTTGCATACCTCAAAACCGTTCACGCCCGGCAGCATAAGGTCCAGAAGTATCAAAGAGGGCTTTTCCTCTTTGATTATTTTGAGAGCGCTTATCCCGTCGCCGGCATTTAAAATGTTGTATCCCTCTTTTTTCAAATTGAAGCCTATCAGCTCCCTTATATTCGCTTCGTCGTCAACTACCAATATCTTTTCTTCTGCCATAATTGACCTCCCTTATTTGATGTATATGAAAGAAAACAGCCTCTTGTCCTGCTCTCCGCCCCTGTACGAGTAGAGCTCCTCGTCGCTGCAGGAGGTGCACAGGCCTGTAACTTCAATATTCCGGGCAGGTACGCCCTGGTCTTCAAGCTGCTTCAGTATGCATTTCTCCATGCTCAGCTTCCTGCCGTGATACGCATCCGTGTCCCTGTAGGAATCGCTTTCCCTGAACTTCCGGATCAGCTCCTCGCTGACCTCGTAACAGCATTCCCTCATGTTCGGCCCTATGAACACCTTCAGGTCAACTGGCTCGGAGCCGTAGGACAGCCTCATCTTCTCGATTGTTTTTCCCACTATCAGGCTGTACGTCCCTTTCCAGCCGCTGTGAACCGCCGCCGCCGCCTTGTGTACAGGATCGTACAGAATCACGGGAACGCAGTCAGCGGTGAACACGCCTATTGCTACTTTCGGTTTGTCGGTGATCAGTGCGTCTCCCTCCTCGCCGCTGCAGTCTTCGCTGCATATGATATCGCTGTGAATCTGTCTCATATATGCGACATCATTAACAGGGAACCACGACTTAAGCTTCTCTATGTTCTCTATGCCTTCCCCCGACCTGGAGTAAAAATTAAGCCCGCCCTTAGCCGTAGAAAACACGACCACTGCTGTGCCCAGATCTTCGGTTATGAATTCGTACTTTTCAATCCTGGTTTTCTCCATCATATCCTCCGAAATATTATATTTTTCTACAAAAAATAGGCATAATCAAATTACGCCTATTTATCTGACATCAGATTCTTGATCTCCTCCAGAAAAGTGTTTACATCCTTGAACTGCCTGTAAACCGATGCAAATCTTACATAGGCTACCTCATCGATTTTCTTGAGCTGATCCATGATGAGTTCGCCTATATATTCAGATTTAACTTCAGTGAGCATTTCGTTTGTAATCCTTTTTTCCACTTCATCAGCTATGTTTTCAATCTGACTTCTGGAAACAGGCCTTTTCTGGCAGGCCTTTAAAAGGCCTCCGATAATTTTATTTCGATCAAAATATTCCCTGTTCATGTTTCTTTTTATTACAAGGATAGGGATGTCCTCGATTTTTTCATAGGTTGTGTATCTCTTGCCGCAGCTGAGGCACTCTCTCCTTCTTCGTATGGACACGTCGTCGTCAGTGGATCTCGAATCAACTACCTTGCTGTCGCCATAACCGCAAAAGGGGCACTTCATCTTTCTTCACGTCCTTCGCATCTGAATAAGAGCATGAACTATCTGCCGCCTCTTCTAAGGAATGCAGGTATCTCAAGGTTGTCGCTGCCTGATATCACTTCTTCTTTCTCTTCTGTAATTGCAACCTTGTCTGTAGTAATAACTCCAAACTCCTGGCTTGTTGCGTATTTATCTGCAATGCCCTGTTTGATCAGATTTTTGTCTCCTTCGAAGCCTGTGGCAATGACTGTTATCCTTATTTCGTCCTTGATGTTTTCATCAATTACAGCTCCGAATATTATCTGGGCATCAGGATCGGCTGACTGCTGCACTATTTCAGCAGCTTCATTGATCTCGAGCAGCCCAAGATCAGCTCCGCCTGTTATGTTGAGCAGAACTCCTGTTGCTCCTGCGATTGAAGTCTCAAGAAGCGGGCTTGAAATTGCCTGCTTGGCTGCTTCTTTCGCCCTGCTGTCGCCTGTACCTCTGCCGACTCCCATATGGGCAAGACCTTTTTCTGTCATTATGGTCCTTACATCCGCAAAGTCCAGATTTACAAGTCCAGGTATTGTTATGAGGTCGGATATGCCCTGCACGCCCTGTCTCAGTACGTCGTCTGCCATTTTAAAGGAATCCATCAATGAAGTCTTCTTGTCAACTATGCTCAAGAGCCTTTCATTAGGTATTGTAACCAGCGTGTCAACTTTTTCCTTTAATTTCCTTATACCTTCTTCTGCATACTGCATCCTCTTTTTCCCTTCAAACGGGAAAGGCTTTGTTACTACGCCTACAGTAAGGATGCCCATCGATTTTGCAATTTCAGCTATGACGGGGGCCGCGCCGGTTCCTGTTCCGCCTCCCATGCCTGCAGTGACGAACACCATCTCGGCGCCTTTTATAGCGTTTGAAATCTCTTCCTTGCTTTCTTCGGCAGCCTTCTGGCCTATTTCAGGATTTGCCCCTGCACCGAGTCCCTTTGTGAGCTTGTCGCCTATCTGTATCTTCTGTGAAGCCTTTGAAAGCGCAAGAGCCTGCTTGTCTGTATTTACAGCTATAAACTCAACATTTTTCAAACCTTCAATTATCATCCTATTAACGGCATTGTTTCCGCTGCCACCACATCCGATTACTTTTATTTTTGCCAGTTGCTCAACGTCTAAATCAAAATCCAGCATATTATTTCCTCCTTATTTAGAAAAATTCTGAAAAGAATCCTTTTATTTTTCCTATTATACCTTCTTCTTCTCTTTCATCATACTCATCATACTCGTCTTCATCGTAATCCTGATCCTTCTTGTACGATTTGCCTTTTCGGTCTGCCTTTCCCTTTGAGAATTCGGCGCCTGCTGAGGTCGGTTTTTCCTTGAGCAGTTCGGCAACATTCTTTGCTACTCCCACTGCGGTTGCGTAGACCGGGCTTGAGGCTCCTGCATAGTTCAGATCAGCAATCCTGAAAGGCATCAAAAGGATGCTCTTTCCAAATTCCTCTATCCCTTCGAACTGTGAGATACCGCCGCCGACAATAACCATGCCTGCTATCGCGCCGTTGTAGCCGGAATTCATAATCTTCTTATTCAACAGGATGAGTATCTCCTCTATCCTGGCCTCGATTATCTGTTTAACGATGTTCAGGTCCACGGCAACTTCGTTGTTGAAGTCCGCCTTCAGCTTAATCACAGTGCTGTTGTTTTCATCATGGCCTTTCATGCCATATTTTATCTTGATCTGTTCCGCCTGTGACTGCGGAATCTTCATGACTATGGCAATGTCGCTTGTTATTGTGCTTCCGCCTAAATTCACGTGGTCGTTGTAAACTATTTTTCCGTCCTTGAAAACGGAGATGTTAGTAGTCTCGGCGCCGATATCCAGAAGAGCTGTGCCCATCATGATTTCTTCCTCTTTGAGAGCTGCCGCAGCCGAAGCCAGAGGCTCAAAGACAATTCCGTTGACCTTGATGCCAGCCTTGTTGAGGCTTTTCATAATATTGCTCGCTAAAGCGGACTGGGCAGTAACAAGCAGTGCATCAAGCTCAAGTCTTGTTCCGCTCATTCCTTCAGGCTCCTTGATGTTCTCCGTACCGTCCACGATGTATTGATTTGGTATTACATCAATTATTTCCCTGTCGGAAGATATGGATATTATCTTAGCCGCCCTTATTACCCTTTTGACGTCATTTTCTTTAATTTCCTTATCCTCGGATGATACAGCAACAACGCCTTTGTTAGGCACAAGCTCGCTTATAACTCCCGGAAAGGAGATGTAAGCTTCCTCTATACGGTCGTCGATCATTCTTTCCAGCTGGTCTATGCAGCTCCTAACGCTGTCAGAAGTTTTATCTATATCAACAACTATGCCTTTGTTAACGCCGCTGCATTTTGCAGTGGTGACGCCTACTATCTGCAGATTGCCAAGCTTATCGAATTTACCTGCTGCTGCCGATACCTTTGAAGAGCCAATGTCTATACCTACTATATAATCACTCATTAATCGCATTTCCCCCCTTGTCAAGAGAACCTTAACATATTATATTCCACACAAAGTCAAATTTTCCTCTATATTTTATCATAATTTAGCAAAATATTAAATAACATTGAGCCTGATCACTTAATAATATTCTGTGAACAGCGGCAACAGGAAAAAAGGACCTTGAAAGGTCCTTATATTATAAGGATAAGAGCCTTATCAGCATTTCCTTGTCCAATGCGTGACTCAGTGCATCTTCATAGCTTATTAACTTTTTCTTGTAAAGCTCCACCAGCGACATGTCCATCGTCTTCATCCCGTATTTTGATCCGGTCTGCAGCGCGGATTCTATCTGGTATGTTTTGCCTTCCCTGATCATATTCTGTATTCCGGTGGTGGATATCATTGTTTCCGCAGCACACACCCTGCTCTTGCCGTCGGCTGTCGGCACAAGCTGCTGAGACACGATCCCGTTGAGGACTGCCGACAGCTGGATCTTTATCTGCTGCTGCTGGTGAGGCGGGAATACATCCACAAGCCTGTTTATTGTCTTTGCTACACCGATGGTGTGCAGGGTTGACAGCACCAGATGCCCTGTCTCTGCAGCTGTAAGCGCCACTGATATTGTATCAAGGTCCCTCAGCTCTCCTATCAGGATAACATCCGGATCCTCCCTCAGAACCGCCCTCAGCGCATTCCTGAAGCTCTTAGTATCCTTGCCTATCTCCCTCTGCTCAACTATGGATTTGTCGTGTTTGTGCAGGAACTCGATCGGATCCTCCAGCGTTATGATATGTGAGGATTTATTCTTGTTGATCTCGTTGATCATAGCCGCAAGGGTTGTGCTCTTTCCGCTGCCTGCGGGACCTGTCACCAGGACGAGCCCTCTCTTCGATAGTGCCAGCTCCTTGGTCACCTCCGGCAGTCCCAGGTCGTCAATATCCGGAACGCTGGCGCCAACGACCCTTATAGCCAGCGCAATGGTGCCCCTCTGCTTGTAGACGTTGATCCTGAACCTTCCAAGCCCCGAGACGGAATATGAAAGGTCCATCTCCCCCCTGTCATCAAAGCAGCTGTAATCCTCCCCCAGTATCTGATGTGCGAATTTCTCAGTATCCTGCGGAGTTAATTTTATTTCATCCATTCTTACTAGATTCCCATTGATTCTCAGAACAGGCGGTATCCCTGTGACCAAATGCAGATCTGATGCTTTTTTTCTTAGCGTGGTCTCAAGCAATTCATTCAGCATCATTTTACCAACTCCTCACAAAAATATATTCTTTACTTGCTTTTGTAATATTTTATCATTATTTTAAGAATATTGCTATAATTAAAATATCCGCGGATACTATTGTTTCCGCGGATACCTGTTATTTTTTCTTTTTTACGAGCATATCTCCGCAAATGAGTTCCTTGTCTGCAGAGAATCTGTATATCATCTGAGCAACAGGAGCTGCGTCGATCTTGTTTCCGTCCTCGTCCCTGAGATCTTTTATCATGACGGAGAAGTTATCTCCAACAGGCCTCAGAACGTCAACCGTGTCGCCGTCGAAAACCTTGTTCCTCTGCTCAACGACAGCTGTGCCGCTGGAAGCGTCGAAGCCCCTCACTATGCCCACTATATCGTAATCCCTGATGTAAGAGGAATTCTCGAAAATCTGCCTGTCGGGGTCGCTGTAGTAGAATCCTGTGAAGTACTTCCTGTGGCTTGCCTTCAGCAGGTTGTCGATCCATTCCTGCTTGACCGAATAGCTCTCGGGGTTTTCGAAATAAGAGTCTATCGCCTGCCTGTAGGATTTCACTACGCAGGCTACATAGAAGGAGCTCTTCATCCTCCCCTCAATTTTGAAGGAGTCTATGCCGCTCTCGACAAGGTCAGGAATGTGCTCGATCATGCACATGTCCTTTGAATTAAGCAGGTATGTCCCCCTGTCGTCCTCGACGATAGGGAAGTACTCTCCCGGCCTCTTTTCCTCCGTGACGTAGTATTTGTATCTGCAGGGCTGGGCACATTCGCCCATGTTCGAATCCCTGCCTGTCATGTAGTTTGAAATGACGCATCGTCCTGAGTACGACATGCACATGGATCCGTGCACGAAGGCTTCAATCTCGCAGCCTGATGGCACCCTGCGCTTTATCTCGCGCACTTCCTCCATTGACATCTCCCTTGCAAGAACGATCCTCTTTACACCCTGCCTGTACCAGAATTCTGCCGTCTTCCAGTTAACAGTGTTGGCCTGGGTGCTCAGGTGAAGTTCCAGCTCCGGAACGGTCTCCCTGGCTATGCTTATGATTCCGGGATCTGAAACGATCAGCGCATCGACTCCAAGGGAATGCAGCTCCTTAAGGTAGTCCTCCAGTCCGATGAGGTCGTCGTTGTGGGGAAATACATTTACTGTTACGTAAACCTTTCTCCCTCTGGTATGGGCGTATTCCAAGCCTTCTGCAAGATCTTCATTGGAAAAGTTGTCTGCGAAAGCCCTTAAGTTCAGCCTGCTTCCCCCAAGGTAAACAGCGTCCGCGCCGAAATTTATTGCTGTCTTTAATTTTTCAAGATTCCCGGCCGGCGCCAGTAATTCGGGTTTATTCATTCCTATTCCTCCTTGTGGATATTGCTATTCCGTCCCCCACAGGCACCACAGATGTATGGAATTCCTCGTTTGCTGAAAGCATTTCGAGATACTTCCTCATCTTTTTCACAATGGTTGTCATCCTCTTTTCGACCAGCTCGTCCGAGGCGATCATTCCCCTGAACAGAACATTGTCAGACACGATCACTCCGTTTTCATTAAGCAGCCTTGAACAGTGTGGGAAGAAGTCATTGTAATGGCTTTTTCCTGCATCCATGAAGATAAAATCATATTTGCCTTCAAGGCTCTCAAGGATTTCAAGGCAGTCGCCCTCAAGCACATCTATCCTGTCAGCATATCCGTATTTCTTTATGTTGTCTCTTGCAATACCTACCATCTCTGGTGACCTTTCGACAGTCGTTATCTTGGTCTGCCGTCCTGCGCATGTGCTCATCAGGATGGAGGAGTATCCTATGGCTGTCCCGAGCTCCAGTATCCTTGCAGGTCTGGCCATTCTGACCAGTGTCTCAAGGAGCTGGCTGGCTTCCTTCTGAATTATTGGAACATGATTTGCCAGCGCATATTCTTCGAGTTCAAGAAGTGCTTGATCATCCCTCTTTATAAGTCCCCTTATATAGTTTTCTACGTAGTCATGAACGATTGCACTCATGATATCCTCCTTAAAATCCTTGCGTTACGGCTTTTTCTTTTAAAAATTCATTATAGTCATTTGTGAAGAAATGTGTCCCGTCATTCTTTGATACAAAATACAGGTAGTTGGTTTTATCCGGTGCGATTGCCGCTTCGATACACGCCCTGCCCGGGTTTGCAATAGGTCCTGCCGGAAGCCCCGCCACCAGGTAGGTGTTGTACGGGGAATTAACTTTGAGGTCATCGTAGGTCAGGACGTCCTTGTGATATCCCAGTGCGTAGAGCACCGTTGCGCAGGATTCGAGTTTCATGTTGATCTTCAGCCTGTTGTAGAAGACCGATGCAACCTTTCCTCTCTCTGCCTGTGCCATGGCTTCCTTCTCCACGATGGAAGCCATGGTTATATATTTGTCCAGTTCATCATTCGTTATGGTTTTGCCTGTCTTTTTGGAAATGTCATCGATTATATCCTTGAATCTGGATGTCATATCTTCGATTATCACTTTCCCTGATGAGCCCTTGTAGAACTCATAGGTGTCCGGGAACAGGTATCCCTCCAGTGCGTATTTCCTGTTTTTGACGTTCTTTATATAGCTCGGCAGCTTGTACTCCCTGCAGCTTTTCAGAAAAGCGCTTTTGCTTATTATCCCTTTGCTTTCAAGCACGCCTGCTATACCTTCTACATCGTACCCTTCGGGTATGGTGACTTTAACCGGCTCGTTGTCCAGAATCCCGTTGTTCATGTAGTAAACGAGATTATCCAGGGACACAAAATTCGAAATGCTGTACTTTCCAGGGACAACCTCCGAACCGAGATCATTCTTGCCGATGTATTCCATCACGATTTTCTTATCCTTAATCAAGCCTCTGCCGTCCAGACCATCGATCACATCATTGAGCGTCTGTCCTGCTTTTATTTCAAAATCAACCTTCTCCGTTGTTGAAACAAGAGGCGTGTTGATCACCTTTTTTGTATTTCGGTTCACAAAAAAGACTGCCGTACTAACCAGGACAAGAATAATTACGATGGCTCTGATAAAGTATTTTTTCTTCATAAAAAAACCTCTCTATTTTTTCTTTGCAGATCTTTTTCTCATTTCCGGATTCAATATTTGCTTTCTCAGCCTTATGTTTTTAGGAGTAACCTCTACAAGCTCGTCGGAAGCTATGAACTCAATGCTCTGTTCCAAGGTCATTGGAGTTACAGGAACCAGCTTAAGAGCCTCGTCTGAACCTGATGATCTTGTATTGGAAAGGTGTTTCTTCTTGCATACATTAACATCTATATCGTCAGCCCTTGAAGATTCTCCTGCAATCATTCCCTGATATACATCTTCTCCAGGTCCGATGAACAATTTCCCTCTTTCCTGAGCGTTGAACAAACCGTAGGTTATGGACACGCCGGTTTCGAACACTACGATTGATCCTCTGCTTCTTTCAGGAATATCGCCTCTGTATTCTTCATATTCGTCGAGCACATGGTTCATTATGCCGTTACCTTTTGTATCGGTCATGAATTCGCTTCTGAAGCCTATGAGGCCTCTTGCAGGCACCCTGAATTCGAGCCTTGTATAGCCGTTTATAGCAGAAGTCATGTTGACCATTTCCGCTTTTCTTGGCCCCAGCTTTTCCATTACGACTCCCATGAATTCTTCCGGAACGTCTATTGTAAGGTATTCGATCGGTTCGAGTTTTACTCCGTTTTCTTCCTTGAATATAACGGAAGGCTTGGATACCTGAAGCTCGTACCCTTCTCTTCTCATAGTTTCTATGAGTACTGTAAGGTGGAGTTCTCCTCTTCCGCTTACCTTGAATGCATCAGCAGTCTCTGTTTCTTCGACTCTCAAGCTGACATTTGTTTCAAGCTCCTTCATCAGCCTGTCTCTTAAATGTCTGGAAGTAACGAAGTCTCCATCCTTTCCGCAGAAAGGCGAGTCATTTACCATGAAGTTCATGCTCAAGGTTGGTTCGTCGATGTCCACAAACGGAAGCGCTTCAGGATTGTTCAGATCCGCTATCGTCTCGCCGATGTTTATATCGCTTATTCCCGATATTGCTACTATTTCACCTATAGTGGCTTCCTGGGTCTCTTCCCTTGTAAGTCCTTTGTAAGTATAGATATTTGTTATCTTAACCTGCTCGACTTCCCCTTCTTTTCTTATAAGGGCAGCCTGCTGGTTTTTCTTTATAGTTCCTCTTACGATTTTACCGATACCTATTTTTCCAACATAATCGTTGTAGTCTATAGTTGTTATCAGCAGCTGGAGAGGCTCTTCAGGGTATCCCTGCGGGGCTTTTACGTTCGTAACGATTGTTTCGAAGAGAGGCTCCATATTGTCGCTTTCGTCTTCAACTTCATATTTTGCTATTCCGTTTCTTGCGGAACAGTAAACAACAGGGAAGTCAAGCTGCTCGTCGCTTGCTCCAAGCTCCACGAAAAGGTCGAAGACTTCATCCAAAACTTCAACAGCCCTTTCATCCGGCCTGTCTATCTTGTTTACAACAACGATAGGCTTAAGATCTAATTCAAGCGCTTTTTTCAATACGAACTTTGTCTGCGGCATAGGGCCTTCATAAGCATCCACTACCAGAAGAACGCTGTCTACCATCTTGAGTACGCGCTCAACTTCTCCGCCGAAATCTGCGTGTCCAGGTGTATCTACGATGTTTATCTTTATGCCGTTGTGGATAAGCGCAGTGTTCTTTGAAAGGATTGTGATTCCTCTCTCTTTTTCAAGGTCGTTGGAATCCATTACCCTCTCCTGAAGCTTTTCGTTTTCTCTGAAAACGTGGCTCTGTCTGAGCAGGGCATCCACCAGCGTGGTCTTGCCGTGGTCAACGTGTGCGATTATCGCTATGTTCCTGATATCTTCTCTTGTAAATAAATTCATTATTTTCCTCCAATGTTTCTTTCTTCCCAAAAAAACAGGATACGTGAAGTATCCTGAAAAGTTAGTCAAGCGTATTTAGTACCATGTTATATTTTAGTATCATGCGCAGCAAATGTCAACGTGCAAATGTTACTTGCCGATACCGAAGCTCATGTCTACCCCTACGGCTTCGTTCAGTATCTTCATGATATCTTCCCATACCACTGCGAAACGCTGCTCTGCCTGCAGGTATCTGCCTACATCCGGGTTCATTGAGATCACAGAACCAAAATTCTGGAATTTCTCCGTGAGCTCCTTTGACATTTTTCCCGTCTTCATCTGCTCAGTGTAAGCTTCTATCTGGATTTTTCTGAAATCCTCGATCATTTTTTTGTTCAGATCGCTGCCTTCGATTTTTTTACCCGCTTCCTTCAGCTCCTTCACTTCAGGTGAATCCTTCAGCGCCCTTGCCAGTTCATGAGTTTTATCATAAATATTCATCGATGCTTCTCCTCCAGAAATGATTTATAACTCCATTATTATAGGAAGTATCATAGGCTTTCTCTTTGTTTTTTCATACAGGAATATCCTCAGCGAATCCCTTATGTTTGCCTTGATCGCGGACCATTCCTTGATATTCTTTCTGCTGCATTCATCAAGGGCGTTCTTCACAACTCTCCTTGCCTCTTCCATGAGGGCTTCAGATTCCCTTACGTAGACGAAGCCTCTTGATATTATGTCAGGTCCGGCCATAACCACGCCAGTAGCCTTCTCTATTGTCACGACAACTGTAAGTATGCCGTCCTCTGAAAGATGCTTTCTGTCCCTGATTACGATATTTCCTACGTCTCCTACTCCCAGTCCGTCAATGAATACCTGGCCTGAGATGACCGAGCCGTTCTTCTTTATTGAATCCCTTGAAACCTCGAATACTTCGCCAATATCACCGACTACGATGTTGTCTTCAGGCATCCCCAGGCTCATTGCAAGATCCCTGTGCTGTACAAGGTGTCTGTACTCTCCGTGAACAGGGACAAAGAACTTAGGCCTGGTCAGGCAGTGCATCAGCTTAAGCTCCTCCTGAAAAGCATGTCCTGAAACATGTATGTCTTCCAGCGATTCATAGATAACATTAGCCCCAAGCTTGAACAGCGAGTTTATTACCTTTGAAACGCCTTTTTCGTTTCCAGGGATCGGCGATGCTGATATGACAACCATGTCCCCCGGGATGATGTTTACTTTCCTGTGCTCCGAGGCAGCCATCCTTGACAGAGCCGACATAGGCTCCCCCTGGCTTCCGGTTGTGATTATAACTATTTTTTCGTTAGGGTACTTGTTTATGTCATCTATCGCTATGATGGTATTGCTGTCCTCTTTCACATACCCTAGCTCTTTCGCAACGACAAGTATGTTTTCCATGCTTCTGCCGGAGAAAGCCACTTTCCTTCCGTAAATCTCAGCAGCAGTTATGATCTGCTGTATCCTGTGGATATGGGATGCGAATGTTGCAACAATTATTCTTCCTTCAGCATTTCCGAACAGCCTTTCGAATGTGCCGCCGACAGTGCTTTCGGACATGGTGTATCCAGATCTTTCAACATTCGTGCTGTCCGCCAGAAGGCACAGAACGCCTTTTTTTCCCAGTTCGGCAAACCTTCCGAGATCAGCCACCTGTCCGTCGATCGGCGTGTAGTCGATCTTGAAATCGCCAGTGTGGAGCACTACCCCCAGCGGCGTATGGATGGCGATAGCTGCAGCGTCGGCTATGCTGTGGTTTATGTGGATGAACTCAACAGAAACGTTGTCCAGCTTCATGATGTCCCTGGGCTGGATTACGTTCAGTTTCACAGAGCCCAGCAGATTGTGTTCCTTCAGTCTGCTCTCGACCATCCTTATTGTGAGCCTGCTTCCGTAAACTGGAACGTTCATCTCCTTTAGTACATAAGGCAGTGCGCCTATGTGGTCCTCATGACCGTGGGTTAAAAAAATCCCCTTTACCTTGTCGACGTTCTTGTGCAGATAGGTAACATCCGGTATAACCGCGTCTATTCCCAGCATCTCGTCTTCAGGGAATTTCATTCCGCAGTCAATCACTACGATATCGTTTTTGTATTCGATCGCAGTGAGGTTCTTGCCTATCTCGTTCAAGCCTCCGAGAGGTATGATTTTGATTTTGTCTTTTTCTTTACGCAAAAAAATATTTCCTCCTTGTTTAATTATTTATATATATTTAAGATTTCTGTAAACAATCACTGCAAATTCCGTAGAATTTCAGGCTGTGATTCTTCACTTTAAATTTATATTCGTCTTCAATTTCATGCTCCATTGTATCCAGAAGATCACCCTTCACTTCGATTACATTATTGCACACCGTGCATATAAGGTGGTGATGCTGGTGGTTTTCCTCTTCGTGGACCAGTTCATATCTGTTGCAGCCGTCATTGAGATCAAGTTTGCACACTACTCCTATGCACTCCAGCAGCTGCACTGTCCTGTACACTGTTGCGAGACCTATCTCCGGGCATTCAACTTTCACAAGTTCATACAATTCCTCAGTTGTAAGGTGATTTCCTTCATTGTTTAAAATCACGTTTATGATAGCTCTTCTTTGCGGCGTAAGCTTGTATCCGTTCTCCTTAAGATTGTTTTTTAGTTTTTCAATCTCTTCTGAGGAAAGCTTTGACATATAAAAATACCTCTCTTAACATTATTCGCCCAAAGGGCAATCCTATTATAGTGTAATACTATTCTCACTCATTGTCAATTGATAACCACTTAATAAATATTAAGAAGCTATGGAATCATAGCTTCTATCAAAAACTAGTTCAAAAGATCTTCAGCAAAGAGAGTTTCGTATGCTTCTTCTATCAATTCAAATTCTTCATCGTCTTCAACAGTTACCAGAACTTCATTTCCGTCTTCGTCCTTATCGATCCTGAGCGCCAGCGCATCCTCAGTATCCTCGTCCAACGGTGTCACGATCACGTATTCCTTACCTTCGATATCGAGTTTTGTTACAACCTCGAACTCAACCTCTTCCCCGTCTTCGTCATACAGGAAAATGGTTCCAAAATCCTTATCGTCCATAAAAATTCCCTCCTTTATTTATTTGAAAGACTGTCAAGATAACCCTGCAGGATATAGATTGCAGCAATTTTGTCTACTATCTTCTTTCTTTTAGCTCTAGACAAATCAGCTTCAATCATGGCCTTGTGGGCAGCAACTGTAGTCAGCCTCTCGTCCCAGAGTTTAACAGGAACATGCAGCTCCTCCTCAAGTATCTTAGAGAGCTCTATAGCCTTCTCACCGCTCGGGCCTATGGTGCCGTTCATATTCTTAGGCAGACCCATAACAATGGATTCAACTGAATATTCATCACAGATTTTCTTGATTTCGGCCAAATCAATTGCCAGATTTTTTCTCCTGATCGTAGTAATCCCTTGTGCAGTATACCCTAAAGGATCGCTCATTGCAACCCCAATCGTTCTTTCTCCAACATCCAAGCCCAGAATCCTCATCTATCTCACCCGCTATCCATACATTATTTCAAAATAAAAATGCCCTTGCGGGCACTTTTATTTTATTTCTAAATAAAACTTCAGTACTTCTTCAAGTATCTCATCTCTCTCGAGTTTCCTGATCAAAGCTCTTGCACCATTATAGTTGGTAATGTATGTGGGATCCCCTGAAATAAAGTACCCAACTAATTGGTTAACCGGATTATAGCCTTTTTCAATTAGAGAATTATATACTTCCGTAAGTATCTCCTTTGTAGCATCCTTTTTACTGCCTAAAGCATCAAATTGTATAGTATTGTCATTAACCATTTAGATCACCCCCACAATACTAATTATACACTACTTTACCAATTTATCAACTGTCAATAAAAGACTCGCCATGGCGGCCTGCAGTTTTTCCGGATCCTTTCCGCCTGCCTGAGCCATGTCCGGCCTTCCGCCTCCGCCTCCGCCTGTTATTTCAGCCACTTCCTTTACAATCTTGCCGCAGTGAACGCCTTTCTTCACGCTTTCCTTGTCTGCCATCGCGACAAACTGGACCTTGCCTTCCACCGTGCTTCCAAGAACAACAAGACCTGTCTGAACCTTGTCCCTTATCCTGTCTGCAAGGTCTCTCAGGGCTTCCCCGTCAACATCTGCCAGCACTCCCGAGTATACCCTGACACCCTTGACTTCCTTGAAGTTCTGCAGGATTTCATCCTCGTAGCCTCTTGACATTTTGGACTTGAGGTTCAGTATCTCCTTGTCCTTTTCCTTGAGCTCAGTGCCCTGGAGCTGCAGCTTGTGGACTATGTCTTTTTCCGCGCATTTGAGCGTGTTCTCCAGTTCCTTAACAAGCTCCTCCTTCTCCTTCAGGTAGTTGAATGTGTTCATGCCTGTTACGGCTTCGATCCTCCTGATGCCTGCAGCTACTCCCGCTTCGGAAAGTATCTTGAACATTCCAATCTGTCCTGTGTTAGAGGCGTGGGTTCCTCCGCAGAGCTCCTTGCTGAAATCGCCTGCAGTTACAACCCTTACATTATCCTTGTATTTGTCGTCGAAGAGCGCAACCGCTCCGCATTCCTTGGCTTCATCCAGCGTCATCTCTACGGTTTCAACATTGTGCGCTTTGAGTATCTCCCCGTTTACGAGCTTCTCGATTGTGAGCAGGGCTTCAGCAGAAACCGGCTCAAAATGGTTGAAGTCGAATCTGAGCCTCTCGCCGTCGACAAAGGATCCTGACTGGTGGACGTGTCCTCCGAGGACCTCCATCAATGCAGCATTGAGCAGATGTGTGGCAGTGTGGTTTCTTCTAACCGCTTCGCGCCTTTCCCTGTCGACCTTTAGCGTTACAGTGTCAGTGACGTTGACTCTTCCGTCCTTGACTTTGACGAAATGCATTGTCTTCCCTGACGCGTTCTTTTTGCAGTCAACAACTTCTGCTATGAAGTTATCGTTGAATATGACGCCGGTATCTCCTACCTGTCCGCCCATTTCAGCATAGAAAGGAGTCCTGTCTGTAACAATAACCGCCTCAACGCCCGTTTCCAGGTCTGATACAAACTCTTCGTCCACCACCATGTAGGATATTTCGCCCTCAGCCTCGAGCGTACCATAGCCAACGAACTCTGTTATCAGATCGAGCGGAAGCTTGTTGAGGATAGTGTCCTCAGCTCCCATGAAGGTTGATTCGCCTCTTGCAGCCCTTGCCCTTTCCTTCTGCTCCTTCATTTCCCTTTTGTACTCTTCGATGTCGGCTTCCATCCCGAGATCCTCAAGGGTTTCCTGCGTGAGTTCAATCGGGAAGCCGTAGGTGTCGTAAAGCTTGAACGCCTTTTCACCTGATAGAATTTTCTCGCCTTTGGACTTCATCTCCTCGATGTACTCATCCAGGATTGAGATTCCCGCATCCAGCGTTTCATAGAATCTCTCCTCTTCGAGAGTGAGGATCTTTTTGATGTAGTCTTCTTTTTCCTTCAGCTCAGGATAAGCCTTATAGGAATTTTCAATCACTACTTCCGCTACTTTGTAAAGGAACAGCTCCTTTATCCCCAGCGCTTTCCCGTGCTTTGCAGCCCTTCTGAGAAGCCTTCTGAGCACATAGCCCCTTCCTTCATTTGACGGCAGTATACCGTCGCTGATCATCATGGTCGTGCTCCTGACGTGGTCTGTAATTATCCTTATGGAGATATCCGATTTCTTATCCTTGCCGTACTTCACGTCTGAGATCTTTTCAACCGCATCAACTACGGCCCTTATGGTATCAACCTCGAATATGCTGTCGGTCTTCTGCATGATGGATGCTATTCTCTCAAGACCCATTCCCGTATCTATGTTCGGCTTCGGAAGCGGATTGTAATTGCCGTCTGCATCCTGGTCAAACTGTGTGAACACGAGGTTCCAGAATTCCATGACCCTGTCGGCGTCGGCAGCCTCCAGGAATTCCTCCGCAGTCTTAAGCACACCCTTTTCAGGAGTCTTGTCGTAGTGTATTTCTGAGCACGGTCCGCATGGCCCCAGGCCCACTTCCCAGAAGTTGTCAGCTTTTCCGAGCCTGAAAATCCTTGAAGGATCAACGTCTGTTGTCTTAACCCAGAAGTCGAAGGCTTCGTCGTCGTCTTCGTAAATTGTTACATACAGATTTTCCTTTGGAAGCTTGAGCACCTCAGTTGTGAACTCCCATGCCCAAGGAATCGCTTCGGCCTTGAAATAATCTCCGAAGGAAAAGTTTCCGAGCATCTCGAAGAACGTGCCGTGCCTTGCCGTCTTTCCGACGTTTTCGATGTCGCCGGTCCTTATGCATTTCTGGCAGGTTGTCAGCCTCTTGCGCGGAGGTTCCTGAAGTCCGGTGAAGTATGGCTTGAGCGGTGCCATGCCGGCGCCGATTATAAGCAGACTCTTGTCGTTTTTAGGTATCAGTGAAAAGCTTGGAAGCCTCAGATGGCCTTTGCTTTCAAAAAAGCTTAAATACGCTTCCCTGATCTCGTTTAAACCCATTTTTTCCATAAACATCTCTCCCTTAAGCAATAATTTTTTGGAATAAAAAAACTCCCGTCCCGGAAAGGGACGGAAGTTATACTCCGTGGTACCACCCTAATTACACATAACATATATGTGTCACTTAACAGCAAATATGACTCATGGACTGCTTCGATATATCACCCAAGAAGTTTTCACCTTCCACTTCCTCTCTGAATGCGGTCATACATTTACTCCTTCCAATCATTGTCTGTATGCAATTGTTATCTACGATTATAATCAATAAACGCAATATTGTCAATATTCCCTAATGAGAAAGATTCAGATTTATTAACCGTGAACGTGGTCGTGGATGTCCTCATAGTTCTTTGTTTCCCATGGCTCCAGTCCCTGTTTGACCCTGTAGTCGTTTATCGCCTTGTGGATAGCCTCCTCGGCAAGCACTGAGCAGTGCATCTTCACAGGCGGAAGTCCTTCCAACGCATCGGCAACAGCCTTGTTTGTCAGGTTCCATGCTTCCTCGATAGTCTTACCCTTGATCATCTCTGAAGCCATGCTTGAAGAAGCTATGGCTGAGCCGCATCCGAAGGTCATGAATTTAATGTCCTTGATCCTGTTGTCTTCAACTTTTATGAATATCTTCATTATGTCCCCGCATTTAGGGTTTCCTACTTCCCCTACTCCATCGGGATTCTCGATCTCCCCTACATTCCTGGGATTTCTGAAATGGTCCATTACGGTTTCGCTATACTGCATTATTATTTTTCCCCTCTCTGTTTTAAGAAGTCAAACCAAAGCGGTGACATTTCTCTTCTTCTCTTTATTATTGCCGGAATTGTTTCAAGTGCGTAGTCCACGTCCTCTTCAGTGTTTCCTGCGCCTAATGTAAGTCTGAGTGATCCGTGTGCAACTTCATGCTTGCAGCCGATAGCCAGCAGAACATGTGACGGATCCAATGAGCCTGATGCACAGGCGCTTCCTGTTGAGGCACATATTCCTGCATCGTCCAGGTCCAGCAGAAGTGTTTCGCCCTCTACCCCAATGAAGCTCATGTTCACATTGTTAGGATTTCTTTTGCTTCCATCCTTTGGTCCGTTCAACTGAGCATGCGGTATCTTTTCCATTAGTCCCTTTGTCAGCTTATCCCTCAGCTTTGTAAGCCTTGCGATTTCTTCCTCAAGCTCTGATGTTGCGAGCTCTATCGCTTTTCCAAGCCCGACTATCCCAGGCGTATTTTCAGTGCTGGCTCTTTTACCTTTTTCCTGCGCTCCTCCGTGGATCAGGTTCTCGATCTTGACGCCCTTCCTGATGTACATCGCTCCTACGCCTTTCGGACCGTAGAATTTGTGGCCTGCCATGGAAAGCATGTCAACTCCCAGGTCCTGAACGTCTACAGGCACATGTCCTACTGCCTGTACGGCGTCAGTGTGGAAATAGACTCCTTTTTCCTTGCATACCTTAGCTATTTCTTTTATAGGCATGATCGTTCCGATCTCGTTGTTTGCAAACATCACTGATACAAGTATTGTCTTGTCTGTTATTGCCGCCTTGAGTGCGTCAACGCTTACAAAGCCTTCGTCATCTACTGGCAGGTATGTCACTTCGAAGCCTTCCTTTTCCAGGAACTTTCCTGCATGAAGGATCGCATGGTGCTCTATTTCAGTTGTTATTATGTGGTTGCCCTTGCTTCTGTTGGCATAAGCGATGCCCTTGAGCGCCCAGTTGTCGCCTTCCGAACCGCCTGCAGTGAAGAATATCTCCTTAGGGTCTGCGTTTATTGCTTTTGCAACCTGTTCTCTTGCTGTTGCTATCGCTTTTCTTGTGAGATCCGACATCCTATACATTGAAGACGGGTTACCGAATTTCTGGGTAAAATAAGGCAGCATCTCTTCCAATACTTCAGGTTTTGTAAATGTTGTAGCTGAATTATCCATGTAAACTAGTTTAGCCATTAATAATACACCTCTCTATATTCATTATTATTTTTTCAAACTATTGTAATCGTCTACCAGGTCCTGAAGGGTTGTGGATTCCAGTACGCTGTCTATGCTTTCCTTTATCCTAGCCCAGAAACCCCTTGTAGCGCAGCACTCGATATTGCTGCATGTATTTTCCTCGAGGCAGTCTGATATTTCGACCGGTCCTTCAAGAACCTCCATTATTTCAGCTGTTGTTATGTCTTTTGGCTCACGGTTCAGGATGTATCCTCCCTGAGCTCCCCTTATGCTTTTGATGATGTCTGCTTTTCTTAAAGGTGCGAACAGCTGCTCCAGATAGTATTCCGAAATGTTCTGTCTTTCGGAGATGCTTTTTATCGAGACAGGTTCAACCCCATAATGTATTGCCAGGTCAACCATGGCCTTTATGCCATATCTCCCTTTTGTAGATAGCTTCATTTAACCACCTCTTTAAAGTTGAGTGTTTCAGTACACTTTCCAAAATTATAATACCAAACCCGACTAAACCTGTCAACAATAAAAGACGGTTTTTCCAAAAAAATTTCATTATTTTTGGACTTTGTA
>Ga0316601_100000136_pt1 | contig 27808 bp, 16 predicted proteins | sample OWC_soil_day5_no_FD_207663 | JGI IMG/M metagenome (GOLD analysis project Ga0316601, IMG submission 207663) | Wetland soil microbial communities from Old Woman Creek delta, Ohio, United States - OWC_soil_day5_noCT | ecosystem: Environmental > Terrestrial > Soil > Wetlands | place: USA: Ohio... | reverse complement strand
TATTACTCCTGCATTTTGTATATCATACATATTAACAACAGCGAAATCTGATAAGCTCGTTGGTTTTGCCTTCAACGCGGCATTGCTTGAAAGACTTAATGTAACATTGCTCTTAAGCTGTATTGAGTGCTCCGGATATACTATATATGTCCCGTCGGGAATATACACAGTTCCGCCGCCTTTTGAATAGGCATAGTTTACTGCATTTTGTATCGCATATGAATCATCCGAAACCCCATCGCCTTTTGCACCGTAGTCTTTAACGTTAATTCCGGCTGATACCGGTGTGGAGGAGACTGTAACAGTGCAGGCTGCAGTTTTCCCGCCGTCTGCTGTCGCAGCGGTTATCGTTGCTGTGCCTGCGCTCACTCCTGTCACAACTCCGGATGATGACACAGTTGCTACACCAGTGTTGGAAGATGACCAGGCAACACTTTTATTAGCCGAATTCGCCGGCAGTACTGTCGCCGCCAATGTTGTTGTTCCTGCTACAGCTACAGTAGCTGCAGATGGGCTCATGTATACTGAAGTAGGATGCACTACACCGCTGGAAGCCGATCCGTATATTTCAGCTTCCACATAATGGTTGCTGGTGTTGGAAGTGCTTCCGTTGGAATAAAACCTTGCATATCTTGCACTGACAGTATTGAATGTGATGTTCTTTCCCGAGCTTGTTTCGGCATATTCACTGTCAGTCCCTGCTCCCAATCCAGCGCTGTTGTCGGTATCGTTGTTGTATACTGTGGTTACGCCTGAACTGAAATTGGGATCATTTGATAGCTTAACTATCACGTCATGATATTTCCTTCCGTCCCCAAAATAGTGCCACAGCTTTATGCTGCTTAAATCATAGGAAGCTTGCAAATCTACCTGCACCCACTGCACTCCGCTGCCGCTGCTGGAAAAATTGGACGTAGTCTTGTCTCCATCAGTTATTCGAGAACTGTATGCAAAAGATGTTGAAGCTGAAATTCCTTTTCCCGCTGCCAGGTTGCTTGTAGCTGCAGCTGTTGAAACTGTAACATTGCAGGCGGTTGATATATTGTTGACTGTCGTGGCCGTTATCGTTGCAGTTCCTGCACTAACGCCGGTCACCACTCCGCTTGAGCTCACTGTGGCCACTGCTGCATTCGATGATGTCCAGGTGACTGTCTTGTTTGTAGAATTAGCCGGAAGTATTGTTGCTGTAAGTGTGTCTGTTCCTCCGACATTGATAGTATCCGTAGTTTTGTTGAGGCTGACAGAAGTCGGATTTACTGTTGTGACGGTTACATTGCAGGTGGTTGAGATATTGTTCACTGTCGTAGCCGTTATCGTTGCAGTTCCTGCACTAACGCCGGTCACCACTCCGCTTGAGCTCACTGTGGCCACTGCTGCATTCGATGATGTCCAGGTGACTGTCTTGTTTGTAGCATTGCTTGGGGAAACTGTTGCTATAATTGTGTCTGTCGAACCTACATTGATCGAGTCTGTTGTCTTGTTCAAGCTGATGCCTGTAGGATCAACTGCTGCTGACGCAGCATATATCTCAATTTCCACATAATGATTGCTGGCGTTTGAAGTGCTGCCGTTGGAATAAAACCTTGCATACCTTGCATTGACAGCATTGAATGTGATGTTCTTTCCTGAGCTTGTCTCGGCATATTCGCTGTCTGTTCCTGCTCCTAATCTGGCGCTGTTGTCAGTATCATTGTTGTATACGGTGGTTACGCCTGAACTGAAGTTAGGATCATTTGAAAGCTGAACTATCACGTCATGATATGTTCTTCCGTTCCCAAAATAGTGCCACAGCTTTATGTTGTTCATATCCTTCGAGGAGCCCAAATCCAACTGTATCCACTGGAGTCCGTCGTTTGGATAGCTGTCTGAATAGTTGCTTGTTGAAAGGTCGCCGTCAGTTACTTTTCCGATGTTTTTTATGGTTGTAGAAGCAGTAGGTGTCATTCCTGCAGCCAGGTTTCCGCTCGGCTGGGCGGAAGTAACGGTGACGGTGCATGTCGCTGTTTTTCCTCCGTCTACTGTTATGGCAGTAATAGTTGCCGTTCCTGCGCTTACGCCAGTCACTACTCCGCTGGAGTTCACTGTGGCCACCGCTGTATTCGATGATGTCCATGTCACATTCTTGTTTGTAGAATTAGCCGGAAGTATTGTTGCTGTAAGTGTGTCCGTTCCTCCGACGTTGATAGTATCCGTAGTTTTGTTGAGGCTGACAGAAGTCGGATTTACTGTTGTGACAGTTACATTGCAGGTGGTTGATATATTGTTCACTGTCGTAGCGGTTATAGTTGCCGTTCCTGCGCTTATGCCAGTCACAACTCCACTTGAGTTCACTGTCGCCACCGCTGTATTCGATGATGTCCATGTGACAGTCTTATTTGTAGCAGTGCTAGGGGCGACTGTTGCTGTAAGCATGTCAGTCGTACCTACATTTATTGCATCTGTTGCCTTGTCCATGCTGATGCCTGTAGGATCAACTGCTGCTGTTGCAGTATATATTTCAATTTCAACATAATGGTTGCTGCTGTTTGAAGTGCTGCCATTGGTATAAAACCTTGCATACCTTGCATTGACAGCATTGAATGTAATGTCCTTTCCTGAACTTGTTTCAGCATATTCACTGTCAGTTCCTTTTCCTAAACCAGCGCTGTTGTCAGTATCATTGTTATATACAGTGGTAACACCAGTGCTAAATTTAGGATCATTTGAAAGCTGAACTATCACGTCATGATATGTCCTTGAGTCTCCAAAATAGTGCCACAGTTTTATGTTGCCTAAATTATAGGAAGCTTTTAAATCTATCTGCACCCACTGTACTCCACTGATGCTGCTTGAGTAATTGGAGGTAGTCTTGTCTCCATCAGTTATACGAGAACTGTATGCAAATTTTGTTGAAGATGTAATGCTTTTGCCTGCTGCCAGGTTACTTGCAGCATGTGCTATGTAATTATAGCCTACTGTTAAGCAACTCATCAATATAATGAAAGAGAGTGTCGAGCATAAGATTTTTTTTATTTTCATCTTTCCTCCTATTCTATATCCAATAAATGTTCATCAGATGAGCAATAGATATTTTGCTCTTCAGCATCACGGCTGCCATATTATAAGATACACCGAATATTATAAGTTATTTAAGATACTATTACAATGAAAGGAAATGGAATCCCGCCATAATTTTTACAATTAATTTTAATTTAATTATATCTTACACAAAAACAATATAAGGTTTACCCAAAATTTGATGCTCTTATACCTGTTTTTGCTAGCAACTAAAAGGTAAGGATAGACAGGAAAAAGGGATTGCCTTAAAACGAGCTTGCTCCGGATTCTCACAGTGAGAATCCGGAGCAAGCTCGAATTTAATCCACTAAACAATAAAGATTCTATTTTCTCCATACAACCCTGTTCACATAATCTGTATAAGACAGTATTATCCTAAGCACCTTATCAGACACGTTAAGCATGCTATAATCCTCTACTCTTCTTAACGTATCCTTTTGCTGAGTTTCTAATATTTCTAAACCCTGTAATATTCTTTCTTTTTCTAACCCCACCATCATTACTGAAGCCTCCTCCATAGCTTCCGGTCTCTCATGTGCTTGCCTAATATTGAGAGCCCTGAATCCAAGTATTGACGATTCTTCGCTTATCGTTCCGCTGTCGCTCAGAACAGCCTTCGATTTTATTTGCAGCTTGACATAATCGTTGAATCCCAGCGGCTTCATCGTTTTTATAAGAGTATTGAATTTTACACCTTTGGAATCGATCATTTTTTTTGTTCTGGGATGGGTGCTTACTATAACAGGCACTCCATATTTATCTGCTATCGTATTCAAACTGTCAACCAGATTAGTAAAGTTTTCCTCAGAATTTATGTTCTCTTCCCTATGGGCTGAAACCACAAAGTATTCACCTTCCTCAAGTCCTAATCTCTCGAGTGCATCCGATTTTTCAATATCATCGAGCCTGGAGTTGATCACCTCAAACATGGGGCTTCCTGTCTTTATGATCCTGTCTGCAGGCAGCCCTTCCCGCAGCAGATATTCCCGAGCAATGTCGCTGTAGGTCAGGTTTATATCCGATATATGGTCTACGATTTTCCGGTTTGTCTCCTCCGGCACCCTCTGGTCAAAGCATCTGTTGCCCGCCTCCATATGGAATATAGGTATGTGTCTTCTCTTGGCTGCTATTGCGCACAGGCAGCTGTTGGTGTCGCCAAGAACAAGAAAGGCGTCAGGCTTTACTTCCTCCATTACAGGGTCTATCTTGACAAGTATATTCCCTATTGTTTCAACTGCAGTTCCAGTTGCTGCGTTGAGGAAATAGTCAGGCTTCCTCAGCTTGAAGTCATTAAAAAACACCTCATTGAGTTCGTAGTCATAATTCTGACCCGTATGCACAAGTATATGCTCTATGGCCCCCGACTCCTCAAGTTTATTTATTACAGCTGACAGCCTTATAATTTCAGGTCTGGTGCCTACAACTGTCATCACTTTAAGTCTCTTCATTCTTATACCTCCAAAAGATAAGTATCCGGCTTTTCAGGATTGAAGGCTTCGTTTGCCCACATGAATGTAACCAGATCAGTATCCCCGACATTTATGATGTTGTGTGTGTACCCTGTCGGTATGTCAACCACTTCCATCTTTTCGCCGCTGACATGGTAATCTATGATTTCTTCCGTGTCTATCCTCCTGAAACGGATCAAGCCCTTTCCGCTGACCACCAGGAACTTTTCATTTTTTGTATGGTGCCAGTGGTTCCCCTTTGTTATGCCCGGTTTTGTTATGTTAACGGAGAACTGCCCCCTGTCGGGCGTGCGTATTATCTCTGTGAACGATCCCCTGTTGTCTGTGTTCATTTTCAATGGGTAGCTGAACTGGTCAGTCGGGAGGTAGCTGATGTATGTGCTGTACAGCTTCTTCTCAAACTCGTCTGCCATATTGGGGATGTTCAGCGTCCTCCTGCTCTCTCTGAAGTACTTAAGAAGATCAACAATTTCTCCAAGTGTTATTGTGTATTTAACAGGCACCTCACAGAAGTCGCCTTTCCTGTTTTCTTTGCCGTTGAGAGCATTTATCAGCTCTTCCACCACATCATCGATGTAAACCAGGTTCATTACAGCGCTTGGATCATTGACCTGAATAGGCAAGTCTCTGGCTATGTTGTTGCAGAAAGTAGCGACAGCGCTGTTGTAGTTAGGCCTGCACCATTTCCCGAATATATTCGGGAAACGGAAAACCATCACTTTTGCGCCCGTCTCCCTGCTGTATGCGAACATCAGATCCTCGCCCGCTTTTTTGCTCTGCCCGTAGGGATTTTCCAAAGATGCCTGGATTGACGATGAAATCATGACCGGCGCCGTATTGTTGTGCCTTTTCAACAATTCGAGCAGCGTAGAAGTGAAGCCGAAATTACCCTCCATGAACTCTGCCTGGTTCTGAGGCCGGTTAACCCCAGCCAGATGAAATACAAACTCGCACTCCCCTGCATATGTTTCCAGAAGTGAAGAATCAGTGTCCTTGTCATACTCCAGGATATCAGTATAATTCCGGTTTCTCAGCTCGGCAGTCAGATTTTTTCCCACAAAGCCCTTTGCTCCAGTTACAAGTATCTTCATTACCCGTTCCTCCATGCTTCCAGCTCGTCCCTGATATATTTCAGTGACAGCAGCTTCTCTTTGGTCTGCTCAACAGTCAGCAGCTGAGTGTTGTTCGAGTTGAATTCTTTGAGCTTCTTTCTGCGCTGATTTCCCAGTTTGAAGTACTTATCATAGTTGAGATCCCTTTTGTCTGCAGGCACACGGTAGAAATTCCCCATGTCGATTGCATGGGCGCATTCTTCGTTTGTCAGCAGCGTCTCGTACATCTTCTCGCCGTGGCGGATACCGATGGTCTTGACCTCATTTTCAGCTCCGAATAGTTCTTTGACGGCCTGTGCTAAAACTTCAATGGTTGTTGCCGGGGCCTTCTGGACCATTATGTCGCCGCTTTCGGCGTTCTCGAAAGCAAATATGACAAGCTCGACTGCCTCTTCGAGGCTCATGATGAATCTTGTCATGGCTGGTTCCGTTACGGTCAATGGATGTCCCGTCTTTATCTGCTCGATAAACAGCGGAACAACAGAGCCCCTTGAACAAAGCACATTGCCGTAGCGCGTACCACAGATGAGTGTCTTTTCAGGATCCACAGTCCTTGCTTTCGCCACAAAAACCTTCTCCATCATGGCTTTTGATGTCCCCATAGCATTTACAGGATAGGCTGCCTTGTCTGTTGACAGGCAGATCGCCTTCTTCACTCCTGCTTCGATGCATGCTGTCAGCACATTGTCAGTGCCTATTACATTTGTCTTCACAGCCTCCATAGGGAAGAATTCGCAGGAAGGCACCTGCTTCAGTGCAGCTGCATGGAACACATAATCCACATCGTACATAGCATTTTTTATGCTGGGAAGGTCGCGGACATCTCCTATGTAGTATTTGATTTTGTCGTTGTTGTATTTGTGTCTCATCTCGTCCTGTTTCTTCTCGTCACGTGAGAATATGCGGATTTCTTTAATATCAGTTTCCAAAAAGCGATCCAGCACAGCATTTCCGAAGGAGCCTGTCCCGCCTGTAATTAACAACGTTTTATTTTTGAACATACGATCTACCCCCCAATTTTTGATGTTAATAATCTAACTCTTTTTCCGATGCTAAAAAGAGGTTTGCAGTATCTATAACAAAAAAATGCCAGTTTTTTTTCAGCAGGTATCATGCTGTTGGAAAGAACTCTAGACATACTTATCGCGTCTAAACCCTCTGCTATTTCATCTGCATAATCTCCTTTTAAGTCATATGTTTTTTCTAGCGACATTGCATAAAAGTACAACGCTTGCTTTATAAACGCATATATGCAGATATCCTCATATTGAGGCACATTTTCTCGTGCAAAAAGAAGCCGCTTCAAGAACGCATTGGAAACATAATAAGAATTTATATACGCATTCGATCTGTTGCAGGTTATGGATTTCTCATTGAAAACATAATAGTATAGTGGACGATTGACATAAGCACATTTCTTTATTTTATAACACAACCTGGGAAATAGCTCTATGTCTTCATATTTAAGTCCTGGCTGAAATTGTATATTGTTGAAGCATTCAGCTTTTATTAACTTATTGCATGCGTAACTTGGAATTTTATCAAGAAAAGCGTACCTCATTAATTCATCATTGCTCAATATGCAGTCTGCATTGAAGTAACTCTCCACTTTCTTTTCGCCCGAACGAACTTTGTAGATACTGCAGAAGGACATTTCACATTCATTTTCTATGCAGCTGTCCAGCAATATCTTAAACATATCAGCATCGATATAATCATCGCTGTCTACAAATGCAAAAAAATCACCTGTTGCCATTGACATCCCATTGTTTCTGGCAAGTGACAGCCCTTGATTCTGCTGATGGATTACTTTAATTCTTGAATCTTCCAATGAGTAATCATCGCAAATCTTGCCACTTTTATCCGGAGATCCGTCATCTACAAGAATTACCTCCAAATTTCTGTATGTCTGATTGATTATTGAATCTAAACATTTACGAATAAATTCTTCAGCATTATATACTGGGACTATCACACTAATTAAAGGTTGCATATTGATTTCTCCTTTACAAAAAGACATAAAAACGCTTCCTTAACTCATTAAATTAGCACTCTTATTTTTGAATTTCACAAAAATAGTTCTTACTAACTTTTTTACGTAATGGAACTCATCTGTTCCTTTGAATAGCAATACGTTAATTAAATTGGATACAGTGACGCAAGCAAACATCTTGCCTAAGAAATTTATATATACGTTATTTATAGAGATATAACTGCACAACCAATAAGTGATAGCGATATTCATTGAAAATAATAAAAAATATTTTGCGACCGCTAATGTATATGTCTTGCTGCTTAATTTCAAAAATTTATTGTATAATAGCCTGATTTTAAGCTGCAACGCAAGTATTGTCGAGATTGAGGTTCCTAGAAATACGCCGACTAATCCGAATAACTTCAATAGCAGAAGAGAAAAAACTAAATTCGAAATTGCTTGTAACAACGCATTGTTTCTGTCCTCTTTAAACATACCTGAAACATTAACTATTTGCCAGAGAGGTAACCTTATTATTTGTATGAAAAAGTTTAAAATCACAATAAGGATAACCAAAAAACTCATTACGTATTTTGAGCCAAGCCAAAGCGTTATAAAATCATCCAGCAAACAAACGAATGAAGTGCTGCAGAAGCTACCAATAAGGAAACATATTAAAGTATATCTTTTCAGAATAACATCAATTTCGGACTTACCACCTCTTGCTATCATATCCCCAAATCCTGCTTGAACACTATTGAAGAACTGCATAACAAAATTCTGAATTAAATTTATAATCATGCTGTAATTCGAATAAACTCCAACTTGGGCAATGCCTACGAATGATGATATCAATATATTATCCGTACCTTCTAAAACAATAGAAGATAATCTGTGTATAAATAGATTTTTCACATCCTGAACAATTTTTTTCAACTTTTCCTTTTCAGGGATGCTTTTCTCATGAAGCAGAAAGCTATATCTTTTGTCGACAATAAAAGAAATTCTAAGGTTATTAAGAAGTGTTATTACCATTCCTGCTACTAAATAAATGACAAAGCTATGAAAAGTCAGCAGCAAAATTACATTTAATATCGTTCCTAATATCCTAACTATTATATCAACCCGGATTGTTATGTAGTTCACTTGATCAACATATAATAAAGATCTTTTATAAGAAAACCAATATGAGGACACAGTATTCAATAAAAACAGTACAAATATCATCATTATATAATTCATGCTAAAAGAACTGTCTTTAATTATATATTTTAAAAATGGTAATATTGTTAATCCTAGGGCAAATAATATTAAGCTTATATATCTATAAGCTATCTTATATAAATTCATCAACTGTGCAATTTCTTTAAATTTTTTTTCAGCCAATGGCTTATACAAATGATATACTATCGCTGTGCTAACTCCCATTTCTGACAACGATAATATCAACAACACATTCGTAAATAATCCGTTTAACCCCAGATATTCCGTACCAAGAACATCGATAAAGACTTTTCTGGAGATTAATCCCAGAAAAACGCTTATCGTTTGGTATATTACGCTGGCAATCCCATTCTTTAAAGCTTTATCTGTTCTCATGTATAGAACCTCGGTTTTTTCCATTTTTTATACGCATTAGGGTATAAAATATCTTTCGAATTAGGCTATTTTGTTTCCATAATTGTTCTTTTTTGCATCTCCTGGCAGCCTCCTTTTCTGCGCATAAATATATACCAGCAAAAAAGTTTTCCAGATATTTCTTTAATAAATCCTGCTTATAATATTTTTTACTGAGATTGGATTCAATAATTTTTTGAAAAACAGCTGAAATAAGACTAACTTCATCAATCGCAATTGATGACTTATCCATAATAATTCTATTATAGATCTGTTGTTCTACCTCACTCAGCTCGATGCCCAAATATTCTAATTGGTTTACCCTAACTTTATCAGCATAGCTCGTTTGCATAGATACACCCGCATTTGATATCTGTGTCTCATGATACCTGTATTTTATGAGTGGAATGGGAATATTTCTGAACTCAATATGCCTTATCGCACGAGACCAAAACTCATAATCCTGAGCTTTGCTGAATCTTTCATCATATGATAATTCATATTTGTCAAGCATACTTTTTTTCATCATAGCTGTAGAGTGAATCATTGGACACCAAAATAAAAGAGCACATTTTATTTTCTCACTATCCTCTATAACTTTAATTTCACCAGTTTTATCGCCAAATGCTATAGCTGACGAGCCAACTATCCCAACATTAGGATTCATATCCAAAAATTCACTCTGCATTTTCAATCTGTCGGGTAAACATATATCATCAGAATCTATTCTTGCAATATATTCTCCTTTTGCCCTCTTCAGCATATTATTTAGATTAATTGGGATTCCCTTTCTTTCGCTGTTTTCAATTAATATGATCCTCTCATCTTTATAACTTTTAATTATATTAAGAGTATTATCATCTGAATGATCATCTGTAATAAGGAACTCGAAATCTCCAAAACTCTGATTTAGAACACTTTCAATTGCTTCTTCGATAAACTCTTCGCTATTATATGCTGACATCTGTATTGAAATTTTCATAGCTCTTTACATATCCTTTCTTATTAATTAGACTCTTCTTTTTGTGTCTCTGGTCAACCAAATATTGACATCTGCCTGCACATAATATCAATACTACAAAATCTATACTGAAAGTAGTAGTGGCTGAAGAAAATAACCAAAGAGCCCTAGCTAATCCAATAGTAATAATTCCGATATCATTCATCGAAAGGTTTTTCATCCTGAAAGCGCGGATTAGAGGCACAATAGCAAATAATACAAATAGCATAAGCATTGGAAACCCAACTCTATAAGCTGTGTTAATATATCCATTATCTATTTGCAAAGTACTATCATTTTGAATATAGCCTACTCCCAGCAACAAATCGTCAGCCATTTTAGGTAGATTGTTCACATACTGGCTTGATCTGGTGTCAGCATATATTCTATCCATAAATATATTGACATACCTGCCACCAGGAATCTTGTTGAAAAATTCGTCTGTGCCTGGTATTAACATTAACAGAGTGAACGCGAAAACTAATATAAACAATATTGAAATTGTTTTTTTAATCTTTTTTCCAAAGAGAGTTATAACTTTGCTTCTGTTAAGCATAATATAATAAATAATCAAAGATAAAACTAAAATTAACAATGTCATTCTTGTTTGTAAAAGTGTAGTCCCAGCAATTATTAATCCTGTTAAGAATAGAACCGATATCTTCTTATATTTTTTGAATATTGAAAATGAAAGCGGGTACAATAACGCTAAAATGCCAATCGGCCCTTTTATCCATTTAAAAGATATATATCTCAAAAATGTATCGTCCTGTGAAAAACTATAAGGAATATTCAAAAGCCCCCAAATGGTTAGAATTACTGCCAAAATCATGATTGTTTTAAAGTGCGGAAATAATTTTCTCCATATATCTTTATTGTAAGCAACAAAGAATAAAAGCATTGAAAAAACTGTTCCTGGCGCTAAAGTATCTCCAAATAAACCTAATCTTTTTATCACAGACATAGGGTCGGTTGTTCTTGCCAAATTTATAACCATACATAAGTAGATCAATAAATACAGTATAAAATATTCTCTCTGAACTCCGAACTTTTTCAAGCAAATAACCATAGTAATCATGATTATTATATATTCGGAAATCTGGAAATATTTATACCACCAAGCGTTAACAGCTGCTAAAGAATTTAGATCGACTGGTTTATTCCAATCTTGATATGCAAGTACATAGTCCATATTGCCATAGTAATATAGGTTGTATGTTAAAAATACATGTATAACAAACACTGCAAGCAAAACAAATATTAAAAATGCAATAATAGAAGCCCTGTCTATATATCGTCGCTTTGCATTATTCATTTCACATCGCTTCCTTACTCAAATCTATTATTTTTCTATATATACTCATCAATTGTCTAATATTTTCTTCTTTATTATGAGTATTTAAAGCTCTTGCTCTTGAATTCCTGGAAATTTTTATAGCCAACTCTTGATTTTCAAACATTTCACACACATAATAAGCAAGCATATATTCGTGGTCAAATGGGTAGAGAAACCCTTCTTCCTTATGCTTTATCAGATCCGAAATTCCCCCAACATCTGATGCCACACATGGCACTCCTAATATCATTGCTTCCCCCAATGAATTCGGGCTGTTTTCAATAGATGAAGGACATACAAATACATTTGAATTCAGGTATTGTTTGCACATTTCTTTTCCGTCTAAGGTTCCTGTAAAAGTAATATGTCCTGCCAAATTATTATTTTCGATGATATCTTTGAGAAATTTCCCATACGGATTGATAAGACCTACTATAATATTATAAAATTTACCTCTATTTTTAATAATTTCACTCCCAGCAACATATACATGAGCATCAGGAAATCTGTCGATTATTTTAGGCAAAGCTAGCAATAGTTGATGAAACCCTTTAATAGGATAATTAGCTTGACTTATGAATATGGAATGTTTTTCACAATTGTTCAAATTCCATTGATCTTCATAAAATTCATCTCTTAAAGTTTCATTGCAAAAATGGTACTCAACATCAGGGTTAATCCCTCTAACACAGGCCCTGTCCCAGTTGGTTCTTCCTATTACATGCTTTACATTTTTTATTGCCTCAGTCTCATATTCCCCTCTCTTCTCATATTTCTCCATATCTTTCGAAATTAAGCCCACAGGAATCATCTTGCTTAACACTCGTCTAAAGTAAGCTTTTCTTTGATATTTCGCAGGCAACCCCGCCATATAATGCTTTGCAATAACCGAAACAAGGCCTTGAATCGAAATAACTGTTTTTTCTTTTGGTGCAACTTTAACCATAGCAAGTGTGCTTGGCGATTCGGTTCCGAAAATATGGATAACATCAGGTGAAAATTCTTTGAGAACGTCCGTAAAAACTTCTTCTAAATGAGGATCATATACAATATTGCTACATGCAGACGGGATTAGCTTATATGATATGTTATCCATTTGCAATTCATTGATTTCATGAACCTTTGATGTGAGTATGCATATGCACATATCGATATTTTGCTGCTTTATAGAATTCAGGGACCCTTGAATCCATCCCCCCATGCAGGATTCCTCTTCACCAAGCATTTTAGCCGCATCAGGAAGCATTACGTTTATCAGCCATAATATTCTCATTGCAGATCACCTCTTTGCGGAATATCATTAGTTGACTTTTGAACCAAGTCTAAAATTTGTTTAGCCTGGATCTTGTTGTTTTTGTTCAACAAAACAAATTCCTTAGCTTTTGCTCCTTTAAGATCCAATTCTATGCCTGTTTTACTTAATATGTTTCTGATTGACTGAGCAAGGCCATCCACATTTTCAGTTTCTATGATGTAAACAAAATCTAAATATTCATTAGGCATTCCAGGCAACTTGGTAGTTAAAACTGGTGTGCCGGATAGCATATACTCCATATTTTTGGATGGGAACGAGTATTTTGTGAAATCTTCAAACGAGGGTCGCGGATTAATGAGCAATGTAGCTTTTTTTTGTACCTCAACAACGGTTTCAGTTTTTACTAAACCAAAATATTTTATATGTGGATATCTCAAGCAAATATTTTTAATCTGTTCTTCATAATCACCGCTTCCGTATAAATGCAATTCACTATTTTCTACTTTTGATTTAATAAAAGCCTCAATAAGCATTTCTATGCCATATCTAGCATTTAGAGAACCTGAATATAAACACACCTTTTTTTCGTATTTATCTGTTTTTTCATCGCATAGTCCCTGTTCTATATCAACTAATCCTTCTATCACTCTATATTTCTTATGCTTAGGATTTAGCTTTTCATTCATCTGTTCTGTTAGAAATATATAATGACTTGCGCAATCTAAAATTTTATTGAATCTAGCCTTTCTGACAGCTAATTTGAATTTAGAAATAAGATCGCTTTTAGGCCTATAGGGTTCATACAAATCCGTAATTATTGATACATTACTAAAATCATATTTTTTTGCTGTTTTCGCTACAGTTTTTACATTAGGTTTCAAATAATCATATACAATAAGGCCGTCAGGATTTTCTGCTATCCACTTTTTTACAAAACTCGATATTGAATATGCTTCCATGAAAAGCCCTATTCTGACTGGTTTAACAGATGGTATAAAATAATAGTTTATCCCATTTTCAACAAGTTTTTCTTTTCGAATGAAGAAGCCCCCAATATCATGTTTCAGGTAGTTTTGTGTAATTAGAACATCAACATCACAGTCATTTTTCTGAAATCCATTGACAAAGAGCATATTGAATTTTTGAGCTGCCTGAGAGGGGATTATCCTACATTTTTCAACTGCTTGATTCATGTAATCATTGGGAAAACAAGAAATATATAATATTTTCATCTTATCCCTCCCATCTTTCTCCTAAAACCAGTTGTTCTTTATTACCGATGCCTTGCTGCAAGGACCTGTATCAAACAATTCACAATCATCTTTTTTCATTAAACATGACGCCAATTCTAAAAACCTTTCCGCTGCAACCTTTTCATTCCATTCAGAAGATATAGTTCCATAGGCATTTAAACCAAGCTCTAATTGTAATTTCTTATTTTTTATTAAATTCTCTACTTTAAAATACATATCATTTAAATCTCCGTACCTATACATATATCCGTTTTTACAGTTTTCTATCAAAAACGGAGCGGAGCCTATTGAGTGACTTGCAACAACAGCACAGCCGCTATTCATAGCCTCGTTGAGCACAGCCCCCCATCCTTCATAAAAGTTGCTTGTGAACAGAAAAATATTAGCATGTTCCATATACTCCCGCACTTTTTCAGGAGGCATCAAACCCAAAAAATTAATCTTATCATCCAATCCCGATTCATTTGCAAGTTGTATCAGATCGCTTTTTTCTGGCCCATCGCCAATAATATCAAAGGTGAAGTCATAACCGCTGTTAATAAGTTTTTTTGCAGTAATAATGGCATCCTCGGCACATTTCAATTTTAAAAATCTGCCTACCCAGAGCATCCTGATGACCTTGTTTTCTTTCTTTTTCAGCAAAGTATCAATATCATATTCTACATACTTGGGAAAATAGCCCCATTTGTATGTCCGTCCTTCAAATGCTCCTATCCTTGAAAAATCATAAGCTGCATATGCGCTGGCACACAACGCAAAAGTATTAGTTTTCATGTTTGGAATGAGATAGGACTGGATATATCTAAACAGGTAATAAGGATTTATAAGCTTTTTTAGACCTGTTTTAAATATTCTCTCCGAATAAATAAATGTCAGTTTGTTATTTTTAAGTCTATTCTTAATAAAAATTCTAGATGCAGAACCAATAATTACAACATCGCTTTCATCTATTATGTCCATGCACTCTTGGAAAGTCTTATTTGATTCATATGAATTTTTAACGTATTCAATTTTATTTTCGTCCAGTCCCCATCCCATTTTTATTCTTTCTTTTTCCATTGGCGCAGTTTGTATGAAAGTATATTTATCTCCTAACATCTCATACATACAGTTTGAAAAGGGTATTTGATGATGATTAATGTAGTTTGATACAAATGTAACCTTCAACACCATTCCTCACCTCATTTGCTCATTTATTGAAAGAACTAATTATGTCCTCATATATGCTTGCTAAGCCGTTTGATATATCATCTTCACAGTATTGTTTTTTTGCCCTTTTTCTAGCATTTTCACTTAAGCTGCATGCGAGTTCATCATTAGTGAAAATTCTTCTTATCTGCCAAGCCATTAGTTCGACATCCCCAAACCGGTAGAATAAAGCCTCTTTTTCGTCTGTTGCCAAACTTGGTACTCCACCTACAAAGGATGCTACTATTGGAATTCCAATGCACATTGCTTCCCCAAGTGTGTTGGAACTATTCTCTATACTTGATCCCATCACATAAACATTTGCGGCTGCGAATTCTTCAGCCATCCTTTTTTCGTCCAATCGCCCTATAAATTGTATATTTTGATCTAGATTTAATTTTTTTATTAGTTTTGTAAGATATCTGTTATACCCAAAGTTATCTTTTGTTGTGCGTACATCTTTTCCAATAATTCTAACTTGTATATTGGGAAACTCATTCTTCAATAATGCAGCAGCTTCCAGTACCATATGCGCTCCCTTTAATGCCGAACTGTATCCACCAGCACAAAAGATACTATGCCGATTAATAGCTTTTATTTCCCACTCAGTTTGGAAAAAGGATTTTCTCATGGTTTCTTGCATATAATAATATTTACCTTCTGGATTGTGAAAGAAGCTATGCGCTTCATCCCAATTTGTGCGTCCTATCCTATAGTCACATAATTGCAATTGCTTAATCTCTGCTTTACCCCTAAAAATATCCCTGATATTTTTTAGAGTTTGTGGCAGATATATAATCATGTTATTTGGCAAAAATGCTTTCAAAGAATTTTTTTCCTTAATCCCGCACCAAACATATTCGTTCCTGACTATTTCGGAAATTAACCCTTGTATTGAGATTACAACCGGTACATCTCTTTGTTTCAAAAATGCGAGTCCAAATGCAAACTCACAACCTTGCAAATGAATTATATCCGGTTTGATTTCCTCTATTAATTTCAAACATGAATCAGTTAATTCTCTGGAAGGTGCTATGAATTTATCAATTTTTGACATTTTCAATGTATAATAATGAATGCCGTTAATGAATTTCCCGAAATTCGAATGAGAATCCGATGGACATGCTATATGTAATTCATTATTCTGAAATGTTGACAATATTTTTGAAGTTTCAACCAGCCAGGATCCGCTTGTTGGAGTGTTTTTGCCTAATTCATTAGCAAGATCAAACATATAATGATTTACTACCCACAATATCTTCATATTTATCTCAACCCTTTGAAATCTATTTATTAAATATTTTTTAATAAAACGTATCTATATCACTACATATCTTTTATATAGAATATATTATCATTAAAGGATTAATTTAACAAATGAACATTATTCTACACTTTCATTATAATAATACTATCATGAATCGATATGTGAGTAAAGAATATTCGGAATATTGTGCATTAACTAATATACGGCATTATTTTCGACAGCAGTTTATGGAATAACTTATTCAGCAGATAATAGCTATATGTTACCTTATGGAAAAGATAGTACCCCCTATTATCAAAGAAATTGTCATTTCCATACTTAATATTATTGCCCATTAAATCTAATCCCTCTTTTAGAGTGACGACCTTCAAATTGTTATTGATACAATAATCAATGGTTTGCTCAAGATACTTTTGCTGTAAATCATCATGTTCACGAGCACTTGGGTGCAACATAAAAATAATCCATCCCTTTTTAGATATTGCCTCGTCAACTCTGCTCTTGTAGTAATCAAATTTATTTTTTTCAACACCATCAAAATAACTTCCAATACTTATGCGTTTCAGCTGCCATGTATTAATCGGTGAATAATTTACACCTCGCTGTGTGCCGATACCGCTTCTATAATATTTTGCTACAATGTTTCTGAACTTCACATTAAAAGACCCTGATGGATACACTATGCTTGTACAATCATATCCATTCTTCTTCAAAAATTCCATACTACCTCCAATTTCTCTTTCGGCTTCCTCCTCAGTTAAATAACCGATCGGTTTATGCTCCAAGCCATGTGAAGCAATTTCCCACCCAGCATTTTTTAATTCATCTATTTGTTCAAGCGTCATAAATCCTTCCAAACCTATTTTATTAATTGGGATAGATGAAACTCCTCTAATACCCTTTTTATCAAATAAAGGCTTCAGTTTCAATAGATCTTCTATTTCACCGTCATCGCTAACGAAAGTGGCAAGTGCTTGAGGTTTATATTCTGCCCCCATAAAATATCCTCCATTTCTTGAGTAAAATTCACGAAAATTCAGACAATATTAATTATGAACTCAATACTGATTGAGTTGACGAAAACAACTATGTCTACTTGTTTTCTTCCCGCGCTTCCAGCCTGCGTAGGATGTCTTTTACTTTGATCCTGTTGTCCTTCAGCTCTTCCTCTTCCACTCCCAGCTTATTAAGGAGCTCCCTTTTTGGCAGGCAAAGCTTCTTTACCAGCTCGGGCCTGCAGACCTCGAGGTCCAGCTGTTTGCAGTTCATTTTCTCGCATATCCTGTCAACTTCCTTAAACCTGTCCCATTCGCTTAACTCTCTCATCAATATCATTCCTTTCAAAAAACAACTCTATTTAACCTCGGTTCTTTCCGTGCCGTCCGTTTTGATCCTGAAGAGCACCTCTTCAGCCGTATCGTTTATGTTAAGGTAATATATCCAGCCGCCAACTACATTGATGTAAGCGGACCTGTCTTCGCTCAGTTTCGTCTTTTCAGTGCCGTCAGTCTTGATTTTGTATATTTTGCTGCCGTCGCCGGCAGCCGAGTAGTATATCCAGTCTCCCGATACATTGATATTGATGGAACCTTCGTCATTGAGACCCTGTATCCCGGTGCCATCTGTTTTTATCCTGTAGATCTTGCCTCCGTCAGCATTGTTGGAGAAGTATACCCAGCCGCCTGCTGTGTTGATGCAGGCTGACTTGTCATCGTTTATCTTCGTTTTGCCTGTGCCGTCAGTCTTCATCTTATAGATGTTCCCGCTCAGCGTTGAGCCTGTGGTGTAGTAGATCCACTCTCCCTCAACACAGAAATTGCTGTCCATGGGTATCCTGTCCTCGCTCAGTTTGGTTACCCCTGTGCCGTCAAGCTTCATCTTGTATAGCTTGTAGCCTTCGATTATCCCGCCGGCATAGTAAAATATCCATTCACCTGAAGCATTGATGGAATGCGAATTCATTTCATTCAGCCTGGTTCTGCCCGTTCCGTCCGCTTTGATCTTGTATATGCTGCCGCCGTCACTGTTGTTCCTATAATAGATCCATTCTCCTATAACATTTATATCAGATGCGGAATCGTTTGTCACCATGGTCTTTTCTGAGCCGTCCATCTTTTCCTTGTATAGCCTGCCTTCGGCGGCGCTGCTGTAATAGATCCAGCTGCCCTGTGTTGCTGCATATCCGCCATTTGCTATGTTTCCCGAGGTATTCCCCTTTGTGTTTGCCTCCGGGCCGCAGCCAGAAAGCAACGCCATTATGATAATGGGTGCAAGCAGAAGATTTATCAGCCTAGCTCTCTTCATTACATTCCACTCCTTCTCATCATTATTTTGTATAAATCCTTTAATGTTATATTATTACTTCTTTGCATGATTTGCTAGTTTTTCATTTAAGAAAACCCCTTTCGGCAAATATTTTTTACCTAAAGGGGTTTCATCAGCTTCTTGTTGCTACTTGCCGTATACCTCTGCTTCTACATAGTGGTTGTATGCATTGGCGGTGCTTCCGTTGGAATAGAACCTTACATATCTTCCGCTCACTGCCGGGAACTCTATTTGGAGCCCTGCGCTAGTCTCTGTATATTCACTGCCGGCCCCTGTGCCGCGTCCTGCGCTGTTGTCCGTATCGTTGTTGTACACCGTGGTAACGCCTGATGCGAATGCAGGGTCGTTTGAAACCTGGATTATTACGTCATGGTATTTCCTTGTGTCTCCGAAATAGTGCCATAGGCTGATGCTGCTTATGCTTTTGGCAGCGCCCAGATCGACCTGGACCCACTGGAGCCCGGCTGCTGGGTAGCAGTCAACGTAACTTGCGGTGCTCCTGTTTCCGTCTGTAACCCTTGAAAGGTTAGCGAAGTTGACGGAGGAGGTGAGGGATTTTCCGGCTGCAAGGTTGCTTGCTGCGGAAGCCGGATTCCCGTATATCTCTATTTCAACGTAGTGGTTGTTGCTGTTCATGTTGCTGCCGTTCGAGTAGAATCTCACGTACCTTGCGTTCACGCCGCTGAACCCTATGTCCAGTCCTGCGCTTGTTTCGGCGTATTCGCTGTCCGTTCCGGTCCCGCGCCCTGCGCTGTTGTTCGCGTCGTTGTTGAACACGGTTGTTACGCCTGTTGCGAAGGCAGGGTCGTTTGAAACCTGTACTATTACGTCCTTGTATTTCCTTCCGTCACCGAAATAATGCCATAGCTTGATGTCGCTGAGGATGTAGGATGCTCCCAGATCCATCTGCAGATACTGGAGCCCGCTGTACTTTGGATAGTCGTCTGCATAGCTGCTGGTGTTCTTGCTGCCGTCGGTCACAGCTGAAAGGTTCGTGAACGCTGATGATGCCGGCAGCTTTCCTGCTGCCAGGTTGCTTGCAGTCGGTGCCGCTGGCACCGTGACAGTGCAGCTTGCTGTCAGGCTTCCGTCTTTCGTTGTCGCGGTTATCTTTGCCGTTCCAGCGCTTACCGCTGTCACAAGTCCGCCCTGTGATACATTAGCTACTGACGTTGCCGAGGATGACCAGGTCACGCTCTTGTCGGTTGTGTTCAGAGGCAGCACGCTGGCTGCCAGTGTGTCTGTCTCTCCCGCTTCCAGTGTCATAGCGGTACTGCTGAGGCTTACGGTCGCAGGATGCACAGCTGCGCCCTTTGCGCCGTATATCTCAACTTCAACATAGTGGTTGTTGCTGTTCATGTTGCTGCCGTTTGAGTAGAACCTCACGTATCTTGCATTGACAGTGTCGAATTCAATGTCCAGGCCTGCGCTCGTCTCCGCGTATTCGCTGTCGGTGCCCGTGCCTTTTCCAGCGCTGTTGTTCGTGTCGTTGTTGAATACAGCCGTTACATCCGTGGCGAAGGTCGGATCGTTTGAAACCTGGACTATAACGTCCTTGTACTTCCTGCCGTCGCCGTAGTAGTGCCAAAGCTTGATCTCGTTCAGGTCGTAGTATGCCCCAAGGTCAGCCTGGACGTACTGGAGGCCGCTGTAGTTAGGGTAGTCGTCTGCATAGCTGTTGGTGTTCTTGCTGCCGTCAGTTACGGCGGGCAGGTTCGTGAAGGCTTTTGATGTGAACAGTTTTCCTGCCGACAGGTTGCTTGTGGCGATTTTCACCGTAACAGCGCAGCTTGCCTTGAGGTTTCCGTCCGCTGTCGCAGCGGTTATTGTCGCAGTTCCTGTGCTCACGCCTGTCACCAGTCCGCTCTGCGATACAGTCGCGACTCCCGGTGCCGAGGATGACCAGGTCACGCTCTTGTCTGTCGAGTCCGCAGGCAGAACCTGGGCTGTCAGCGTGTCCGTCCCTCCCACCATTAGGGTGTCTGTCGCCTTGCTCAGGCTCACGGATACCGGATGTATCCTTTCTGTGCCGTATACAGACGCTTCAACGTAATGGTTGTTGCTGTTCATGTTGCTGCCGTTCGAGTAGAACCTCACATACCTGGCGGTGACTTTTGACACCGGTATGTCGAGGCCTGCGCTTGTCTCAACGTATTCGCTGCTGGTTCCCGTCCCGCGTCGGGCGCTGTTGTCCTTGTCGTTGCTGTACAGCGTTGTTACGCCAGCGGCGAAGGTTGGGTCGTTTGAAGCCTGGACTATTACGTCCTTGTATTTCCTGCCGTCGGCGTAGTAGTGCCAGAGCTTGATGTCGCTCAGGTCATATTCTGCCCCCAGGTCCATCTGCACGTACTGGAGCCCGCTGCCCGCAGGGTAGTCGTCAGTAAAGCTGGCGGTGCTCTTGTTTCCATCGGTGATGGTTTCCAGGTTTGTGAAGTCTGCTGAAGTTTCAGGCAGTTTCCCAAAGGAAACGCTGCCGTCTGATGCTCCCTTCTTCTTGAGGCCGTAGTATTCAGCCAGTGCGGTGGCATCGGCCACGCCAAGCGCCTTCAGCTTTTCATCGCTTGAAAGGTACTTCTGTGCGTCGCTTGCGTTGTCCATGAAGCAATGCTCCACGATTATGCCCGGGAAGCTCCTGTATGCGCTGTATTTTATGACAGCGTAGTAGTCGGCAAGCTCGCCAGTTAATGTGAAGATGGTGCCCGTCTCGCTGGCTCTTGCCTTCACGCCCCTGTTGTAGATTCCAAGCTCCTCAAACTGGTCAAGTATCAGGTTTCCCAGCACGGCTGAGGAATCGTGGTATGCCTTCAGTACCGATACGAACACCTCTGCACCGTACATTGTGCCGTAGCCGCTCGCGTTGTTGTGCAGGCTTACCAGTATGTCGGCGCCCTGAGCATCAGCGTTTATGGCCCTCTGCTCAAGCCCTACGTTCGTGTCGGCGGTCCTTGTCATTCCAACAGTTACGCCTTCGTAGGTTTCGAGTTCCGCCTTTGCATACTGCGCTATCTTAAGGTTGAGGATCTTTTCGTATAATCCGTTGTAAGCCGCCCCTGACTCGGTGCCGCCATGTCCAGGATCCAGTACTATCGTGACATTGCCGTCTGCTGCGCTTACCTCATTGCCGGCCGCCGAATTGTCTCCAGATGCGATTCCCGTTTCGTCCTGCATGGCCTTCTTTGAGCTTTCTATTGCTGCGCCTATGTCGGCTCCAGTTATGCTGTTGTTTTCGTCTACTGCGACCACCGCAGATGCTTTCGTATCCGCTGTTTCTGCTGCAGCGGTATCATTTGCATCAGCAGGCGCTGCCTGGGTTTCTTCCGAAACGACAGTATAGTAAGCCCCCAGCTGCTCCAGCCCAACGCTGTTCAGGAGCGTTCCGTCTTCAGCCTTGAGCTCTATGTCCTGAAGGTCGTACTTGCCTGGCTCAGTGTCCTTATCAAGCGTATAATCAAAGGTTATGTACCCGTTTTCTATGTCTGTGGCATCCTGCACCAGCACTTTATCCGAGCCTTCCAGCTGATACTTCAGGCTGACGCTGCCCACATCTGTCAGGTCTGCTCCAAGCCCAACCTTGACCAGCTGGCTGCCGTTTGCCTGCAGGACCCTGTTTTCCACACTTACGTAATCCGGGTTCAGCTTTTCTGCATCGATGCTTTCAAGGCTTACCGCCGGATGGCTTTTCGAAACCTCTTTAGCCTGAAGGTTTTTGAAATTGAACCCTAAAGCCTGCGCACCTATCAGTGAACCAAGAACCAACGCAAACGCAACAGTTTTTTTGAACCTTTTCATCTTTCCACCACCTGTATAATGTTGTTTTCTTATCTATCTGAAATATTAAATAATTGTAAAATATATTAAAATACTATCATTCAACAGCTGTGATGTCAAACCTCTGTCCTGCTTGTGAGCTGTAGTATATTCCCATATTCTCTTGCTAAGTTTAAAAACGGGGCGAAATATCGCCCCGTTACCATTTTATTGCTTTTAACAAGGCGATTTGCTGATACCGCTGTAAAACGAATTATCCGCTGAAACTTCATCAGGTTTCAGCAAGTAATTGAATATGGATATTATGGTATCCCTGAGATCGCGATTAGATTCCCAACCAGTCAGGTCTGTAAATTGCTTATTATTCATTCCGGATGACTTTTCTCCATTTGATTCTATCCTGAGAATATTAGACCTGATTACAGCAGGATCATATCCAAACTCATCTTTTGCAATTGATATGATAGTATCTATAATCTCATCTAACTCAAATGTCTTCCCTGTACTCAAATTATATTTTGAACCCCATTTTCTGCAATCCGTCTTGAGCAATGCTGCAATTGCATCAGCGGCATCGAGGATATCCAGGCGTTCGATTTTTTGTTTACCATCGTAAATTTTTATTGATTCATTGTTAATGACTTTCGTAATTAGTTTAGTAAACAGTTCATTCCCGGTCAGTCCGTCCTGCCCGCCTGTTAAAGTCGCCAGTCTCAAAGAGGTTCCATGAACATGTTTGTTTGACATATTCATACTGTCAACAAACAGTTCTGCAGCGAATTTCGCTTGGGAATAAGCAGTTTCAGGCGCAGGTTTGTCTTCTTCTGTCCAGCCATTCATATTTTTGTTGCCATAAACGCTTTGTGATGAGATGTTTATGATTTCAGGAACCTGGTTTTGTCCTGCATATGAAAGCAATTCGTTAGTGAATTTAAGACTTTCAGCAATCTCTTCATTGGATCTATTAGGTCGGGCAAACGCACAGTGAATTAAGCAGTCAACTTGCCCTAATTGTAAAATCCCGTTATATAAATCATCAAAAGAATAACACGATACATTATTAAGAGCCTTATACATTTCATTTAATATATCAGTCGACTTGCCCAACGCCATAATAATATAATCTTCTGTATTTAGCCTCTTAATAAGCGCTTGCCCCAAATAGCCATTTGCCCCTGTAATTAAAATTGTTTTTTTACAACTGCCTTCTTTCCTGCTGATATAATTTAGTATACTTTTTGCTTTCTCGCAATATTCCATTGGTAATACTTTGTCCTTAACTTGCCTTACTCCAAATCTGTCATAGTTTATTTCTAAAGGCTTAGAGCCTCCCAATTTCAACCATTCAATAATACATGCTTCGACTTCATTAAATCCCATCAATGCTCGCAAACCAGTGATCCCGGTAAACCTGGTGTTAATTTCAAAAATCTTGAATCCCTTATCAGTAATTCTTCCTTGAATATTCAACGGCCCCTTATGTCCCAGTTCCTTTAATTTAGGTAATATCAAATCAATTTGCGACCAGATATCCGAATTGCTGAACGGTACTATTTCTATAGGGACTCCATTCTTTAATTTATTATAGGACATCATTCTCCCAATTATATCACCATTCTTGTTTGATACAATTTGAATAGACACCTCAGAAACCTGAATGTTTTTTCTATTATTGATACTTTTTATATATACTTCTTTATATGGATCTTCTTCCTCGGGTATGGCTATTTCCTGAACTATATGTTCGGCTGTTATTTTGTTGAAATCCTCTTCTTCAAGCAATATTTCAATCCCTGCAGATCCTGAACCGCTGCAGGGCTTCGCGATTAATGGCAATGATATCCTGCCATCTTTATAAAGATTCTGTGCCTGAATCACTGAAAAACACTCAACAAAAATGTCAGCATATGAAGAAAACTCCTTACACATCTTTTCTTTGTCCCTAGCCAAACTTATCAAACCTTCGCCTGATGCTAAAACTTCAATCCCCAAATCATTAAATATATTGATATTCTTTGATAAGATCAGAGCTTCATCATCCAATCCTGGGATTATCAGATCAACTGAGTACTGGAGGCATTTATCAATAAGCACAAGTATATATTCCTCTGAATTTATTGAAGGTACTTTCGAAAACTCATCACACTCATATCCGCCGAATGCAAATGGATTCATATCGAATCCGACTGTATGTATTGGAAGCCTGGAGAGGTTGCATGATGTGACAACTGATTGTCCTATACCACTGCCTACACTCATTATCGCGATGCAATATTTCCCGTTCTTCATAATTCACCTTCTCTCATCCCTATTCAGATTAATAACATTTTTTACTGTTTTCTTGATTAAGAAAGGACCATCTTGATTATACATTGTGCCTAAACCTTCGAAAGCAGTCTTGTTTTAAAGTTATTTTTTATATTATAACATTTTCAACGCATTTATGGCATAAAACCGATGAAATATATTGATAAGTTAGAATATTTTATACAATTTAAAGCAAAAAGGACCTAGGTCAGATTCAAACTGACTCAGGTCCTTTAAAATGTTATTTTAATAATATGCTTTGGGTGTAGCCTATTCCCCAAATCAATTTGGTTTTATCAACAGCTGAGTACCATACTCTTATCACATCGGATTCGGAGTCATAAATAAAGCAGCTTCTATATATTGCGCCCCCATCCCAATCGTCTGTTCCGCCAACAGCGAGCACTGGTCTTGCATAATTAGTCCAATTAATGCCGTCGGTTGATTTTGCATAATATAGCATTGAGCTTAGAGCCGTGGATCCTTTTGGATATGCCGCATATAAAGCCCAGTATTCGTTTTGGGATGGAATGAATCTGATATAAACGTGCCAAATATTGTTATTCTCCTGAGTAAAATTTGTGATTTGTATTGGCTCAGACCAGTTAACACCATCTGTCGACTCTCTGCGTTCAACTATATTGTATTGTCCAAAATAACCAGTATCGCCAGAATTAACAGCCCACATGTAATATTTGTTTGAAGAAGGCATATATTCAATTGTAGGCGATAACGTGCTGTAAGCAGCTCGTGAATCGGTTATTATTGTCTGAGGACTAGACCAATGAACTCCATCTGAAGACTTCATAAACTTCACACATGTTGTGTCTATGTCGTTTGCTTCTAGATAGTATACCCAAAGCTCGTCAGTCGTCTCATTGTAGAACAGCTCAGTATCACAATTATGGCCTACAGCAGGCGTTGGAACCAGAGGATTGGTCAATCCGTCAGGCACTTCCCAGTACAGTCCGTCATTTGATGCCATTATCTCAGGGTTCTCATATCCGGAGTCTGAATTCGGATATGGCGTTGAAGCCATCCAGTACTTGTAACCGTTCCAACCATTTGGAAAACACTGCACACTCGGGTGTACACTCATATTTGAGCCATCATACGTCGTTATATTTAAAGGTGATTCACTATTTGCAAGGGTAAATTCCAAGTTTCTATAAATTTCTATCTCAACGTAATGGTTGTAACTGTTGACAGTGTTTCCGTTTGAATAAAATCTTGCATACCTAGCATTAACGGTATCGAATTTAATATTAAATCCCGATTTAGCTTCGGTATACTCGCTGTCCGTTCCGGTTCCAAGTCCGGCACTGTTGTCCGCATCGTTGTTGAACACTGTGGTGACACCGTTTGCGAATGTAGGGTCATTTGAAAGCTGCACTACTACATCGTGGTATTTTCTTGCATCTCCGTAATAGTGCCACAGTATAATTTCTCCTATTTCAAATGCTTCACCCAGGTCTATCTGCACCCACTGGAGCCCTATATCAAGGTTACTATCCGAGTACTTTCCTGTAATGCTGTCTCCATCTGTTATGCGTGAAATATCCCTAAATGCTACAGATGATGTCGGCAGTGTACCTACTGCCAGGTTTCCTGTCAGAAAGTCTGTGACAGTTACATCACAGTTTGCTGCAACGCCTCCATACACTGTAGTAGCGGTTATCGTTGCAGTTCCTAAGCTTACGCCGCTAACAAGTCCATCTGAGGAAACTGTTGCAACATCTGTGTTTGATGACGACCATGCCACACTTCCGTTTGTTGCATTTGAAGGCAGTATTGTCACTGTCAGAGTATCCGTTCTCCCCACAACCAAAGTATCCCTTATCTTGCTAAGGCTTATCGATGTCGGAATAACCACTGTTCCATCAGTACTGTATAATTGGATTTCTCCATAATGGTTTGAACTGTTCGATGTGCTTCCGTTGGAATAAAACCTTGCATACCTTGCGTTAACTGCACTAAATGTAATATCTTTGCCTGAGCTTGTTTCATCGTATTCGCTGTCCGTTCCATTTCCAAGGCCGGCGCTATTGTCAGCATCGTTGTTGAATACCGTGGTGACACCGTTTGTGAATGTAGGGTCATTTGAAAGCTGCACTACTACATCGTGGTATTTTCTTGCATCTCCGTAATAGTGCCACAGTTTAATATCCCTTACATCAAAGGCAGTGCCCATGTCTATCTGAATCCACTGAAGGCCGTTATTCGGATTACTGTCAGCATAGTTGGAAGCACTTATAACGCCGTCTGTAATGCGGGCGATGTTGCTGAACGTTGCCGATGATGTCGGCAGGATGCCATTTGCCAGATTTACAATAGATGAAGGATCTGTTACTGTGACATCGCAGCTTGCTGTGATGCCTCCATCCACTGTTGTGGCAGTAATTGTTGCCGATCCAGTGTTTACCCCTGTTACAAGACCGGTCGCAGATACCGTTGCTATACCTTCTGCCGAGGTTGTCCAATTGACATTCTTGTTGTCAACATTTATCGGAAGAACTGTAGCTGTAAGTGTCTCAGACGTTCCTTTCAGAAGCGAAGTTGATTCCTTGTTCAAGGTTACGGATGCAGGGTGAACCGCAGTACCATCCGAACCGAATATTTGGATTTCACCGTAGTGGTTCGACATGTTCGCTGTGCTTCCGTTTGAATAAAACCTTGCATACCTGGCGCTGACTGTACCGAATACAATATCTTTGCCTGAGCTTGTTTCATTGTATTCGCTGTCCTTTCCGGTTCCCAGGCCGGCGCTGTTGTCAGCATCGTTGTTGAAAACCGTAGTGACATCTGTTGCGAAGGTCTGATCGTTTGAGAGCTGCACTATGACATCATGGTATGCCCTTGGGTTTCCGAAATAGTGCCAG
>Ga0316601_100000135_pt1 | contig 27910 bp, 23 predicted proteins | sample OWC_soil_day5_no_FD_207663 | JGI IMG/M metagenome (GOLD analysis project Ga0316601, IMG submission 207663) | Wetland soil microbial communities from Old Woman Creek delta, Ohio, United States - OWC_soil_day5_noCT | ecosystem: Environmental > Terrestrial > Soil > Wetlands | place: USA: Ohio... | reverse complement strand
GTGAAGAAGAGGATAGTCATTTAGGGGATTTCATACCAGATGATGATGCTCCAGCACCAGCAGAAGCAGCAGCCTTTACTATGTTAAAAGAACAGCTTATAAATGTTCTAGATACTTTAACACCTAGGGAAGAAAAGGTTCTAAGATTAAGATTCGGTTTAGATGATGGCCGTGCAAGAACACTTGAAGAGGTTGGTAAAGAGTTTAATGTAACTCGTGAGAGAATAAGGCAAATAGAAGCAAAAGCACTTAGAAAATTAAGACATCCAAGTAGAAGTAAAAAGCTAAAGGATTATTTAGATTAAGCACCGAAATTTCGGTGCTTTTTTATTTTTTGGAAGTATGTATATATATTAGTATATAATTTATGCTATAATACAATTAATAATTAAAAAAAGAGGTGATAAAGTGAAGACTTATAAATCACTAAAAGGTATAGGTTTCTTTTATATTTTAGCAATTACAATTTTATTTAATATATTAATAGTAGGTTCCTTATATTTAATTGATTCATATACTTTAGTTAATTTAATATATGCATTATTTGTTATATGCAATGGTTATCAAATAAAATACATGATTATTAGCCTGACAACAAGATATGTGATTCATGAAGATAGAATTGAAATCTCATCTATGTGGGGGCTGAGAAAAATAAGAATTCCTATAAATACTATAGAGAAATATATGAAGGCTGAAGGCACTATCAGAGGGGTTAAATTATCAGGCTATGGCAGCCATAATTTTGCTTTTGGGAAATTTGTTATATCAAAACTTGGTACAACTAGTATGTTTGTCACTTCAAATAAGGCAATTATTTATCTTGACACCATAGATATGAATTACGGTATTTCACCAGATAGTATAGAGGATTTTGAAAAGGCTTTGTTTGAAAAAGGCATTGAAAAATCTGAATGGGAAAAGGCTGCTGCTAAAGCTACTTATTTGTATAAGGATAAAAAATTTATGATTCCTTTTATGTTAGTTACTTTGGTTATTTTTGTAATAATTCTTAATCCATTTATTTTATATTTAAAAGGTGCATTGCCAAATAAAATGCCTCTTAGCTTTGATTCAAACTTTATTCCTTTAGAATATGGCCCAGGGAAAAAGTTTGCTATAGCTCAAGCTGTTTATGGTGTATTAAATATGGCAATACTATTTTGTATGTATTATGCATCTCACTTTTATTCAAGGTATGATAAAAAGTCAGCGTATAAATTTATTTATGTATCATTGATAATAGCAGGTGTTTTCTTAGCTATGCAGTTTAGAATATTAGCGAATTGGTAGGAGAGAGTAATGGAACTTAGTATAAGACTTAAAACAATAGCAACTATGGTAGAAAAGAGTGAAACTGTAGCAGATATAGGTACGGATCACGGATATATTCCTATTTATTTAATAAAGAATAATATATGTAATACAGCAATTGCTTCCGATATAAATTCAGGTCCAATAGAAAAGGCAGAATTAAATATTTCCCTGGAAAACTTAAGAGATAAAATAGAATGTAGACTAGGGGGAGGGCTTACAACTATTAAGCCAAAGGAAGTAAACTCTGCAATAATAGCTGGAATGGGAGGCAATCTAATCAGAGATATTATTCTAGAGAGTGAAGATGTATTTAAAAGTTTAGATAATGCCATACTTCAGCCAGTACAAAACCCAGAGGTACTTAGAAGATTTATTTATGAGCAAGGCTACTGTATATTAGAGGAAGAACTGTGCTTTGATCAGAATAAGTTTTATGAAATAATAAAAGTAAGCTATGATAATAAGCCAAAGGAAAAAGAAGAGATTTTTTATGAGGTTGGTGAAATGCTTATTAATAAAAAACATCCACTAATTAAGGAATATCTTCAACATAAAATAGATAAATACAACAAAATATATGAAAATATTAAAGAAGAAACAGAAGGTGCTGAAATTAGAAAGACTGAGATTGGAAATAAGGTTAAAAGACTTCAGGAGTTGATAACATGCATTTAAAGGTTGAAGACATTAAAAACATAATGGAAGAATATGCGCCTATTGCCTTAAAAGAAAGCTTTGATAATGTTGGATTAATGATAGGTGATGAAAAAAGTGAAGTAACTTCAATTCTTGTGGCTTTAGATTGCACCCTTGAAGTAATTAAAGAAGCTAAGGCAAAGGGTTGCAACTTGATATTTACTCATCATCCACCATTGTTTTTAAAGCCATCAAGTATTACTACTGATACTTTAACAGGTAATAAGGTTTTAGAGTTAATAAGAAATAATATAAATGTTTATTCAAGTCATACTAATTTAGATTCTACGGAAGATGGACTTAATGATATAATTACAAAAATATTAGGCTTTGATAAGTGGAGTATAATTTCACCTAGTGAAAATAACCACACTTCAAAAGAGATGGCTGGTATAGGTAGAGTGGTTCAGCTTGAGAAGCCAGTGGTTCTTAAGGAGCTATGTGATCATGTAAAAGAGAAGCTTGAAGCAGCTTCAATTAGATATTGTGGTGAGGATAATAAGGTTATCCAAAAGCTAGCAATAATTAATGGCAGCGGGGAAGATTTTTTCGAGGCTTCAAGAAAAAATAAGGTTGATTGCATTATAACTGGTGATACAACATATCACTATGTAAGTGATATAAATGAATTAGGTATAGCTGTAATAGATGCGGGGCATTTTGAAACTGAATGGCCTGCAATGAAAATCGCAGCAAAGAATCTAGAAGCTAAATTAAGGCAGTCAGGCTTTGGAAATAAAATTTATTTTTCAGAGAGCTGCAGGAGCCCTTATAAATATCGCTAGAAAGCTTTCCTTTTCTAGGGGGATGGGGAAGAGGATGAGATATTAAGCTTCTTAATTAAGATAATTAGTTATAAGGTATGGAAGAATAGAAGAGTCTTTTCTAGAAAATCCATAAAATTATATTTGCATTTACCTATAAATTACGATATTATTATTCTTGCGAGTAAGCCAGACAATCGCTGCTACAGAGATGTAGGAGAGGAAAGTCCGAGCTCCGCAGGGCAAGGGTGCTGGGTAACTCCCAGTGGAGGCGACTCTAAGGAAAGTGCAACAGAGATATACCGCCAAAGGCACCGCAAGGTGTACTGGTAAGGGTGGAAAGGCGAGGTAAGAGCTCACCAGCGCAATGGCGACTTTGCGGCTATGTAAACCCCATCTGGAGCAAGATCAAAAAGGAAGGCGTTTTGGAACGGCCCGTTCCGCCTTCGGGTGTATCGCTTGAGCCTATTGGAAACAATAGGCCTAGATAGATGATTGTCAAATACAGAACTCGGCTTATAGACTTACTCGTCTACATAGGCTGTAACACTCACTGAAAAGTGAGTGTTTTTTATTTTATCAAATATCGTTTCTAATAAATCCATAAAATTATATTTGCATTCATTTATACATTATGATATTATTATTCTTGCGAGTAAGCCAGACAATCGCTGCTACAGAGATGTAGGAGAGGAAAGTCCGAGCTCCGCAGGGCAAGGGTGCTGGGTAACTCCCAGTGGAGGCGACTCTAAGGAAAGTGCAACAGAGATATACCGCCAAAGGCACCGCAAGGTGTACTGGTAAGGGTGGAAAGGCGAGGTAAGAGCTCACCAGCGCAATGGCGACTTTGCGGCTATGTAAACCCCATCTGGAGCAAGATCAAATAGGAAGGCGTTTTGGAACGGCCCGTTCCGCCTTCGGGTGTATCGCTTGAGCTTATTGGCAACAATAGGCCTAGATAGATGATTGTCAAATACAGAACTCGGCTTATAGACTTACTCGTCTACATAGGCTGTAACACTCACTGAAAAGTGGGTGTTTTTTATTTTAGCATACTTAAGGAGAAACTTGAAATAGGAATAGAATGTAGTTGTCTATAATTGTAAAGAAAAAAATTGCGAAAAATTATTATATAGTTCAATATAGACTTAAATAACACAAAGCTCTGAAGTTACTCCAGAGCCTTTTATTTTAAGCCATAAGTTAGGCATGTCCCTAAACTTGAGGCTTTCTGATTATTTTGCTAGCAGATTCTGAAAGCTCTTCTTATTATTATTAATAAGAAAAGAATGAAGAAAAGGATAAATAGTCCTACTATACACATAATAATCACTCCTTTCGCAAGTATGTTTCCATATGTCATATATCCAACTAAGGAGGATTAAGCATGTCTCTTTTTATAGTATATACTATTCCTGTTACTTCATTATGTTACCATATATTGAAATTAAAAAATTTAAGGATATACTTATTATATTTTGGATAACATATATATGCACACTTTCTTTCGAAGGGATGGTAATGTATATGAAGACAGAAGATCAAATTAGACAGGATGTAACTAAGCAAATTGTTGATGGAGCAAAAACTCAATGTACTGATGAATTAACACAGATAGAAAAATCTCTTGAGGAGCTTTATAAGACAAAAATTCAGCAGGATGTACAGGATGTTATGGAGATTGCTCAAACTGGATGTACCAATACATCAGCAAAGGCTAAGGAGCAGGATACTAAAAAATTTTTACAGGAACTATCAGATCTTAGATTTCAAAAAGACGCTGTTGAGAAAAAAATGAAAGCTTTGGATGGATTCCAATAAATGTTTATTAAGTGACGACCTAGGGGCGTCACTTTTTTCTTTATAAAAATATGGAAAAATTTAAAAATTTACTGTAATAAACAATTTTAGAAGGGGGATTTATTTTATTAATACAAAAAATAATGGTATAATGATTAATATCATGGACTAAAGTTAAGAATTTATCGTATATATAAATAGCGTATTATTTTTTTATGGGGGGAATTAATGTGAAGAAAACTAAAAAAATTACTAAGAATGTACTTTTGTTTATATTAATTAATATATTTGTTTTTGGCACTTTTAGTTTAGGAATGGTATACTATGGACCTTTTACTTTGACAAGAGATTTCATTGTTACTACAGCAATGAGAACAATGAACCATCAATATTTTGCAACTATGTTTTTAAGCGAGGCAAAAGTTAATGAAATATTGGACAAATATAAAGTAGATGTAACAGGAAAGGTTTCCGACGAAAAGGCTATAGCTACTTTTAAACCTACAGTTGAAGATGATAAGATTGAATATGTAGATGTAAGTAATGGAAAATATAAGGCTCATTTGTTGATTGTAAACAATCCGAATAGAGTAGTTATGGGATTAGCATCAAGTTTAGGAAAGTGCGGAATGAAGCTAGACGAGATTGTAAAAAGCAATAATGCTGTAGGAGGTATTAATGCTGGTGGATTTGAAGATGATCAGGGGGTAGGAAATGGGGGTACTCCTCAAGGACTGCTTATTTCAAATAATAAAGTTATCTATGGTAAAGAAGGACAGAGGTATGATGTAATAGGCTTTAATGATGAGTCTAAATTAATATTGGGTCAATTTACGTTAGAAGAGGCAAGAAAAAAGAAAATTAGAGATGCAGCAACCTTTGAACCATTTTTAATTATTAATGGAGAACCTCTAATTAAGGAAGGGAAATCAAGTCCTGACCTTCAGCCAAGAACTGTAATTGGACAAAGACAGGATGGAGCAGTTCTTATGCTAGTTATTGATGGAAGACAGCCTCTGTATAGTATTGGAGCTACCTTAAAGGAAGCCCAGGATATAATGCTTAGGTATGGTGCATATAATGCCGCAAATTTAGACGGGGGTGCCTCTACTACTATGGTATACAATGGTAAGATGATAAACAAGCCAAGCAGCATCCATGGACCTAGATATTTACCATCTGCTTTTATTATTAAGTCTGCTGATGGAAGTGGAAAAAGACAGCAATAGATAAGAATTTCATATATAGGTAAGGAGGTCACATAATGAAAAAGGCTATTATAGGTGGTACTGGAGTTTATGATATAGCCAAAAGCAGTAGTACCGAAATAGTAAAAACAGAATATGGAGAGGTTTCTGTTGATATAGTAAAAGTTAATGGGGAAGATATTGTGTTTTTAGCTAGGCATGGGAAAGGACATTCTGTGCCACCCCACTTGATTAATTATAGGGCAAACATTAAAGCGCTGCAGAAGTTAGGGGTAAAGCAAATATATGCAACCTGCGCAGTTGGCTCCTGTAATGAAAATTATGCTCCAGGACAAGTGGTGATTTTAAAGAATTTTATAGATTTTACTAAATCAAGACCTATGACTTTCTTTGAGGGAGGAGAACAAGGAGTAGTTCATACAGATATGAGTGAACCTTATTGCAGTAATTTAAGAAAGCTTTTTCTAGAGGAATGCAAGGGTTTAAGCATAGAAGTAAAAGGAGATGCCGTTTACGCTTGTACAGAAGGACCTAGATTTGAAACAGAATATGAGATAAAGATGTATAAGCAGCTTGGATGTGATGTGGTTGGAATGACTAATGTGCCGGAGGTTGTACTTGCTAAGGAGCTGGGCATGTGTTATTCTGCTGTAGGAATAGTTACAAACTGGTGTACAGGAATAGAAAACAAAGAAATTACTCTTGAGGATATTGAAAGTTCAATGAATAAAAATAAAGAAATGATTACAAAGGCCTTTATTAATGTTTTATTAAGAGATATTAACCAAGATAAATGTTTTTGTAATAGATCAACAATGAAGTTATAAAAATAAACTTTTAGTAAAGGATGATGTTTTTGATTAAAGCAGTTTTATTTGACTTAGATGGTACACTTATTAATACCAATAATTTAATAATTGAGTCTTTTAAATATACACTGAAGAAGCATTTGAACTTGAAATTAATGGATAAAGACATTGTGAAATTTTTCGGCGAGCCTCTAGCCACTACTTTAGCTAGGTTTGATAGTGAAAATGTAGAAAGTCTATTAGAGACCTATAAAGCTTTTAATAAGGAAAGTCATGATAACCTGGCAGTTGGTTTTGATGATGCTGTATTAGCTTTAGAGGCTTTAAAAGCAAAGGGAATAAAGATTGCTGTAGTTACTTCAAAGAGAAGGGAAATGGCAGAAAAGGGACTTAAGCTATTTCACCTATATAATTTAATTGATGTACTTATAACACCGGAGGATACTTTAAAGCATAAACCTGATGGAGAGCCTGCATTAAAAGCCTGCGTAGAATTAAAGGTTAATCCAGAGGAAGCATTAATGGTAGGAGACAGCCATTTTGATATTATGTGCGGAAAGAATGCTGGATGTAAAACCTGTGTGGTTGAGTACACTGCTCTTTCATTAGAGGAGATAATGGGGTATGGTCCAGATTATACAATTAATACTTTGATGGATCTTTTATTAGTTTTGGAGAAGGCAAAGGATATAGCTTAAAGGATTTTATAAAAGGCAAAAACACTATCAAATGCAAGTTTTGATAGTGTTTTTTTTATACATAATATTAGGATACTTCTAAAAAGATAAAAACACGAACAATACATAGGTTATACAACTTATAATACACTACATAACGAACAATGCAATAAAAATTGCAAAAAACATATTGACAATTGTAAAAACCAATGCTAAAATTTAGTTATAAATTAGATGAATATTTTATCCATATAATCCTGATAATATGGTTCAGGAGTTTCTACAGATAACCGTAAATTTTCTGGCTATGGGTAAATCTATGAGGAAAACTATTAGCGTATAGGAATGGTTATATTTCTAATTCCTGGTGTTCTGTTTTCGTCCCTGGATTTACCATATCCAGGGGCGAATTTTTTTTATTCTATAGGAATTTATAAAAGTTAAAGGTTATGGATAACTTTCGCAATACGATGTATGTTTATATTAATTAAAATCTTCCTTCCTATAGAATAAAAAACAAGGGTGCAGGGAAAGTATTTCCCTGCCGTACTAAGGAGGGTGCTCAGGCGCATGCATATGCGCCGTCGAAGGGAACCATAGGGTTCCCTAGCGAAAGCGCTGAAGGCGCTTTTTTATATAAAAATATATTTAAAGGAAAAGGAGCTCGGGGATGATTAAAAGAATTTTTGTAGAGAAAAAAGCTGGCTTTAACGTGGAAGCATGTAATTTAATGAAGGACTTAAAGGACAATTTATCTATAGACACACTTAAGGGATTAAGAATATTAAATATGTATGATATAGAAGGAATAAATGAAGAAGAGTATGAAAAGGCAAATTACACAATTTTTGCTGAGAAACCAGTGGATTATGTGTACGATGAAAAATTTGAAATGGGCAGCGAAGAGAAGGCTTTTGCAGTAGAATATTTGCCAGGACAATATGATCAAAGGGCTGATTCAGCAGCGCAATGTTTGCAGCTTCTTACTCAAGGAGAAAGAAGAGAAGTTAGATGTGCTAAGGTTTTTATATTAGAAGGAATCATTAGTGAAGAAGATTTTAGTAGAATAAAAAAATACTGCATTAATCCTGTGGACTCAAGAGAAGCAATATTAAGAAACAGTGAAGAAGTAATTTCCTGCAAAATGGAACAAGAAAATGTTGAAGAGTTAATGGGATTCATAAATTTAACTAAAGAAGAGGTGGCTGCTTTAAGAAATGAAATGGGTCTTGCAATGAGTGCAGAGGACTTAGAATTTTCAGCAGAATATTTTAGAAACATTGAAAAGAGAAATCCTACAATGACAGAGATTAAAGTGTTGGATACATATTGGTCTGATCACTGCAGACATACAACCTTTATGACTGAGATAGAGGATGTACACATTAGTGAAGGACGATTTACTTCACCAGTAAAAAGAGCTTATGAGGGATACTTGAATTCTAGAGCTTATGTATATGGTGAAAAAGAAAGAGCATTAAATTTAATGGACATAGCAGTAATAGGCATGAAGGAATTGAGAAAAAGAGGGTTATTAGAGGATTTAGATGTATCTGAAGAAATAAATGCTTGCAGCATAAATGTAAAAGTTGATGTGGACGGAAAAGAAGAAGATTGGCTTGTGATGTTTAAAAATGAAACTCATAATCATCCAACAGAGATTGAACCTTTTGGAGGAGCAGCAACTTGCTTAGGAGGAGCTATTAGAGATCCACTATCAGGTAGAAGCTATGTATATCAAGCTATGAGAGTTACGGGAGCAGCAGACCCTAGGACAAGCGTAGAGGATACACTTTCAGGGAAGCTTCCTCAAAGAAAGATTACTATTAAAGCTGCCGAAGGATACAGCTCTTATGGAAACCAAATAGGGCTTGCTACCGGTCAAGTAGCAGAAGTTTATCATGAGGATTTTGTAGCTAAGAGAATGGAGCTTGGTGCTGTAATCGCAGCTGCTCCAAAGAAAAACGTTAAAAGAGAAGTTCCTAGTGCAGGTGATGTGATAATTCTATTAGGTGGAAGAACAGGTCGTGATGGCTGTGGTGGTGCAACAGGTTCCTCAAAGGAACACACAGAAGAATCTATTCATTCCTGTGGAGCAGAGGTTCAAAAAGGAAATGCTCCTACAGAAAGAAAAATTCAAAGACTATTTAGAAATCCAGAAGTAAGCACACTTATAAAAAGATGTAATGACTTTGGTGCAGGCGGGGTTGCGGTTGCCATTGGAGAATTAGCTGATGGACTTAAAATAAATCTTGATCTAGTACCAAAAAAGTATGAAGGTTTAAATGGAACAGAGCTTGCTATATCAGAATCTCAAGAGCGTATGGCAGTGGTAATAGAAAAAGAGGATATGGAAAAGTTTATAGCCTTGGCGGAAGAAGAAAATTTAGAAGCAACTGTAGTTGCTGAGGTAACAGAAGAGCCTAGACTTAGAATGATGTGGAATAATAATGTAATTGTTGATATAGAAAGAGCATTTTTAAATACCAGCGGTGTAACTCAAAGAACTAAGGTTAAAGTTGAAGCACCAAAGGAAGATGAAAACTATTTTAATAAACTATCTGAGGCGGTAGCTGAAGAGATAAGCGATGTTAAAAAAGCTTGGTTAAAGAATTTAAAACAATTAAATGTATGCAGCCAAAAAGGATTAGTAGAGAGATTTGACAGTTCTATAGGTTCAGGAACTGTGCTTATGCCTTTCGGAGGAAGATATCAAAACACTCCTGTAGATGGAATGGTAGCAAAAATACCAGTACTTAAGGGAGAAACTTCAACGGGCACAATAATGACTTATGGTTACAATCCAGTATTAAGTAAATGGAGTCCATTCCATGGAGCACTATATGCAGTAGTAGAAGCAGCAGCGAAGGCAGTATCATTAGGTGGAAATTACAGTAGCCTTAGACTTTCACTTCAAGAATATTTTGGAAAACCAGGAACAGAAGCAGAAAGATGGGGTAAGCCATTTAGTGCACTTCTTGGAGCATTATATGCACAGAAGGAGTTAGGTATAGCAGCAATTGGAGGAAAGGACAGTATGTCAGGAAGCTTTAAGGAAATAGATGTTCCTCCAACTCTAGTAGCTTTTGCAGTAGATTCAGTGGACGTTAACAAGGTAATTTCACCAGAGTTTAAGGGTACAAATAACAAGGTTGTGTTAATTAAAGCTGCTAGAGATGAAGAAGAAATACCAGTGATGGAGGAGCTAAAAAAGAACTTTGACAAGGTACAAGAATTAATTGGTTCTGGTTTTGTATTAGCAGCTCAATCTGTAAAGGCTGGAGGTATTGGTGAAGTAATCAGCAAAATGTGCTTTGGAAATATGATAGGAATATCTTTAAGTGAAGGAATTGAAAATTCGCAATTTTTTTCACCAGAGTATGGTTCTATAGTACTTGAATTATCAGCAGAGGTAGATATTGAAACAGTTATGGGTGATGCACATTATAGTGTTATAGGAACTACTCGGGAAAATAAAGTGATCGAAGTGAATGGAATAGAAATTTCCTTAGAGGAAGCACTTAGAGCTTGGGCTGAGCCATTGGAGGGGATTTTCCCAAGCAAGGCGGATAATGATGTAAATAGTATTGAAATACAAAGTTTTGATTATAAATGCAATAAAAGCCCAATAACTAAAACAGCTAAACCAAAGATATTTATACCAGTATTCCCGGGAAATAACTGTGAATATGATTCTAAGAGGGCTTTTGAAAGAGCAGGGGGAGAAGCTAATACCTTTATTTTCAGAAATCTAACTAATGCAGATATTGAATGGTCAATTGAACAAATGGTAAAGGGAATAAGTAATTCACAAATAGTTATGATTCCAGGAGGCTTTAGTGCTGGTGATGAGCCAGAGGGTTCAGGAAAGTTTATTGCTACAGCTTTTAGAAATCCAAGGGTTAAAGAAGCGGTAATGGAACTGCTTAAAAATAGAGATGGATTAATGTTAGGTATATGCAACGGCTTCCAAGCATTGATAAAGCTAGGACTTCTACCTTATGGAGAGATTAGAGATATAACAGAAGAAGGTCCAACATTAACCTACAACAAGATTGGAAGGCACGTTTCTACAATGGTTAATACAAAGGTTACATCAACACTATCACCATGGTTTAACAATGCAGCAGTGGGAGATATTCATACTGTAGCTGTATCTCACGGTGAAGGAAGATTCGTAGCACCGGCAAAGGTTATTGAAGATCTTATTAGAAAAGGACAGGTTGCAACTCAATATGTAGATTTAGCGGGAAATGCTACTTATGAGGAACCTTATAATCCAAATGGTTCTATGTATGCTATTGAAGGTATAACAAGTGAGGATGGAAGAGTATTTGGTAAGATGGCTCACTCAGAAAGAATAGGAGCTAATGTATCAAAGAATATAGAAGGAAATAAAGTTCAAATGATTTTTGAAGCAGGAATCAATTATTTTAAATAAATCTTAACAGGGGGTATTGTAATGAAGGTTGCTATCATTTTTGGAAGCAAGTCAGACAAAGACATCATGAAGGGAGCAGCAGAGCTTTTAAAGGAATTTGGTGTAGAATACAAGGCTTATATATTATCAGCTCATAGAGTTCCAGAAAAGCTAATGGAGGTTATTCATAACTTAGAAGAAGAGGGATATGAGTGTATAATAGCTGCGGCAGGACTTGCAGCACATTTACCAGGGGTTATTGCCTCACATACCACTATACCTGTTATAGGAGTTCCTATAAATGGTGCGCTTGAGGGCATGGATTCACTTCTTTCAATTGTTCAAATGCCAAAGAGCATTCCAGTTGCAACTGTTGGTATTAATAACAGCTTTAATGCAGCAATGTTAAGTATTGAAATACTTTCAATAAAATATCCAGAGTTAAAAGAAAAACTTAAAAACTATAGAACAGAAATGAAAGTAAAATTTATAAAAGAAAATGAAGAGGGAGTGGAGTTTTAATGGAAAAGAGAGAAATGTTATATGAGGGAAAAGCTAAGAAGGTATATTCTACTGATGATGCAGATAAGGTAGTTATTTATTATAAGGATGATGCTACAGCATTTAACGGAGAAAAGAAGGGTCAAATAGCTGACAAAGGTGTATTAAATAATAATATTACATCTATAATCTTCGATTTATTACACAAAAACGGAATTAAAACTCACTTTGTTGAAAAGTTAAGTGAAAGAGAACAATTATGCAAGAGAGTGGAGATTGTTCCAGTGGAAGTTATAGTCAGAAACACTGCAGCTGGAAGCATGGCTAAAAGATTAGGCTTAGAAGAAGGCTCACCATTAAAAACCACAGTATTTGAGATTTGCTACAAAAATGATGACTTAGGAGATCCGCTAATTAATGATTGTCACGCTGTAGCAATAGGATTAACTACTTTTGAAGAATTAAAAACTATATATGATATGACTGCTAAGATAAATGAAGTTTTAAAGGGATTTTTCTTAAAGCAAAATATTAAGCTTATAGATTTTAAATTAGAATTTGGAAGATGCAATGGAGAAATAGTTTTAGCTGACGAAATATCACCAGATACCTGCAGATTTTGGGATGCCACTACAAATGAAAAGCTAGATAAGGATAGATTTAGAAGGGATATGGGCAATGTTAAGGAAGCCTATATTGAAATATTAAAGAGAATGGGTGGCTCAGAATGCTAAATTTAGAACAGGATAAATTTAAAGAGGAATGCGGTGTATTTGGAATATTCTCTGGTGAACATAGTGATGTGGGAAGTATAACCTATTATGGGTTATATGCTCTCCAACATAGAGGACAAGAAAGTGCAGGCATAGCGGTATCAGATGGTACTAATATAAATTGCTGCAAGGATATGGGGCTAGTTACTGAGGTTTTTGATCAGGAAAATCTAAGTGAGCTTAATGGAATATCAGCTATAGGACATGTAAGATATTCAACTACTGGTTCCAGCAATGTAATTAATGCTCAACCTTTATTAAGTAAGTTTAAGCTTGGTTCCATTGCCATTGCTCACAATGGAAATTTAGTTAATGCAGATGTTATTAGAGAACTTTTAGAGGAGGGAGGATGCATATTCCAAACCTCAACAGATTCAGAAGTAATATTAAGCTTAATTGCTAGAGGAGCTAAAAAAGGAATTGAAAGAGCAGTGGTAGACGCAATACAAGCTATTAAAGGTTCTTTTGCAATATTGATATTGACAGAAGACAAAATGATAGGGGTTCGCGATACTAATGGAATTAGACCACTATGTATAGGAAAGCTAAATGGCAGTTACATTATGTGCTCTGAAAGCTGTGCATTAGATACTGTTGGTGCAGAATTTGTTCGAGATGTAAGACCAGGAGAAATAGTTATAATTGATAAAGATGGCTTAACTTCCATAGATTTTGCTGAAAGAACTAAATGTGAAACCTGTGCTTTTGAATATATATATTTTGCAAGACCTGACAGCGTTATCGATGGTATAAATGTATATCAATCTAGAGTTAGAACTGGAGAAACATTATACAAGGAATGTCCTGCTGAAGCAGATGTAGTTATTGGAGTGCCTGATTCAGGTATCGCAGCTGCGGTAGGTTATGCAAAGGCATCAGGAATACCTTATGGAATTGGCTTTATAAAGAATAAATACGTAGGTAGAACTTTTATAGCTCCTTCACAAGAACTCCGAGAACGAACAGTATCTGTGAAGATGAATGCTTTAAAGGTAAATGTAGAAGGCAAGAGAGTAGTATTAATAGATGATTCTATAGTAAGAGGAACAACAAGCAGAAGATTAGTAGAGATACTAAAAAAAGCAGGAGCGAAAGAGGTACATTTTAGAGTTGCTTCTCCAATAGTGAAGTATCCATGTTATTTCGGTATTGATATATCTTATAGGAAAGAGCTTATAGGCTCAAACAGTTCTGCAGAGGATATAGGCAAGGAAATTGGTGCGGATAGCTTAGGTTATGTAAGCATTGAAGGTTTGTTGAAATCTTTTGAAGAGAAAAAGGGTTTTTGTCTAGGATGCTTTAACGGAATATATCCAGTATCAGTACCTATCGAAAATAAATCAATGGAATAAAAATAAATTAAGGTGAATTAATAGTTTGCCTCGAAAGGATGGTTTTTATGCTTACTTATAGAGAGTCAGGAGTAAATATAGAAGAAGGTTATAAATCTGTGAGCTTAATAAAAAAATATGCAGCAAAAACTTTTATACCAGGAGTTATTAATGATCTTGGAAGCTTTGCAGGAATGTTTGAGATTGGAAAATATAATAATCCAGTATTAGTTTCTGGTACTGATGGAGTAGGTACAAAGCTAGAGGTTGCTTTTAGAACAAAGAAATACGATACAGTAGGAATTGATTGTGTGGCAATGTGTGTTAATGATATATTGTGCCACGGAGCAAAACCACTTTTCTTCTTAGATTATCTAGCTTGTGGTAAGCTAGAGGCAGAAGTAGCATCAGATTTAGTAAAGGGTGTTTCAGATGGATGCCTTCAGGCAGGATGTGCTTTAATTGGAGGAGAAACTGCGGAAATGCCTGGTTTTTATAGAGATGGTGAATATGATATTGCTGGATTTGCAGTAGGCATCGTTGAAAAGGATAAAATAATAGATGGCAGCAAAATTGAAGAGGGAGATGTACTTATAGGTATAGAATCCTCAGGTATTCACAGTAATGGATACTCACTAGTTCGTAAGCTAATGCCAGATTTAAATGAAGAGTTTGAAGGGGAGAAAATAGGGAATATTTTATTAACTCCTACTAGAATATACGTTAAACCTGTATTAAAGCTTTTAGAAACCTTTGATATTAAAGGTATGGCCCATGTTACTGGCGGTGGTTTTATAGAAAATATTCCAAGAATGTTTAAGGGAGAGTTTACTGCGGTAATAGAGGAAAACAGCTTTAATGTACTTCCTATCTTCAGACATTTAATGGCACTAGGTGTTGAGAAGAAGGAGATGTATAACACTTATAACATGGGAATAGGCTTTGTATTATGTGTGGATCCTAAGGATGCTTGCAAGGTTATAAAGAGCTTAGAGGATGATGGATTAAAAGCATATAAAATGGGCTGGGTAGAAAAGGGAGGTGCAGGTATTTGCATAAAATAGCTGTACTAATATCCGGCGGTGGAAGCAATCTTCAAGCAATTATTAATAGTGTAGAAAAAGGGGAATTAAACTGTTCCATTGAAGCAGTTATCAGTGATAATGAAAATGCAGTTGGACTCATTAGGGCAAAAGATAAGAATATAAGCACATATGTGGTTAATAAAAAAGCATATGGTGAAAAGTTGTCAGATGAAATATTAAATATACTAGATGGAAAAGTAGATTTAATAGTACTCGCAGGATTTTTATCAATACTTCAAGGACAAATTCTTAAAAATTTTAAAGGGCGAATAATTAACATTCACCCTTCTCTTCTTCCAGAGTTTGGAGGAAAGGGGATGTATGGTTTAAAGGTTCATAAAAAAGTAATAGAAAGCGGCATAAGTAAAAGTGGATGTACTATTCACTTTGTAAATGAAGAAGTAGATAACGGAGATATAATACTTCAAAAGACTGTAGATGTTTATAGCAATGATACTCCAGAAAGCTTGCAGCAAAGGATTTTGCAACAGGAGCATATAGCTTTGCCAGAGGCAATTAAAATGGTATGTGGGGGGATTAAATAATGAAAAGAGCCTTAATCAGTGTAAATAATAAGGATAACATATTAGAATTAGCTAGTTTTTTATCAAATATGGGTGTTGAAATTCTTTCTACAGGCGGTACTTATAAGCATTTAAAAGAAAATGGAATAAATGTAATTGAAGTATCAGAGGTTACTGGTTTTCCAGAAATGTTAGATGGTAGAGTAAAAACATTACACCCAGCTATCCATGGCGGAATTTTAGCTATAAGAGATGAAAAAGCTCATATGGATATTATAAAGGAAAAGGGAATTATACCAATTGATATGGTAGTAGTTAATCTTTATCCTTTCTTTGAAAAGGTTAATGAGCCAATAAGCTTTGAAGAAAAGGTTGAGTTTATTGATATCGGTGGACCAACAATGCTTAGATCTGCAGCCAAGAATTTTAAGGATGTAGTTGTACTTACTGATATGAAAGATTATGGAGAGGTAATGAAGCAAATTGAAGAAACAGGAGAGGTTGATTTCTCTACTAAAAAGAAATTAGCTGGCAAGGTCTTTAATTTAATGTCTGCTTATGATGGAGCAATATCAAATTTCCTTTTAGAAGAAGAATATCCAGAGTATTTAACTGTTTCATATAAAAAGGCTTCAGACTTAAGATACGGTGAAAATCCACATCAAAGTGCTGCATACTATGTATCAGCTGATAAATTTGGATCAATGAAGGGTTTTCAGCAGTTAAATGGCAAAGAACTATCCTATAATAACATAAAGGATATGGATATAACCTGGAAGGTTGTTTGTGAATTTGAAGAAACAGCTTGTTGTGCAGTAAAGCATAATACACCTTGTGGGGCTGCTATTGGTGGTTCAGTATTAGAAGTGTATAAAAAAGCTTATGAATGTGATCCAGTATCAATTTTTGGTGGAATAGTGGCTTTCAATAAAGCTGTAGATAAGTCAACAGCAGAAGAGCTTGTTAAGATTTTCTTAGAGGTTGTAATCGCTCCGGACTTTGATGAGGATGCACTAGAAATATTATGCTCAAAGAAAAATTTAAGAGTAATTAAGTGTACTACTGTTCCACAAAACACAAAAGAATTGGTTACTGTAGATGGTGGGCTACTTGTCCAAGGAACAGATGATAAATTAATTGATGAAATAAAGATAGTTACAAAGAAAGCGCCAACAGAAAAAGAATTAACAGATTTGCTTTTCGGTATGAAAATTGTTAAATACGTGAAATCCAATGCCATCGTTGTTGTTAAGGATGGAATGGCAAAGGGAATAGGTGGAGGACAGGTAAATAGAATTTGGGCAGCAGCACAGGCTTTAGATAGGGCTCAAGATGGAGTTGTTGTTGCATCAGACGCTTTCTTCCCTTTTGGAGATGTTGTAGAAGAAGCAGCTAAGTATAATATTAAGGCTATTATTCAACCTGGTGGGTCTATAAATGACAAATTGTCTATAGAAGGCTGTGACAAGCATGATATAGCTATGGTGTTAACAGGCATTAGGCACTTTAAACATTAATGCGAGGAGAGATAGTATGAAGGTATTAGTTATAGGCGGCGGCGGAAGAGAACATGCAATTGCTTGCAAGTTAGCAGAAAGTACTATGGTGGAAAAGGTATTTTGTGCTCCTGGTAATGGTGGCACAAAACTAGAGAAGAAGTGCGAGAATGTAGGAATAAGCAAAACAGAGGAACTAATAAATTTTGCACTAAATGAGGGTATTGATTTTACTTTTGTAGGACCAGAGGGTCCCTTAGTAGATGGTATAGTAGATAGTTTTAAAGAAAAGGGATTAAAGATATTCGGACCAAGTAAAAAGGCTGCTGAGCTTGAAGGCAGTAAAATAGTTGCTAAAGAATTTATGAAAAAGTACGGTGTTAAGACTGCGGAATATGGAGTGTTTGAGGATAATAATGCTGCTGTAGACTATTTGAAAAGCTGCAGCTACCCTGTAGTAATTAAAGCAGATGGATTAGCAGCAGGCAAGGGTGTTGTAATCTGTGAAGACTTTAAAATGGCAGAAGAATGTATCAAAAGCTTTATGCTAGAAGATATATTTAAGGGTGCAGGACAAAGAATAGTAATTGAAGAGTTCTTAGAGGGCGTAGAAGCTTCAATTCTATCTATTACAGACGGCGAAACTATAATACCTTTTATATCAGCAAAGGATCACAAGCAGATTTATGATGGAGGCAGGGGCCCTAATACAGGCGGTATGGGTGTTATTACCCCCAATCCTTACTGCACAGAAGAGGTGCTTAAAAGCTTTAGTGAGGACATTTTAAAGCCTACCTTAAGAGGAATACAAGAAGAAGAGATGGATTACGTAGGAATAATCTTCTTTGGGTTAATGATTACCAGTAAAGGTGTATATTCCTTAGAGTATAATGTTCGGATGGGAGATCCTGAGACTGAGGCTGTACTTCCTCTTATGAAAAATGACTTTGCAGAGCTTATACTTAAAGCAATAGATAAAGATCTAAAAAACTATGAGGTACAATGGAAAAATAAGTGTAGCTGCTGCGTAATAGCAGCATCAAAGGGATATCCAGAGAAATATGAGACAGGTTTAAATATAGATGGAATAGAAAACGTAACAAATAAAGTATTCTTCGCTGGAGTAAAAGAGCAGGATGGCAAACTAAAAACTGCAGGTGGAAGAGTACTTGCTGTTGTAGCCTTAGGTGATAATATGGAAGAGGCAAGAAATAAAGCTTATGAAGACATAAGGAAAATACATTTTGATGGAATCTATTATAGAAGTGATTTAGGATTAAGATAAAATATAATTTATTTTAGTAAACATGTGATATATGTGAAAGAAGCTTAATTTTTATAATTAGGCTTCTTTTTATTTATAACAATTTTATTACGATTTTCTTACAATTTGCGTGGATAAGTTTACTCATATTCACTGTTAAATTATAATATAACTATAGAAATTATCCATTTATTAGTTGGATTTTTACTTGTTAATGGGTAAGTACTTGAACTAAAAAAGGGGGATTGAGTAATGAAGAAGGTATTAAAAATCTTTAAATATTTAGTATTGATAGGCATTCTTATAGCAATATTTATAGAAGTAGATGTTATAAAATTTGGAATGAAGGATAAGCCTAAAGAGTCTGATTGTATTATAGTACTAGGATGCCAAGTTAAAGGCACACATCCTAGTCCTTTTTTGCAAGAGAGGCTTAAGGAGGGTATAAGGCTTTATAAAGAGGGTTATGGCAAGTATATTATAGTTTCTGGAGGAAAAGGTCCAGGAGAGGATATAACAGAAGCTGAGGCTATGAAAAAATACCTTCTAGACAAAGGTATAGAGGAAAGCAAAATAGTTATGGAAGATGAATCGAAAAATACCATGGATAATTTGGCCTTCTCTAAGAAGGTTATGAAAAACAAAGGTTTTAAAAATGCTGTAGTAGTATCTAATAATTATCATTTAAAGAGAGTATCTTTAATGTGTAAAAGACTAAAAATGGATACGAGCTATTCAGGAGTTTTTGTATCCCAATATAAGCTTGTTGAGTATAAGGGTTATGTTAGGGAGGTACCAGGAGTCTTAAAGTTTTTAGTATTAAAAAGATAAAAGAGTTTCTTATAGTTAAGAAAAAAAGTTTCTTTAAGCTAAATACATAGAAGGAAAAATATGGAAGTGCGTAGAATATATATATAATAAATTCTTATGGTATTAATTACCAGTGGCTTTTTTACTGAGAAAATGGAGGGATTTATTATGAGTAAACTTTATTATTGTCTAGAATGCAAAAGGGTGATTAAAAACCCGGAAACATGCGATTATTGTAAATCAAAAGAAGTAAATGAACTTGTGGTTGGAGCTCCAGTGAATGTTATTGGACAGAAGCTTAAGGGGAAGGTTTTAAAAATCGATAATGACATAGTTAGGTTACTAGTAAGAGATCAATCAAATAATAAGCTTGTAAAAGAATTTGAACCATCAAAACTTAATAAAGTTTTGTAAGGCTTCTTCAGAAATAGACTAGTCAGTAAACTGGTCTATTTTTGTTTAGAGGGCTAAAGGAAAAAGACAGGTGGAGCTAACACCTGTCTTTACCCTAGGGAAAGAAAACTTAAAGCAATCTTCACTACAACATATACACATCATTACATACCTATATGCAATCTTTCGACTACACACAAGCATTACACAACATATACACATCTTTGTTCGACCCTATAAAGTACCTTAGAAACTATATACAATCTTTCGACTGCATACAACCTCCAGTCAAGCAAAACGTACTTAACCTGCGGAACACTATAGAATCTTAGCTCGACCATAATACATATCTTGGGACCATATATATACAGTTGGGCATACATACAGCCTTTAAACACATATTACAGTCTTCCCTCCGGCAAACACAACACCTGCCAAGATGCTGTGCATACCTTTGGCCGAATATTACAAAGCCCTTTTGAACCTTGCAACACTCTTGACTCAACTGCCTTAAATCCTCTTTACATATATTATAATGTCCCAATACACTTTATATATGACTAGTAAAATAAACCAATAGTGCTACTTTCTATATCATTTTATAAAGCATTTTAATTGCAACTGCCAGGGACATAGTTATAAATATTGGTTTTATAAGCTTGGAGCCCTTTGTTATAGCCAGTTTTGTTCCAATATGAGCACCTAGAATCATACAAATTGCAACTGGAATACCATATTTATAGTCAATTTGCTTATTAAAAGCGAAAATTATTAGTGAGGTTATATTACTAACGAAGTTTAATATTTTAGCATTTCCGCTTGCCCTAAGAAAGTCAAAACCGTATATACCTATGAAACCAAATATCAAAAAGGAGCCTGTACCAGGGCCGAAAAAGCCATCGTAAAATCCTAATCCAAGAGCTAGAAGGATTCCCAAGAATATAGTTTTTGTATTAAGTCCTTTAAAATTATATGTAAGTCCAATGGACTTAGAAAAAAAACTATATATTCCTACGAATAAAATAAGTACAAGTACCATGGTATATAGATATTTTTGATTAATTATTAATACTGTATTTACCCCGATTACTGCACCTATAAGAGTGAAAGGGATAAGAAATTTTAATAAATCGAATTTCACTTTACCAGATTTAATGAATTTCAAAGAACTGGTAAAGGAGGCCGTGGTAGAAGAAAATTTATTAGTTCCTAGTGTAAGATGTGGTGGAAGTCCAGCAAGCATAAAAGCCGGCACACTTATTAGTCCGCCACCGCCTGCTATAGAATCAACTAATGCTGCAAAGAAGCCTGCAATGCATAAAAGAATCAAATTTAACATATAAACACCTACCTATTAACTTAATCTATTTTATTGTACCACATATTATCTCAAAATTCGGCAAGGATTTAAAAGAGTAGCGGTATTTTTACAAAAGGATATCAGTAAAAATGAGGAATTTATAAAAGTAATGGCAAATAATAAAGAATGATACCAGGTATAATTTTGCAAATTAAAATTGATTTGACTAACAATATGTGGTAAAGTATTATATAAGGTTTTTATACTTGATAAATGGGGGAGTGTAACATGAAGAGAAAATTTCCATTGTTGTTTACCGCTATTTTTTTTATCTTATTTGTATGTGCGTGTTCAAAGGGGAGTTCAATGAATAACTCAAAAGTGTTAGCAACGGTAGGAGAAGTAGAGATAACAAAACAGCAGGTAGATGCAGAAAAGGCAGATAGTACATTGTCAGCCCAAGTAAAAGGTCTTTCAGATAGAGAAGTGCTAGATAAATTAATTAATGATCAATTGTTTTTATTTAAGGCTAAAGAATTAAATATAAAGATGTCGGACAAGGATGTAAAAGCAGCATATAAAGAGATGAAGCAAAGTGTAAGTTATACAGGTAGTGCATATATTGAAGGTGAAGAAGAAAAATTAGATAAAAATACTATTGAAATATTAAGGAGATATTTTACAGTTGAAAAAACAAAAGCAGCTTTAGGTTCTAATATTGGTGGAGCCTTAAAGGAAATAAGTGAAACTGTAAAAATAAAATATTATAATTAGTATGAAACAATAAATTTATGGCAGCTATATGGGTTATTAATAACTCATGTAGCTGCCATTTTAATAATACTTTTTAATTTGATTCTGTATTTAAATATTTTTTTAGTAAATCATGCTTTAATATTTCATCAGAGTACTCTAAACTTGTTACTGCATTTTGTTTCTTAGCTTTAAGCTCTTCATTTTCCTTTATTTGAGTTCCAGATTTAATATCAAAGTATGCATTGTTTTGGGATAAATAAAATATATTTCCGTCTGTAAAGGAACCATTCCTAAATATTACTGAACCATTCTTTACGTTAAATAAATCTTTACCAAGCATGTTGCTTTCAGGTAAATCAAATAAATTAGCTAAAGTAGGGTACATATCTATTTCTCCTCCAAAGGTGTCTATTGTTCCTTTATTATTATCACCTGGAAAATGCATTATCATAGGAACCTTTTGCAGCATTGCCCAACCTAAATCATCAGGATCCTTAATATTTAAAAATTTAGCAAGGTCAGCAGATTCATTCTTAGGAATAGCACTATGATCTCCATATATAACTACTATAGAATTATCTAATAAACCATCTTGTTCAAGCTTATCTAAAAACATTCCAAGTTGTGCATCGGTATAATGTATAGCCTTAAAGTAGTTTCCTAAAAGAGTTTTTTCAAATTCACCTACAGGGAAGCTGCCATAATTATTTACATCATCAAAGGGATAATGGCTGCTTAGTGTAATTAAATAAGAAAAAAAAGGATTATCTAATTTCTTCATTTTGTCTAAAGCTTGATTTAAAAATTCTTTATCACTAATACCAAGTCCAATAGATTCATTTATAGCATAGCTTTTTTCACCATAAAAATTATTAAAACCTAAGGTTTTATACATAATATTTCTGTTCCAAAAGGTTTCCTTGTATCCATGAAAGGCTGCAGTGTCATATCCATTATCAGCTAATGCTTTTGGTAGAGCAGAATATGTATTATCTGCATATATAAAGTAGGCTGCACCTGATGGAGCGGGATAGAGTGAATTGTGTGTTACAAACTCTGCATCAGAAGTTCCACCAGAGGATACTTGATAAAAATAATTATCGAAATAAGCACTTCTCTTAATCCATCTATTTAAATTGGGAGTTATTTCAACATTATTAATACTTTTATTAAGTACAAATTGCTGCAAGGCTTCAACCTGAATAACAATCAAGTTTTTGCCTTTAGCAGTTCCTTTTAAATTAGTATTGGTAGTATAAGCATCTGATTGTAGAAAATTTTTAATTTCCTTTTGTTTGTTTTTTGAGACATAGGTGTATTTCGAAATATCAGTAGAAATAAAATTAAACATATCCAAACCATGATAGTTAATAATACCTAAGTTTTTGGCAATATATACTTTATTGTACATTGTAGAAAGCAACTTGGGCTGGTCCTTTGAAAGTTCATAAAAGTATTTGCCGTTGGCAAAGCCCCCAAGTATAAACATCACGCAGAAAATAGAAAACCTATGTGCTAGTTTAAGTGGCTTTTGTTCTTTAACTTTTCTTTTAAAGAATCTAGAGTAAAAAGGGTTTAATATTATTATAAGGAATATATCGCTAAAATATAAAAAGTCAGATGTCTTTATTAGGCTATCTACACTAGACTTTACTGCACCTAGTTGAGTACAATTTTTTATTACTAATACAGATAATAAATCTTTAAAATATCTATAGTAATTGGTATCACTTAAAATTAATATGCTAATAAATAAATTAAAGAAAAATAAAGTTTTGGAACGTCTCTTCCTAGGTAACAATATTGCAATACTCAGAAGAATTATTACTGAGGCTAAAATAGGCGGCAGCAATGTTGTATATGAAAGTGAATTGTTGCTTAAATTCTTGCTATAAATCAAGACCTTTAACGGAACTAATAAGAAAAAAATGATTATATCTATATTAGTTAGCAAGGTGTTTAAATTTATATCTATATTTACAAAAAAGTTGTTTGTGTATTTTTTCATATTTATCCCCCATAAAATTTGTTTTCAAGTAAAAGTATAGAATTAATATATGTACACAAGGTAAAGAAAATTATAATAAAATATGAATAACATATTAAGATTTATTAATATGTTAATAAAAAAATATATATTTTACAAATGTTATTGCAGTAATTGGAAAAAAACTATACAATAATACTTATGAGAAAATTATACTATATTATTTTTAATATATAAAGCATAGGAGGGTTATTAATGGACGAACAAAAAATATTAGAAACTGAAAAAATCGAAGAAGAGACTATAGAAGTAGTTAATGATGAAGTTGAAGAAACATGTGATTGTGGTTGCTGCGAATGTGGTGGCAATGAGGAAGTTGAAAAGTTAGAAGAGGTTTGTAACTGCGAAAATAAGAACTCATTCTTAAAGAATTTAGGAATAGTTTTAGTTGATCAAGTTATAGTAGTAGCAATATCACTATTATGTATATTATTACCTAACTTAATAATGTATTATGGTTTTGGATATTTTATTAAGAATGAATATTTAGGATCTTGCTTATTGGTTGCTTATTTAATAATTAACTTATTATATACAACAATTATGGAAACTAAAGCTGGCCAAACAGTTGGAAGAAAGCTAATTAAATAAACAGAAAAAAGCATTATTTAATAAGTTTTATACCTAAAAAAAGAACTTCTTTTATACTTGCAGCATATAAAATAATATATGGTTAGTTTCAGTAAGTATATTGGGGGAGAATATTGTGACACAACTTATTACTCAATATGTCCTAATTATTTTTTTAATATTTGGATTTGGCTATCTAATCTATCTTTTAAAAGATAAAGATGTTAAAGGTAGAGATGACTATTATGGAATAGCATATAGTATATTTAATACCTTACAGGTGAAGGAAGCTACCACAGAAAATATTAAGAAGATAATTAGAATAATTGCAGAGGCTGTTAATTATGTAGAATTAAATTATAAGGATGATGATAATAGCTTCAAGGAAGAAAAAGCACTTAGTTTATCAAGGAATGGTATAAATGCATTGAATTTTTCTAGTGATATAGCTGATGAAAGTATAAGATATATTATAAGATTAGTAAGTGTTACTATGCCGGCCGCTGATAAAATTTTTTAGCTGATTTTAAAAAAACAGAACAAATGTTTCTGTTTTTTTTTAATTTTCTCTTTACTACAAGTAAATAAACCATTAAAATAACAAATGAATGGCTAAATAAAATGCATTTGCGGAGGGTATTATGGAAGATAACAAAATTAATGTACAATCCTATGATGTTACAGATTTAACTTCACTAGAAAAGTTAGAACCAGTTCGTATAAGACCAGGTATGTATATAGGTTCAACTGGAAGTAAAGGTCTGCACCATTGTATTTGGGAAATACTAGATAATGCTATAGATGAAATATCCAATGGTTTTGGAAATAGAGCTGAAATCATTTTAAATAAAGATAAAAGTGTTACTGTTATAGATAATGGAAGAGGTATACCAACTGGAATTCACCCAATTAAGAAAAAATCCGGCGTGGAGATGGTTTATACTGAGCTCCACACTGGAGGTAAGTTTGATAATAAAAATTATAAAACCTCCGGTGGACTTCACGGGGTAGGTGCTGCGGTAGTAAATGCACTATCCGAGTGGACTGTTGTTGAAGTAAGACAAAACGGAAAGATATATACGCAGAGGTTTGAGTATGCTTATGATAAAGAATTAAAAAGAAAAATGCCTGGAACGGCTGTAACCCAGCTTAAAGAATGTGGAACAACTAAAGACACGGGAACCAAAGTAACCTTCTTACCTGATAAAGAGGTGTTTAGCACTAGTGAGTTTAAATTTGATATTATTGATGAGCGTTTAAAAGAGCTATCTTTTCAGAATAAAGGTATAACACTAGTGCTTATTGATAATAGAAAAGATGAACCTGTTGTTAAGGAATATCATTCAGAAAGAGGACTTTTAGATTTTATTGATTACTTAAATGAAAGTAAAACTCCTTTACATGAAACACCTATTTTATTTGAGGGCTCAAAAGAGATAAATGGACTTAATATGTATGGGGAGATTTGTATGCAGTTTACTGACTCTACTACGGAGAGTATAGTGAGTTATGTTAATAATATTCCTACACCTGAGGCTGGTACTCATGAAGCAGGTTTTAAAACTGGTATGACAAGAGCCTATAAGGAATGGGCTAAGAAATTAAATCTAGTTAAAGAAAAGGATAAAGATTTTGAAGGTGATGACCTAAGAGAAGGATTAACTGCAATAGTTCAGATAAAAATTTCTAATCCAATGTTTGAAGGGCAAACTAAAAATAAGCTTGGTAACAATGAAGCTTATACTATGATGAATGAATTAGCATATACTAAGCTTTCAGAATGGATAGAAGATAATAGGGAAATAGCTTCAAGTTTAATAAATAATGCTTTAGATGCAGCTGCAAGAAGAGAAAAGATAAGAAAAATAAATGAAGCTGAAAAGAAGAAAGTAGGAAAAGGTGCTGCTCCACTGGCAGGTAAAATTGCAGTTTGTACCATAAAGGATCCTTCATTATGCGAATTCATTGTAGTTGAGGGAGATTCCGCTGGTGGAAGTGCAAAACAAGCAAGAGATAGAAGATTCCAAAGCATTATGCCTTCAAAGGGTAAAATAATGAATACAGAAAAGCAAAAGCTTGAAAATGTGCTAAGCAGTGAGGAACTTAAAATCTTTAATACTGCCATAGGTACTGGAGTGCTTGATAATTACAATGAAGAAGATTTAAGATATGATAAAATAATTATTATGAGTGATGCTGACGTAGATGGTTATCATATTCGAACTCTTTGGATGACATATATTTACAGGTACATGAGACCGCTTATTGCAAATGGACATTTGTATATTGCCCTTCCTCCTTTATATAAGGTTTATAAGCCAGATAAAAAGGGAGAGATAATAAAGTATGCCTACTCTGATGATGAACTAGAAAAGACCAAGAAGGCAGTGGGAAAAGGCGCATTAATACAAAGATACAAAGGTCTTGGAGAAATGAACCCAGAACAATTATGGGAAACTACTTTAAACCCAGAAACAAGAACTATTCAGCAGGTTACTATTGATGATGCATCAAAAGCTGAAAAGATGGTATCTCTTCTTATGGGGGATGTGGTTGAACCACGAAAAAATTATATGTATAAATACGCTGAGTTTTAGATGAAAGTTGGAAGGATTGAAACATAATGGCAAAGAAAATTGATATTCCAAAGGATAATAATATTATAAAGATTCCTATAGAAGAAGCTATGCCAGATAATTATCTTCCTTATGCTGTAGAGGTTGCAAAGGATAGAGCACTTCCTGACGTAAGAGATGGCTTAAAGCCTGTCCATAGAAGAATTCTTTATGGTGCATATATGCTTAAGGCTTTTCCAGATAAGCCTTATTTCAAATCTGCAAGAATTGTAGGGGATATACTAGGTAAATACCATCCACATGGAGATTCTTCAGTTTATGATGCTATGGTAATTCTTGCACAGAATTTTTCTACAAGATTGCCCCTTATAGATGGTCATGGTAACTGGGGAAGTATAGACGGTGATAATGCCGCTGCTATGCGTTACACAGAGGCTAGACTTACAAATGCAGCAATGCAGATGCTTAGGGATATAGATAAAGGTGTAGTGGACATGGTAGATAACTACTCTGCGACCGAGCTTGAGCCAAAGGTTTTACCTGCTAGGTATCCTAATTTGCTTGTAAATGGTACCTTTGGTATAGCAGTAGGACTTGCTACTAACATACCACCTCATAACTTAAATGAGGTAATTGATGCTGCAATAGCTTGTATAGATAATAGTGAGATTTCTACTAGAGAGTTAATGCAGTACATTAAGGGGCCGGATTTACCTACAGGTGGTATAATGATTGGAAAGAACGCTTTACTTTCTGCTTATGAAACAGGGGAAGGTAGAGTAACCTTAAGAGC